>OCHC01002366.1_pt1 | contig 11518 bp, 9 predicted proteins | sample 1538641 | NCBI WGS metagenome assembly OCHC01 (sample SAMN04571714, study PRJEB22368) | human gut metagenome | biome: human gut; material: stool | host: Homo sapiens | place: Luxembourg | collected 2012-08-17
GGAGCCTGGAGCAGAAGAAGACGTACACGTTCGTGAACCTCGCGGACCCTGAACTCAACATTCAGTGGCCCATCCCGCTGGAGGAGTCCGAGCGTAGCGAGGCCGACCTGCACCACCCCATGCTCAAGGACGCCAAGCCCATGAGCCCGAAGCGCACCATGGTGTTTGGTTGCAAAGGCAAGTTGGGCCGTGCCATACGACGATATGCAGATGAGCATCAATTACAGGGCTTTGAGTATCACGATACTGATACGTTCGATATTGCTGATTCTCATGCTTATGAGGGTATCGACTGGGATCTGTACGGCACTATCATCAACGCGGCGGCATATACTGCCGTAGACAAGGCAGAGACTCCTGAAGGTCGTAAGGCTGCGTGGCAGACCAATGTAAAGGGAGTGGGCAATCTCGCTCGTGTCTGTACCGAGCACCGTATTACGCTCATTCATATTTCCAGTGACTATGTCTTCGATGGCTCTCAAGAATTGCATAAAGAAGATGAAGAGTTCGCTCCGCTAGGCGTGTATGGCCAGACTAAAGCTGCTGGTGACACGCTGGTAGAGAATGTCCCACAGCACTATCTATTGCGATCCAGCTGGGTTATTGGCGAAGGCCGTAATTTTGTGACTCGTATGATTGGCTTGGCAAATAACGGTGAACATGCAGAAGCTCCTTCTGATCAGTTTGGACGTCTGACATTCACCGATGACATGGCTGGCGCTATCTTCCACTTGCTGGATTCTGGTGCCGCATTCGGCACCTACAATATGACTGGTTCGGGCCGTGTCGTAAGCTGGTATGACATTGCAAGCATTGTGTTCAAAGCTGTCGGAGCTGATGAAAATAATCTTGTTGCCAATTCTGTCGCCGAATATGCGCGAGAGCACCATGCCGCATTGCGGCCGCGAAATTGCTCTCTCGATTTAAGCAAACTTGAAGCAGCAGGTTATCATCCCCGGAACTGGGAGGAATCCCTCGCATCTTATCTCACGAAGGAGCTGAATAAGTGAAAGGTATTATCCTCGCTGGAGGTTCGGGGACCCGACTCTACCCTCTTACGACAGTAACGTCTAAGCAGCTTCTGCCTGTGTATGACAAGCCGATGATTTACTATCCGCTGAGCGTGTTAATGATGGCGGGAATCAGAGATATCCTCATCATCTCCACGCCCAAGGATTTACCGAATTTTGAGCGATTATTGGGCGATGGTTCCCAGTACGGAGTGAATTTCAGCTACAAGGTTCAGCCCTCTCCTGATGGCCTTGCACAGGCGTTTATCTTGGGCGAGGAATTTATCGATGGGGAACCTTGCGCGCTGGTTCTAGGAGATAATATCTTCTATGGCAACGGATTGGGAAAGGTCTTACGCCGCGCTGCTTCCGTTGAACATGGTGCTACGGTGTTTGGCTATTATGTAGACGATCCAGAACGCTACGGTGTGGTCGAGTTTGATGAGAACCACAAAGCTGTTTCCATCGTAGAAAAACCACAGCATCCGGCTAGCAACTATGCGGTAACCGGACTGTACTTCTACGATAGTCGAGTTACTGAATTCGCTAAGCAGGTAAAACCTTCTGCTCGCGGTGAGCTGGAAATCACTGATCTTAATCAGATGTACCTTAAGGATGGTTCCCTTACCGTACAGACCCTGGGAAGAGGTTATGCTTGGTTGGACACCGGTACGATGGATTCCTTGTATGAGGCCGGTGAATTTGTTCGTACCATTCAACGTGCACAGGGGCTTCCAATTGCCGTTGCCGAAGAAATCGCGTTTGAAAACGGTTGGATTACTCGCAATGAGTTAATGGAAGCAGCAGCCAAGTACGGCAAGTCCCCATACGGGCAACATCTTAAGAGTGTGGCAGAAGACAGGATTATCAGCAGGCCTTCTGATGATCCGCAGCAATGAGTATGGAAGGTATTGAGATAATGAAAAAGAAGATACTCGTTACCGGAGCTGGCGGCTATATTGGCCGTCATGTGGTGAAAGCATTGCTCGATGCTGGTCAGGAAGTGATTGCTTCCGACCTACGTTTGGACGATGTAGATGACAGAGCCCAGAAGATTGTGACAAATATCTTCGAGCCGGATGATGGCTTATTTACCAAGCTGGGTTCGCCGGATGTTTGTTTGCATATGGCGTGGCGTGATGGCTTCAAGCATAATTCCGATAATCATATGGGTGACCTCTCTAACCATTATCGCTTCATAAAGACGATGCTTGAAGGTGGGCTGAAACAGGTCGCAGTCATGGGGACTATGCATGAGGTTGGATACTGGGAAGGTGCGATTGATGAAAACACGCCTTGTCATCCTGCTTCCATGTATGGAATCGCAAAGAATGCGCTGAGAGAAGCCACTTTGATGCTAGCTAAAGAGCATAACGCTGTGGCACAATGGATTCGTGCCTACTACATTGTTGGAGACGATGCGCGAGGCAATTCCATCTTTTCAAAGCTGCTTCAGGCTGCACAGGAAGGAAAGACCACTTTCCCCTTCACCACGGGTAAGAATAAATACGATTTTATCAATGTAGATGAACTCGCTCGTCAGATAGCAGCTGTAGTGTCCCAATCCGAAGTGGATGGCATTATCAATTGTTGTACGGGTCAGCCCATCACTCTGGCAGAGCGAGTCGAGCGATACATTAAGGACAATAATCTCAATATCACGCTCGATTTCGGGGCGTTCCCGGACCGTCCTTATGATTCACCTGGCGTGTGGGGTGATGCTACGAAGATTAAACAGATTATGTCTGTTTGATATTTTCGAAGTAGCGCTGAATGCTGAAGAGGGGGGAGGACTCAGTGAGTCCTCCCCCCTCTTCAGCATTCAATGATTCTAGTTATTGATTATTGTTCTGCTACGAACATGCTCCTGATATATGCAAGCGTGGATTTATTGACACGATAGAGAATCACAGAGAACACCATAATGATGGTGAAGTCGGCAAAGAATAGCAAATAGGCCGCACTCGCGGAAAGACTCGTAGGATTGATCAAATTGAAAATTTGGATGATTACCACGTGATGGACGAGAAAGATGGGGTAGGAATACCGAGAGATGGATTTCACTGGTACTCTAACTGGCTGGTAATCAACAAAACGGGATGTATAGACCAGTAGCATAAATGCAGCGATGCCGACGAATGTTGTTCCCAGATCATCGACTAGGAACGGATGAATTTCCTGCACCACAAGAAATACCAGAGAGGCTAGAGCCATAGGCCATGGAATCTTCTTTATATACTGAGTGAAATACATACCAAAAGCGAGTTCAGGTAGTCTCGTTGTTAGCAACATAGACTTGGGAAGGCCGTCAAGAGAAAAGTCAATTAATAGCGTGGCGATATAGAGTACGAGGATAATGACAAGAGAAGGAATGGGATGGTTCCTGACTCCCCAGCGCAGTAGGGGGAACACGATATAGAAGATAACAATGAAACCAAGGAACCATTCACCGAGGGTATAGAACGTGGGAATTGAGGTGTTTGCTACCATGCCGTCTATGCCAAGCATAGAGAAAATGATGTTCTTCTTCGGCACTCCTGGATAAGGATTGCCTCGCGCTCGCAAGAACAGAAAAGCATTAGCGACAATGAATGCTATCCAAAACATTGGATACAGCGTTTTAAAGCGTTTCCAATAAAAGGATTTCAGGTTTAGCTTTTCCGCTTCGCCGTGGTTATACATCAATGCGGCGCCGGATATAATAAGGAACAACGAGACTCCGAGACCGCCCACGTATATGCCGAAAGGCTCGTACATGAATATAGGGTGGGGTAGCATAAACGGATTGTTGAAATGCGTGATTACAATTAGTATTGCTGCCAAGGCCCGAATAAAATCCAGGTAGAACAGGCGGGGGCGATGTTTGGTCGTTGCTTCTGAGGATTGCGATCCTACCGTTGACGGGGATGTCGTTGTTGTATCTGATGTTGCCATTACGCTTCCTGGTTCCTTATACCTTTTATCTCAGCTTATCCGATTAATTACTATTTGTTGTCTTTCGCAGGATCGATTTCATGGCGGTGAACCACTGGGTCTTTACCGAGGAGATGCCTAGCGGATAACGCCATCTTGGTTAATGCGGCATTTTGCTTGATCAGTCCCTTGACGTTTCTCACAATCGTTGCACGAAGACCTTGACTCGCCGAAGCGTTACGGCAGGTCTCCAGCAAAGTGGGTCGGGCCAGGGTCGGGCCTATCGCTTTGGCCAGCTCACGTGTCTCGAAAGCGAGATTGGTGATTTCCAACCTTGCAAAACGATCGGAGAGTATGTATTCACTGTAGTAGCCGTTGGATTGGGCCACGTAACAGTAAGCGCGCTCAACGAAGTGCAGGAATGAGCCATCTGCCGGATTGGGTTCGGGTGGAAAATCCGAGTACTCCCATGATTTGTCGATTAGGCCATGGAGCGCTTTGGGACGGAACCAGAACATGGTTCCCAGAGGGGCGATAACATCAGCATGCGGGCTGAGCGGCACTTTGATTCCAAGTCCGTCCAGTAAATCTTTTGTCCCCCGATAGTTGGGCCCCCAGCTGAACGCATAGCTATAAAAATAATCCGCATGGTTGGGCGCGCTCGGCATCGCTACGCCAAGTCGGGGATTATCGGCGAATAGATTAATGATATTGGCGACGTATGCTTTGCTGGCAAGCGTGTTTTCGAAGCATTTCTTGGCGAAGCCGTCGCCAATGGTCTCAGGACGCAATTGTCTAACTTTTTTGTCGTGTGCGAAGCAGACGAGGTCGTAGTTGAGGACGTCCTTGCCTGCTCCGACGAGGAGTGCGCTGACGTCGCGCCCGCGGTTCTCGATGACGCGCACATCGATGTTGTAGGGCATGCCCTCGCACCGTTCTTTCACGATGCATGCCTTCTCCTCGCTGCCCACGGTGATGATCACATCACAACCCTCAGGCATAGATCTGGCGTATCGCAAAATTTGATCAAGAATATCCATATAGTACAGATGCAGAACGAGAGCAACACGGAATTTTTGCGGAATGGGTTGCGCATTATCCTGCGAAAGGACTCTTACAAGTTGCAAGTTCTTTGTCAGATCGCTAAGTTGAACCGTGCGTAGCAGGTTTTGCCATATGAGGTCGGTGTCATAGCCGGTGTGGTCGCGCAGGTACTCGTACAGGCCAAGCGAAGCATTACCAACCGACTGATTCAGAACATCGTGGTAATCATGGAAAAATGAGCGACGTTTAAAAATTGGGCAATGCCGGTCCTCAATTAGTTGTTTTGCAGCAAAAGTGATTGGCCCGTAGGTGTAGCCTTCGAGGTCGTTGGTGTTGACGTAGACGTCCCAGGTGTATCCGAGGTCGGCGAATCGTTTGGTGAAGAGGGATTCGTGCAGTCCCACGGAGTCCTCGTAGCTGTTGATGGGGGGCAGGTTGTCCCAGTAGTTCTGGAATTCCTTGCTGGACACCAGGCTCTTGCGGTAGGCGTGGAAGTGGGACTGGATGTGCTCGGGCAGGTAGCCGAAGGGGCTGCGTCCGAAGGGGTCGAACGGTACCTTGTGGAACTTGGTGATGCCCCAGAAGTCGAGGTCTCGCTTGTCCATGGCGTCGAACATCTCGGAGAAGGGGTGGACGGGGCCCATGATGGTGGCGTTGAACAGGACGATTTCGTCGAATTCGGTGAGCGCGTCCCATCCGTAGGAGTCCATGGCGGTCTTGTATGCCCATGCGTCGAATCCCTGGTTGGCGCGCACGGTGATGTTGCCGGTGTACCGGGCGAGTTTGGCGCGTCCCTCGTCGGTGAGCTCGCCGTTGCATACGATGGCCATCTCGGTGAAGTGGGGCGCCAGCCCGTCGAGCAGCGTGGTCACGTAGTCGTCCACCACGCCTTGCGCGTCGTAGAAGAAGAAGATGCCCAGCCGGTTCACGGCCCCATCATCAGCAAAACGCATACAACAAACCACCCTCACAAAACTAATAGTGCTAATTGCATAAAAAGACTAACAGAATGCTATCGCCATGGCAGGAACATCGACGTGTAAGATATAGTGAATTCATGAAGGTTACGGCTAGGAGAAGTATCGTTATGCCCACATTTTCTCTGGTTGTCATCGCATATAATCGCGGAGACTATATAAGGCAATGCCTCGACAGCCTAGTTGGTCAGACCTTCACTGATATCGAAATCATTGTTGTTGATGATGCAAGTACTGATGGGACTTTGGATGTAGTCCGATCCTACTCGGACAAGGACAGTCGTGTAAGGGTCATTGCGAAATCGCGGAATGAGGGGGCTCATTTAGCTCGCCTCGATGGATGTGCAGCATCTACTGGAGACTATGTAATTTTCGTGGATGGTGATGATGCTTTAGAACTCACCGCGTGCGAACTGTTGGAACCTTTTATAAGAAGCCACGATGTTGATATCGTCCGGTTTGGTAGGACAGTGGTTGGAGAGACCGATGTGGATCGTGCGGAGGTCCCCGCCTTAGAGTATTTGTACAACAAAAAGACTGAAGCATTGCATGGCAAGCAGATTATCTGTGCTATGTATGAAGACGGACGTGATAGCAAACTGACGTATTGCGTTATTGATTCGGTGTTCAAGGGAGATTGGATTCGTGCTACCTGCAATAGTATTGCACGAGTGAAGCTTGGCCGCATGCAAGATGCATATGAGTCGTTTGTCATCGCGAGCAAAGCTCAGAGTCTAATTACAATTCCGGAGTGCCGCTTGCTTCGGTACCATTACGGTCGTGGAGTATCCGGCTCCGAGACGATGACAACATCGACATTTGTCAAGGACCAAAGTAGCATGTTTGCCGTGACTTGCGCAGTCGAAAAATACGCGGAAACCCAAGATGACTTTATTAGGGATTTGGCTGCACGATTCAGACGCGATGTATTGCGTATTGTAGAGAATCAGTGGAGAAGGCGTCTTCTCCCTGAGCAGCAGCAAGAAGCTTTGAAGGCCGTGCGCCAAACGTGGGGCGAAGAAGCGGCATGTGGAGTACTCTTGATTCCATTTCTCGCTCGGGCTAAGGAATTGGTGGACGGACATTTTACACCAGTAGATGGTGACGATTACTACCGCTGGGATGACATGTTGCGACTGATACGACCTGAACATATCTCAGACCAAGAACTAGCAAATCAGTTGAAAGATCTTGATCGTATGCGCGGGGCAATCGACAAGCAGGTCAAAGCTAACTTGTTGGCTGAGGAGGAGCGTCAGCGTTCGCTCGAAAGAGCCCTTACCGAGGAACGCGAACGACGCCGACTTCTGAAGACTGGAAGTGCGGCAAAGCAAATTGTAGATAAGCTACTTCCCGAAGAGTCTCGCATGAGGCGCGCGATTCGTGGTTTTTTGCTTCCCTTTAGGTCGTAGACTGACTGGTGCATTATACTGTTGATTCAATTATGGACGTTTGATTATTGCTAGGATGGTTATTTCGTGAGTAATGCCTTAACTTGGTTAAAAGAAAGAACTCGTTATTCGGTAGTGGTCTTCAAAGAACTGGTGAAAACCGATTTCCAGTTACGCTATCAGGGTTCTTTTCTTGGAGTCCTATGGTCAGTGCTAAAGCCGCTAATGCTGTTTGCTGTCATGTACATGGTTTTTGTGCGGTTCTTGAAGTTTTCGGACGGAACTCCGACCTTTGCTATCTCGCTATTGTGCGGCACCTGCCTTTGGTCTTTTTTCAATGAAGCAACGAGTACAGGTATGTTGTCCATAGTGTCACGTGGCGATTTGATGAGAAAGATTCATTTTCCCAGCTACATCATTGTGGCTGCGACCACAATGGGGTCGATGATTTCTTTGGGAATCAACATGGTTGTTGTAATTATTTTTGGTCTTTTCGCTCATGCTCATTACACGTGGCGAGTAATTCTTGTTCCTTTGAGCATTATTCAGCTTTACGGTATTGCTCTGGGTATTGCATTGCTACTGGGGACCCTCTACGTGTACTACCGAGATGTAGCTCATATTTGGGAAGTTATTTTGCAAGCAATGTTTTATGCTATTCCTATTATTTATCCAATTACGATGGTCTCCAAGGATTATCCTTTGATTGCAAAGTTGATTTTGTTGAATCCCGTGGCACAAGCCATTATGGATATTAGGCATAATCTACTTTCTCCTGAATACATTCCTACTGTGTGGACATGGGAGGGAAGTCCTTGGCTGGCGATAATTCCTTATATTCTGTCCGTGGTATTGCTTTGGTTGGGTATATACGTATTCCGAAAGAACAGTGCAAAGTTTGCTGAGGTATTGTAGTGGTAGATCAGAATAATAGTGAAAAAAATATGGCATCTGATAATGAGTCTCCGATCGTGCTTTCGGTAAAGCACGTGGCCAAATCATTTAGATTACCCACTGAACAGGCCTCTGGTCTTAAGCAGGCATTCCTGAATTGGACCAAGGGCATTAAGGGGTATCGTGAGCAGCAAGTACTAAAGGACATCAATTTTGAGGTCCACCAAGGAGATTTTTTTGGTATTGTTGGACGTAATGGATCTGGTAAGTCAACGCTACTGAAAATAATATCAGGCATTTACAGGCCCGAACAAGGTTCGGTTTCTATTCAGGGTAAGCTTGTTCCTTTCATTGAACTCGGTGTGGGATTCAACCCTGAATTAACAGGGCGCGAGAATGTGTATCTTAATGGTGCACTACTTGGCTTTTCTCATAATGAAATCGACGCCATGTATGACGACATCGTCTCGTTTGCTGAACTTGAAGATTTCATGGATCAGAAGTTGAAGAATTATTCCAGTGGTATGCAAGTCCGTCTTGCTTTCTCGGTGGCGATCAAAGCTCAGGCCGATATCTTGGTATTGGATGAGGTCCTTGCAGTTGGAGATGAGGCATTTCAGCGTAAGTGTGATACTTTCTTTAAAGAGATACAGCAGAATCCCTCCAAAACGGTGATTTTGGTCACGCATGATATGTCATCGGTAAAAAAATACTGCAACAAGGCGATACTTATTCGTGATGGAGAAATTGTCGTTAGCGGTGACAAAGATCAAGTTGCTAGCCAGTATACGCTTGATAACCTTAAAACAGCCGCAGCCAGAGACATGGATACGGGTTATCCTGTGGGTCTGAACGAAACAATCCCCTCAGTTAAGGTAGTTCCTAAGTCGCCTCTTGAGGCGAAGCACGGTGCGTCTTTCCTGTTCGATGTCGAATATGAGTGCACAGAGGACATCGACCATTTTGTTGTGGCGACGTTGTACGATTTGACACGTGGTGGAATAACGTATGATACCGGTTCACGGACGTATCCTCAGCAAGGAGCAGGTAAGCGTACGTTGCATTTCGAGATGCCGATTGATATGCTGAACAGCGGAACATATCGTCTGTATGCGAATATACGTGTTGCAGATCAAGAACATCCCGGTAAGACGCAGATGATTGCTTTTGCCAATGTGGAGAATTGTTGCGTGTTTACTGTTAATGATTCCGAACATGAGTCATATGCTCTTCTCAATGAGATGGCTATGAACATGAATCTACTGTCGATTGAAACGAATAATTGATTTAGATATGAATCACGATATTTAGCGATTCTGATTGCATTCTTATCTCTAGCAGAAGACATGGAATCCAAGCTGAATTGGAGGAATGGTACGCAGGTCATATCGTTAACATTGCTAATGGTCGTAGTTATTCTTTTCAATATTTGTCGGGGTTCGGCATATTAGGCGCTATTGCTGTTTTCGTGGATGTCAGTTCGTCGTCGAGCCGTTGATTTCGTGAGCGTGAGGGGTGTTCCCGCGTATTCTGTTTTCCGGCCAAAGAAATGAATCGCGAAGAGCGCCTGAGCAAAAGCTTGTTCGCCGGATTGCCGAACGTCAAAGGCATGGTTGCAGAGGATGTGCGGATCACGGATTCGCCGCTGTGTTCCGAACCCGTGCTCGAGATCCGGGTGCGCCCGCGCAGGGGCATGCTCCGATGCTCCCAATGCGGAAGGAGGCGCCGCGGGCATGACCAGGGCGGCGCGTGCGTCGCTGGCGCGGTCAGGACTTCGGCTGCCGGCGAGTCGAGCCGGTCGCCGCGATGCCCCGCGTGGAACGCCCACGGTGCGGCGTCGTGGTCGCTTCCGTGCCGTGGGCCGAGCCCGGGCAGCCGGTTCACACGCGATTTCGAATCGGAATGCGCGTGGCCGATGAGCGTCGCGAACCAGAGGACCGTGAGCGGTTTTCCGCACGTCGCGTGGCGCACCGCCGGAGACGTCGCCCATAGGGTCGCCGAACGGTTGAAGGCGTCGATGCCGTCTCCGTTCGACGGCCTGCACGCGATCGGCGTGGACGAGACCAGCTACCGCAAAGGCCACACGTGCATCACCGTCGTCGTCGACCACGAACGGCATCGGGTGATATGGGCGCACGACGGATACGGCAGGGACGTGTTCGGTCGGTTCCTCCAAACGCTGACGCCCGAACAGCGCGCCCCCATCAGGGTGGCCGACGGCGACGGGGCCAGGTGGATCGACTCATGCGTCGGCCGGTGGCGCCCGAACGCCGAACGCGTGCTGACGGGTTCCACATCGTCAGTCGGATGAGCGACGCGCTCGACAAAGTCAGGAGACGCCTGTGAAACCAGGCGCGCCGCGACGGGGACGAGAAATCCGTCAAGCGCATGCGAGGCGTCAAATACGCCGTGTTGAAGAACCCCGGCGACCTGACCGACAGACAGTGATTATTTGGAGGTTTGAGTACCGGGTGTTATTGCGAAACGGCACCGGTGTTATTGTGGGCCGGCACCAGCGTGCTTGACGTTGGACGCTGCCGGTGCCGTGATCGAGTTGCGCAGCAACTCCCCGGCGGGCCTGGTCGTGGAGACGCCCCTGGGTCGTGCCGCGTCCCGCGTCTTCCTGAGGCACCGGTCCATCGTGGCCGCGCTCATCCGCCCCAGCTCCAGGAATGCGGACCCGTCCCAGTCGGCGAGCCCGCCATGCGCGCGCAGCGTCGGCATCCATAGGGGGCAGCTTCTGTGTCTGTTCAATAGAAAGTGGGCCGTGTGAGCGTGTGGATGTCTTCCATGTGAGCGGCAGGTTCTGGTCCACTTCAGCGTGTGGTGAGAAACGAACACCGGCCCGTCCTGCCTGGACTAGTTTCCCGAGTTGAAAGTCAAACCGTTCGGTTTTCTCGGGAAAGGAAAGGAATGACGGTACCGGTGTCCGTACAACAACGTATCAGGGTGCTTGACGCGCATGGCATGTCATGGAGGAGCATCGCGAAAGAGGTGGGCGTGGCCCGCGACACGGTCGCGAAGTACGCCGGGAGGGAGGATTGCTCTCCCGGACCGGAGCGCTCCGTATCGCGGCCGTCGAAGCTCGATCCGTTCAGGGCGACGGTGGACGGGTGGCTGCAGGCGGACCGGTTCATGCCCCGCAAGCAGCGGCACACCGCCAAGCGCGTGTACGACAGACTCGTGTCGGAGAAGGGCTACGAGGGCTCGTATTCGCCGGTGCAGCGGTACGTGAAACGGTGGCGCGAGGAGCATCGCCTCCCGTCGGACGGGTATCTGGAGCTCAAGT
>OCHC01002379.1_pt1 | contig 11438 bp, 6 predicted proteins | sample 1538641 | NCBI WGS metagenome assembly OCHC01 (sample SAMN04571714, study PRJEB22368) | human gut metagenome | biome: human gut; material: stool | host: Homo sapiens | place: Luxembourg | collected 2012-08-17
ACTTTGCTGACACACTGGAAGATCTCGCGCTGGAAACCGATGCACTGAAAACCACAGCAGCAAACTATAATTGCAGATTTACAGAGCTTTATTTTCAGCAGGAAAGGGCCTTTAACACGGCCATGCCCTACGGTCTGCGGCGCATCGAGAGTGTTCGAACAATGCTGACAAAATCGCTGACTGCCCTTGTGCCATTCAATACCCAAGAAATCCTTACTCCGGGCGGCATTTGTTATGGCAGAAACGCGGTCACGGGAAACCTTATCATCGGGCTGCGCACTACCCTCGTAAACGGCAATGCGATGGTAGTCGCTACCTCCGGCGGCGGTAAATCCATGTTTGTTAAGCTGGAAATTTTGATGCTGTATCTGCGCTTCACAAAAGCACGTTTCTATGTCGTAGATCCCGAAAATGAGTACGCGCCCCTCGTGCAGGAATTGGGCGGCGAGGTTGTGAATATCTCGGTGGACAGCGCTACGCACTTTAATCCGCTTGACTTCAAATACGATAAGGCAACGAAAATTCCTCCCCATGTTGCCAAGGCAGAATTTGTGTTGAGCCTGTGTGAGCAGATAATGGGCAAGGAGCATATTCTGGCTGGTGATAAAAGTCTGATTGACGATGCCCTTGAAAACATCTACAAACCCTTGATGGAATCCCACTATACCGCGCCATGCCCGACTATCAAGGACTTGTGGATGGCACTGAACAATCAGCGCGATAAACGGTCAAAGGAAATCGCGCTTGCATTGCGGATTTTCGCCACCGGCAGTATGCAAGCGTTCGCCCAGCCCACCAACGTGGACATGAGCAACCGCCTGATCTGCTTCAATATCCAAAGTTTGGGTGAGCAGCTTAAACCTGTTGCCATGCTGTCAATGCTGGAGTACATCAACACCGCTGTTATGAGCAACGAACGCAACGACCCCAAGGCCGCCACATGGGTATACTTTGACGAAATCTATCTGCTGCTGCGCGATTCTTTGAGCGCCAATTTCCTGTACACAAGTTGGAAGCGATTCAGAAAGTACAACGCCTACGCCACCGGCATCACGCAAAATGTGCAGGACTGCCTTACCAATGACACCGCCTATGCCATGCTGGCAAACTCCGAATTTGTGGTCATGCTGCGCCAAACCAAGGACATTGACAGCGTGGTGGAGTTGTACGGACTGTCCGAGCCGCAGCGGAAATATTTGCTGTTGGCCCAACCCGGTGAGGGTATCATCAAGATGGGCAACAGCCTTATCCCATTCAACAACCCCCAACCCAAGGACACTAAGACATACAAGCTGCTTACCACAAAACCCGGTGAAATGGAGTGAAAATATGAGCGAGAACGAAATCCGCGTGCTGTATGTGCAGCCCGGAAAATACCCGGAAGAACGCACAATTCCCAACACATACGAAGCACGACAGAAACTTGTAGGCGAAGATCTAACCGTTTGCCACCCGTGGCGGGATAACGCTTGCATTATCAGCAATGACGCCGCGCAGGACCTTGATTTGCCGCCAAACCGTCTTTATGGGTATGATGGCTGCATTGCCGGGTCTTTCATTGTTTGTGGGGATAGTGATGACGGCCTTATCAGTCTGACCGATGAACAGATGGCCTATTATGAAAAGCTCTACCACCACCCAATCGCCTTTCTCCCTATGGTACACAGCTTCCTGCCGATGAAATGCACCCCCGAACAGTATGAGCAATTCCAGCGTGACGGCAACAAACTGAAAGTCAAGCCCATCGACCACGGGGAGCGCTAACACCATGATTCTACACAGACAAAAAGCGGGGTGCCGCTCGCCGTAGAAATCAAGAAGCACAACTTTTATATAAAATAGGAGGATACCACCATGACCGACCCTAAATTTATGCCCCCTCCCCAACGTAGGGCATACTTAACCCACCTTAACCGCTGCAAGGTGATGGACAGCTACCCGGAATATACGCGCCAGTTGGACGATGTGGTAATTGACGATGCCCGGAATTAAAGCAAAGCGCAAGCAGCTTGTGCGCAAAACACTTATGCGGGCCAAGGCGCAGGGCGAACGCGCCGCCGAGCAGCGGCAGGAATTACCCGAAGAATACGCACAAACCGAGGTGCAGCAGGGCATTTCCGATGTGGCTGCCCGTACAGGCAACACCGCCAAAAGCACCGCCCGCATGAGCTACCGCAAGTTTCGTGCAATGCAGGAGAAGCGGAAAAATCTCACCTTGCAGGGCGGCACCCAATCTGCATCGAAGCCGACTGAAAAAGAGAAAGTCACTGTTCCAACGCAGACCGAGCGCAGGGAAATGTTCAAAAAGCAGCGTTTCCGGCAAAAGGCCATCGCAGCCAAAACACCAGCGCCGCAAGCCCCGGTGCCGTCATCGGCCACACCGGCACCGCCGCCTTACCAAGCCCAAATGCAGCAGCACTTAAAGCGGCAGCACCTGACCCGCGAGGCTGTGCGCCGCTATCTGCAAAAGCAGACGGCAACCACAGCGGCGGGCAATACCGCTCCCATCGTTACCCACGCACCCAAGCTGCCCACAATCAGCAATAAACAAGCCACGGTTGAAGCAATCAGCCGTGGCGTTCATTATATCGCAGCCAAAATCAAAGCCCTGCTCTCCCAAACTGTGCGGCACGCCGCGCAATCGCTGTTGGCGCTGCTTGGTGCGGGCGGCGTGGTGCTGTTGCTGGCGATGGTCATAGGCGCGGCTGCGGCGGTGATCGGCTCACCGATGGGCATTTTGTTTGCCGATGAATCCGGTGACCCGAACAGCATCCGCATTGCCGAAATCGTTGCCGAAACCAATGCCGACTTTGGCGCAGCCATAAACGACATTGTGTCGGCGCATCCGGAGTACAGCGAAACCACGATGGAATACGACTACGAGGACGGTCACACTTGGGCGAGCTACTGGCCCGAAGTGTTGGCCGTCTTTGCCGTGCAGAACAACCTGAACAACGACGGCGATGTCATCGTCATAGACGAGGGCAAGAAACGGTTGATTCAGGACACTTTTTGGGCAATGCACGAAATAAGCGCCGAGGTGGAGGAGGTGACCGCCACGCCGGAACCGACCGAGGACGAACCCGACCCGGAGCCGGTCACGGAGTACATTCTGCACATTACGGTCAGCAGCAAATCGGTGGACGCGCTGGCAGATTTGTACCGCTTTACGCAAGACCAGCGGGACATTTTGCACCAGCTGCTTTCCGAGGAAATGCGCCCCAGTCTGCTTGCCCTGTGCGGTGGGATTGCCGCTGCCGATGGTGCGCTGTGCTGGCCGTTACCGGGGCACACTTATATATCCTGCCACTTCGGGGAAACAATAAGTAATCGGTTATCCTGACAAAAGCAGTCTTGAAAGTGTTTTGGCACTTTCAAGACTGCTTCATTATTGTTTATACTGTATCATCTGTGGAAAGTTGTGTGCTTTCTTTTCATGGTGATGGAGAGTGCAAGCATTGCAATGTTCCATAGCAAAGATGCACCGGAAAGACCAACAGCCGCTGTCGCAAGCGATTTTGCCGTAGCAGAGTCATTTGCTTCTTTGTTTGCCACAGCGGAAGTGTCGCGTACAAGACCGGCATTGATGGTCGTGCCATCGGTCATTGTAAGAATTAGGTAGCCGTCGTTATCAATCATGGCGTTGTCTATTCCGCGCCCGGCAGTACCATCCTGTCCATCCTTGCCATCCTGACCGTTTTGTCCGTCTTGACCATTTACACCGTTTTTTCCGTTAATTCCATTGGTGCCATTTTGCCCGGAAGCGCCATCGGCACCGGCATCGCCTTTTTCACCTTGGACACCCTGAATGCCCTGCTCGCCTTGGTCACCCTTGTCGCCCTTTTCACCTTGGACACCCTGAATGCCTTGCTCGCCTTGGTCACCCTTGTCGCCCTTTTCACCTTGGACACCCTGAATGCCTTGCTCGCCTTGGTCACCCTTGTCGCCTTTTTCGCCTTGGACGCCCTGAATGCCTTGCTCGCCTTGGTCACCCTTGTCGCCTTTTTCGCCTTGGACACCCTGAATGCCCTGCTCGCCTTGGGCACCTGTTGCTCCCATTTCTCCGGTGGCTTTCACATTGAGAGATTCCCAATTCTGACCATTGTCATAGGAAACATACCAGAGGTTATCATCACCGATTTTGAGCTGCGGTGTTCGACCATCGACACCGTTTGTTCCGTCTGCGCCGTCCTTGCCGTCTGTACCGTCCGTTGCGGCAGCCTTGACGCCGGTATCGGTAGCGCCAATCCACCAGTTGCCGTTTTCGCCGATGCTGGGGGTCAGACCGTCCGCACCGTTCGTGCCGTTTGTACCGTCCGTTCCGGCAGCTTTTACGCCGGTATCGGTAGTGCCGATCCACCAATTGCCGTTTTCGCCGATGCTGGGGGTCAGACCATCCGCACCGTTCGTGCCGTCTGCACCATCCGTTCCAGCAGCTTTTACGCCGGTATCGGTAGTACCGATCCACCAGTTACCGTTTTCGCCGATGCTGGGGGTCAGACCATCCGCACCATTCGTGCCGTCTGCGCCATCCGTTCCGACAGCCTTTACGCCGGTGTCGGTAGCACCGATCCACCAGTTGCCGTTTTCGCCGATGCTGGGGGTCAGACCATCCGCACCGTTCGTGCCGTCTGCGCCATCCGTTCCGGCAGCCTTTACGCCTGTGTCGGTTTCACCGATCCACCAGTTGCCGTTTTCGCCAATGTAGGGCGTTTCACCGTTCTCGCCTTTTTCACCATCCTTACCGTCGGTGCCTGCCGCCTTAACTTTCGTATCCGTAAAGCCGATCCACCAGTTGCCGTTCTCACCGATATACGGAGTTTCGCCGTTCTTGCCCGGCTTTCCGTCGTCACCGGCCGCTTTTACGCCGGTGTCGGTTCCCCCGACCCACCAGTTGCCATTGCTGCCGATGTAAGGCGCCTCGTCCGCGCGATAATGCGCCTCGTTGGACCAAACGCTCTCATAATCCTTGTTGTCTACCGTTGCCACGGTCGTCACCACATAGGTGTACTTGCCATTCAGGTCAAGGTTTTTGATCTCATATTCCGTTGCATCTGCAGACAGCTTTTCGGATATTTTTGTATATGCACCGCTTTCGTCCTTGCTGTAAACATAGTAGCCCGTAATCTGCGGATGACCGTTTTCGCAGTCCGGCTTTGTCCAAGAAAGCTTCAGGTCAAAGTTGCCTTCGCCGCGGGTTATTGTCTTGTCCAAATCGTCGATGGCTCGCGGCGGAGAGGAAAGATTGGTAACACTGTAGCCGATAAAGGGGGTCTTGTTGTTCGCCGCACCACTCAGGTGGCGCTGCCACTGCCCCAGCGTCCAATGGAATCGATAGGCGTCTACAACAGGCGCGGGAATTCCTTCCGCCACAAGGCTCTGCTTGTCCAGACTGGTGACGGTGCAGCTCGCTCCCACCGCAGTGCCTTTGGAGGTGGAATTTCCCTTGCCATCGCTGTATTCAAGGCTTGTGGTGACACCGTGCATTGCTACATCCTCTTTGCCCCATTTTATGGAGCTGTTGAAGAAAAACCCGTGGGACATTTCTACGCTTTTTGTGGTGGTGTTTTCCTTCGTCCATGCCACCTTATCCAACGTTCCGTTATAGCCCAAAGCAAACTCCGATTTGCTGATGGCGGCAGCCTGAATATCCGGGCGCAAAGATTCCCAGCCATCATGGTTATAGCGGTAGGGGTCGCCCTCGTTGCCGTCCATCCAGTTGTCAGCGGGATCGATCTTCTCCAACAGGTAGCAGGTCGGTTTTTCTTTGCGGTCGGCCATGTACTTGTTATACTCTGTGGCAAACTTGTTGTAGGCATCCACCGAAAGCTGCTCATACACAGGTCCCTGCGGAATGGCAGTCTGCATGACAGTTTTATCGTTCCATGTGCCGTCCGCCTTCTGTATGTCATATTCGTAGACGAACACCGGTGTACGGCTGACAACAACACTGTTGTAGGCTTGTGCGGAAAAGCTCTGACTCCACTCCTCGTGCAGAGAACGCTCGAAGGACTTCGTCCAGTCCAGTGCATAACCTGTTTCAATGGATGCCTTTCCGCCGAGGAAGCTGAATTCGGTGCTGTAGCCTATACTGAAGGATACGCTGTCAGAGTCCCAGTCAGACAGCTCATAGCTTTCCGTCAGGACATACTCTGTTTCGTTATTGCCCGCATCCATTACCTCATCAAAATAGGGCGCCGCCTGCAAGACCGCCTTGACATCCGGGTCCGTGTAGGCGTAGGTTACACCCCGGTATTTGGCAAGGACACCGTCGTTGTTCTTGTCCACGGGGATAACCAGAAAGCTGACCGCATTCTGGGCATTGGTGTTCACATAGCTGTCCGTAGGAACAAGGCAGTCATATCCGCCGGCTGTTCCGTACTCCTTTATTTCGCCGTTTACCGTTTTATCATTATAGTTTATGCCCCGCATATAGCCCGTCAGCAGGTGGGACTGGTTGTTATTTGCGTGCTTGAGGGCAATTGTAAACACCACCTGTTCCCGCCCGGCAGTGTTTCCGTCAAAGTTGCCCACGGCAATGGACTGAATATCACAGTTGGAGATTCGGGTGGTGCTGCCTACACCGTCATCGGCACTCTTGAAGTAATTGCCGGTATATACCGCCACAGGCTTATTGTTGCTGGCATCATAGAGCGTGCCACTGAGGAACACCAGCTCCTTTGCGCCGCGCCCCTTGCCGTTGATCGCAACAGACTCCACAGCCAACTGTTGCCATACATCATCGGCATTATGGTAGCCGCCGTCTGTCCAGCCGTTGGACTCTATGGTTTGATTGGTAGTCTTAACAAAACCGTTTCCCGAATTGCTCAGTTTCCCAATATAGAGATACCCAGCCTTCATGTCGATGGTTTCGTTCACCTGCTGGTTGTTCTTTTTCCATGTTCCCAGTTGCCCCAGCATACCTGCGAGGAACAGATCCACATCACCATCGCCGTCAAAATCTCCGCAGGTCAAAGAGGCTCCCACAGGAAATTCATAGCGATCACGCCCGCCGCTTCGTCCCTTGCTGGTGTAGAACTCCTCGCTCTGTGCCGCGGATTTGGTCACGATGGAGCTGCCGGTATCCCCCTTTGTACCGTAGACGATCTTGACCACCGGACGGTAGTAGTCGATCTTGGCATCGTTATTGGGCAGCCGGTGACAGTAGGACAGCACCGCCAGATCGTCCACACAGTCGCCGTTGAAGTCCCCCACGGCCATGGAGACACCCAGCTTGCGCCGCTGATTGCCCTCCGAGTCCTCCACATCATACCAAGGATGGTCGTTATAATAGCCCATCAACAGGCTGTTGCCCTCGCCGCGTTTGGAGAGCGCCTTATTGCTGCCATCGTAGTCCCATTCCTGAATCTGACAGCCGCTTGCCTGATTCCTAGGGGTTTGCTTCGGAGTATAGACCACGATGCTTTCCTTGCCGTCACCGTCAAAGTCACCGGCCACGATATTGAAGAAGCTGCGGTTGGAGTAGGTCGGAACCTCAAAATCGTTTCCATCAAACATATAGCCGAAGTCGCCAATCTCTACCTGCGGGCTGCAGTCTGAACCCGTTCCTTTTGTGGTGTCAATGACCCACATATAGCCCTTTTTATTCTGCCCGGAAACACCTACAAAGGCAACATGATCCCGGCGACCGCTGCCGGTAGGGTCAAAGGACACCGCCTGCATCAGCTTGTAGTTGGGGTTAGAAAAAGTACCGTTGCTTCCTGATTTGTTCTTTGCGAAGGTATTCAGCGCCGATTCTGTTCCCATAGAAAAATAGGATGCCTGCCGAACCTTATTGTCCCAGACGTTCAGATACATCAGCTCATTCTGCTCCACCATCAGAAACGGCTCGCCAATGCCATAGCCGTAAGGGTTGGTGGTCGTCGTATAGCCGCTGGGCTGTACGCTTTCCAGATTCATCAGATTTGTACCCGAAAAATCCGGGTCTTGCGTCGTGTCCTCCGCAAAGATTGACAGCGGAAAGCAAGCCGCCATCAAAGTAACCGACAGCAGTATGGCAAGCCCTCGCCCGAATATAGATCTTTTGTCCATCTTGTGATCCTCCCGTTACATTTTCATAGACCGCAATGGCAACTTGCTATAATCTATTTTACTATATTATTCGTCTTTTTTCTGTGTCGTTTAGGGGCAAAATCGTGTCGTTTAGCAGGAAGCAGCGCTTCTCTTCTTGTGCGCGTTCTGTGTTTTTGCTACAATTAAGGCAACAAGGAGGTGGGACGGTGAACACCCAAAAAAGAAATCTCTGCGCTGCCGGAGTGCTGCTGACCGCAGCGGCAACAATGGTCGTGCTATTTTTGTTTCGTCTGTCGCAACCGGACAAAGCGCAACAATCCATCTATCTGAATTGCACGGCATCAGATCAAGGTGGCTGGACATTTTACACCGAAGCCGGGCAAACCGAACCTGTGTTCGGTTTTGGTGGCTACATCGACGGCGTACCGGCGGAAGGCGACGGTCCTGTTGTAGCGGAGCGCGTCATGGAGGAACCAGGCGAACGATGCTTTTTGCAGTTTAGCTGCGTCAATGCGGGTCTGCAGGTGTTTTTGGAGGATACACTTCTCTACACGGATTTTCCGCAGCAAGAAAACCGCGTCGATGTATTTTTGCAGAATGCAGATTTTGCCGGCATTAACTACAACGGGCTTTGCATCCCGCTGCCGCAAGACTGCGCGGGGAAAGCACTTCGCATTGTCACCTACGGACCGTCCCTAAACGGGCTGCGCGTACCTGTGTTTCCCTCACAGGCAAGCCGTTTTTCCGATGCCGTGGTGCAGACCACCGGCGTTGTTTGGTGTATGACCGCCGTGACGATAAGGCTTATGTTGGCGCTAAGCCTGCTTTTGGTGCTGGTGCTTGGTGCTCAGGCCGGACAGCCGCTGTGGAAGCTATTGCCCTTGAGTGGATACTTTTTATTGGCGGCAGTGTCAGGCGTTTGCAACTCCTTTCTGGAAAGTGCTTCGGGGCTGAATGCCGACAGTGGTCTGCTAAACTGGGTCTACCTGATCCACATGGACTTTCTGTACATTTATTTGGCAGCCGAACTTCGGGGCAAAAAACGTTGGGGCTTGGCTGCCACAGCCCTGTTGCATATTCTGCTTTCTGCCTTGCGGAGTTTTGCGGCGGTGCCGCTTCTTACCGAAAAAGTCGGTGACTGGCTCGGTTTCTCTTTATTGGTCGCAGCGATTGTTCTGATGCTGTTCTCGCACGAAGAAATGCAGCGCAGAATCAGTTGGTGCCTGTGTGCGGTTGCGGCCTTTCTGTTTTTGATTTGGGGTGTCACCCGTTATGTCGGCGTAGAAGTACTCTATCCGTTCAGCAACCCGGTAACATCCATGCTGGGCGGATATCCGCACGCATTTTATGCGCTGCTGTGCAATGTTGCCGGTCTGCTGTGCGCTGTACAGGTAGTCGTTGAATTTGTGCGCAGTATGCTGCTTCGTCAACGGCAAATGCAGATGATGAGAATCAGCAGCCAGACAGCACAAGAGAAATACGAGCAGGCGCAGGCATCGGTTCGCCAGACGGCGGCGTTTCGCCATGAATGGAAAAACCACATTGCCGCCCTGCACCTGTTGGCACAGAGGCAGGATCAGACGGAGCTTCGGAACTATCTAGACCGATTGGACGGGGAGTTGGAACAGCTTTCGCCCCGGAATTTTACTGCCAACCCGACAGTCAACACGATTTTTCAGCGTTTCGCGGCACAGGCGAAGAAAAAGGATGTCACCTTCCGCGTAAGTGCGGTTCTGCCGGAAATGCTGCAAATCAGAGAGGATGACCTGTGCAGCCTTCTTTTCAATATGTTGGACAACGCTTTGGAGGCAGCCGCGCAGACAGAGCAGGGAGAAATTCTCTGCTCGATGCAGATTCGCCGGCAGTATCTTGCCATCCGCTGCGAAAACACCTACAGCGGAACCCTGCGCACCGATGAAAACGGAGAACTCTTGACGACCAAGGACGATGCTTCCGACCACGGCTTTGGCTTGATGAAAATGCGTGCTATTGCAAAAAAGTATGGCAGCGTACTGGACATCAGCTATGACGAAAACCGATTTACGGTTATGACAGCTCTGAAGCTCTTGCCGGAAAAGAAAAATCAGTAAACGATAAGGCGCGAAAATGCGGCATCTTCCAAACGGGAGATGCCGCATTTTTCACTGGTAAAATCAAATGTATTCAGTTTTGGTTGAGGTATCGGACAAATTGATTCTGAAAATGCTCCATATATCGCCGCCCAATGGCAAGGTCGCTGCCATCCGTCAGGTACAGAGTCCGACCGCCCTCTTCGCAAATGTGGGAAAGATTTACGAGAAAGCTGTTGTGGCAACGGCAAAAAAGTGAACCGGGAAGAATTTTCTCCGTTTGGCTCAGCGACAGCGGCAAAAATTTCTCGCCATGTGTCATATGAAGAACCGTGCCGTGTTCCCGGCTCTCGGCATAGTAAATATCCTCTGTCGGTATAACAAGCGTCTTGCCGCCCGCATGAAAGGTCACTGTGGAAGGGCGGTGGTACAACCGCAGATCGGTTGTAATTGCCTGTTCCAGCTCAGCCGCCTGAACCGGCTTGAGCAGGTACTGGATAGGGCGGACGCTGTAGCCGTCCTTGAGAAATTCCGTAGAGCTTGTGATAAACAGGATGCTGGTTTTGTCGTCGCGCTGCCGCAGTTCCTGCGCCAGTTTCATGCCGCTTTTTCCGCCCATCAGAATATCCAGACAAAGCAGCGAAAATTCTTCTCCTGCCAAGAGCGCATTTTCCAGTTTTTCGGCAGATGAAAATGATGTGATTCTGTGTTCGACCTTCAGCTTGTCCAGAATAGATTCGCACTGTGCGCACAGGTTTGCACATAGAATTGCTTCGTCTTCACAGACTGCCACCCTATACAATGCGCTCACCATCCTTTTGCTTGTTAAAAGTATTGTAGCAAATATCCTGCTTTTTTGCAACAGACGCTGTAAATGCACGATTTATTCCGGCTGAAACAGGGCACAGCGGGTTAACTATATAACAGCTTCCTTCCTGTTGCTCCGCCGTGGCGTGACGCGGAACTGTCTTTGAACACGGAATGTCACGGCATCACAGTGCGGCATAACTATTGTACAATAGAATCAGAACTACACATTAGCAGAAAGTGAGGTTTATGGTTATGGCTTTTTGTGAACAGTGTGGCGCACAAATCCTTTCAAAGAACCCTTCGCCGCGTAGTTTTTCGTGTATTATTCGTATGCCAGATGGTTTTTATAACCATCTGGCGTATTTTTTTGTTTCTTTTTTGCTTTGACGGCAGAGGACCGCCGTTTTCTGCCCGCGCCCCTCCGAGTTTTGAGGTCTATTCAATGAAACTTAAAATTCAGGAGGTTTACGATGGCAAAGAAAAATATTGCCGATAAGTATTGGATTTACGGCGAGGATGCAGAAT
>OCHC01002408.1_pt1 | contig 11261 bp, 5 predicted proteins | sample 1538641 | NCBI WGS metagenome assembly OCHC01 (sample SAMN04571714, study PRJEB22368) | human gut metagenome | biome: human gut; material: stool | host: Homo sapiens | place: Luxembourg | collected 2012-08-17
CAGCTGATTCTGGTTCAGCCATTCTTGGTTCGAGTCCAGGCATCCCAGCCAATGACCCTCGCGGAATGCGAGGGTTTTTTGTTTTCAGGGAAGTAGCCGCTTGGAAAGCGACTTCCCTGCATATGAGTGCGCATAAGAGCGCTAAGAGCGCATACGTGTGTATGAAAGTACGAGAACGAAGGAGATCGAAGTATGTCTGCTGAGCAGCAGACTGCGCCGGCAAACAACGCCAACAATGCAAGCAATGAAGGCGCTCAGAAGAAGCACATGTCTAAGGCGGCCCTCGCCATTATCGCCGTGGTGGTCGTGGCCATTATCGTTGTGGCCGGTGTTTTCGGCTTCCGCGCCTACTCCGATGCTCAGTACAACAATGCAGTCGCCGCTTGCGCCACCGCTTCCGAAAATGTGCGCAACGCCACCAACGACTACAACGGCTTGGTCAATGGCGATGCCGCTGATGCCGCCGCCCTTACCGAGAAAGATGTGAAGGATTCCTCCACCCTGGATGCCCTCAACAAGGAGCTGAGCGTGGAACTGCCAGTCTACGAAGGCTGCGTGGCCGATGATACCGCCGGCTTCAAGTCCGCCACCGATAAGCTCAACGAGCAGACCGACTGGTACAAGGCCCACACCACTTCCTTGCAGAAGGCAGTGGACGCCGTCAACGCCTCCAAGAAGTGAGCTGCTGACACGGTAGCCGTGGAATGAGGCCTATGGAATAGGAAATAAGGCCTTCTGATTATTGAAGCGCTGTCTTGCGGAATCCGTAAGGCAGCGCTTTTCTTCTGTATTGCTGTATTGCTGCATGCAGCGCGTGATGCGCAGCGTCCGACATGCGCATAGTTTTTGGGTTGATTTTTATGCAGGCGCGTGTCGCGATGATGCGAACACCGATGTGTACGTTAACAACGCAGCCGCTTATTGGGTTTTACGGTTTTACTAACTTCGTTGTTCGGCGTCAAATATACGGCGATTCTGCGTGTTATCTGAGATTGCACTTAAGAGAAGCTTCTTGTAAAGTATCTTCACGTAATTACAAATGCCGCGTTCTTCAATGAAGAGGGCATTTGTTCCAACTCGAGGAAGAGATTAAGGAAAATATAGTTAATGAAAAAGAAGAAAACTATATCCGCTGCGCTGGCAACAGCGTTGGCGCTGACCTGCATGGGCAGCGGTGGGGGGACTGCGTTCGCGGTGCCTCTGTCTGATGCTGAATTGCAGACTCTGGCAAGCCAGATTCAGCAAATCAACAACACTTCGGATTCCGCAACCGCTTCCGAAACTCCTGCCGCACAAGCTGATGCGACTGAAGGTTGGACGATTGATTCCAACATCGCCAAGGGCGGCGAGATTCTGGAGACCGTAGACGGTTGGCTGCACTTCAAATCCACTGAAGCCCACGGCAATGCGGCGTCCAACCCCAGCTCCAGCAATGATTGGCCTGCAGTAGCCGTTTGGGGTAAGGATTACGACTTCTCCAAGGCCGGCTCCTTCCACGCCACCATCAAATCCCCGCAGGAAGGCTCCGCCAACCGCTTCGGCTTCTACCTGGGCTACAACGACCCGGGCAGCGGCCTGTTCATCGGCTACGATTCGGACGGCTGGTTCTGGCAGACCTACACCGGTGGCGGTAGCGGCAGCTGGTACAGCGGTGCTCGTATCGCTGCTCCGAGCGCCAACGAAGAGCACGACATTCAGGTCTCCTGGACCGACGCCAAGGTCGCCACACTGACCGTGGATGGCCAGAAGGCATTCGATGTCGATTACTCCGCAATGACGAACCTCTCCAACAAGCTTGCCATCAAGGCCGGCTCCTGGAAGGGGCTGAACCAGGTCACCGACGTGTACATCAAGGACTTCCCGGAGGTTGTCGAAGCCGCCAAGCACGCGGTTTCCGGCAAGGTTGTGGACGCTGGAGGCGCTGCCATTGAAGGCGCAACAGTGCGTTTGGATAAGACCAAGGTGAAGACCGGTGCAGATGGCACCTTCTCCTTCGCCGACATTGAAGAAGGCGAACACACGCTTTCGATTGCCAAGGAAGGCTATGAGGACGTCTCCCAGCAGGTGGCGGTCTCCGGCGCGGACCTTGCCATCGATCCCATCACCCTGAACAAAACCGTTCAGGTCGCCTCCGAAACGCTGAAGACCAAGAAGATGGAAGTTCAGATTAAGAAGAACTTCCCCTCTGTGCTGCAGTACACGATGACCGACGGCAAGGTGATGTACGGCCAAACCAAGGATGTGCGCACCGTTGAAATCAACGGCACCAACATCGAACTGACCGACGATGACGTGACCTTCAAGAAGGTTTCCGATACCGAAGCCACCTACACGCTGAAGGTCAAGGATGAGGCCAAGAAGATTGACGCGGTGATCACCGTTCAGATCACGGTCAAGGCCAACCAGCTGCACCTCAACGTCACCAAGATCAAGAACAACCTGTCCGAAGGCATTCCTGAGGGCAACGGTGTGGAGGAGAACGCCATCCAGACGCTGTCCTTCCCGAACCAGAGTCTCGTTTCCGTGCGTTCCAGCCAGGAAAATGCCCAATTCACTGGTGCTCGTATGTCTTCCAACACGCAGAAGCCTGGCGATACCAACTTCGCAGTGACCGAAGATACTAACGTCACCGATAGCGACTACACCTACGGCTTCATCTCCGGTGCTGGCCTGAGTGCCGGCCTGTGGAGCAACTCCGAGCACGATGGCACCTATGTGGCGGCTCCTGTGCGCGGCGGCAGCCAGAACACGCGTGTCTACGCCACCACCCAGCAGACTGGTGACGCCACCTCCCTGGGCCTGGCCAGCGCTCCGTGGTACTACCACCGCACGGTCACCGATTCCAAGGGCAAGAAGTACACCGTGGCCGAAACCGCTCTGCCGCAGATGGCCGTGGCCATCGCCGGCGACGAGAACGGTGACGGTGCCGTCAACTGGCAGGATGGCGCAATCGCCTACCGCGACATCATGAACAACCCGTACAAGTCCGAGGAAGTTCCCGAACTGGTGGCATGGCGTATCGCCATGAACTTCGGCTCCCAGGCGCAGAACCCGTTCCTCACCACGCTTGACAACGTCAAGAAGGTGGCCTTGAACACCGACGGCCTCGGCCAGTCCGTGCTGCTCAAGGGCTACGGCAATGAAGGCCACGACTCCGGCCACCCGGACTACGGCGATATCGGCCAGCGTCTCGGCGGCGCCGACGACATGAACACCATGATGGAAGAGGGCTCCAAGTATGGCGCTCGCTTCGGTGTGCACGTCAACGCCTCCGAAATGTATCCGGAAGCCAAGGCCTTCAGCGAGGACATGGTGCGCCGCAACTCTGCAGGCGGCCTGAGCTACGGCTGGAACTGGCTTGATCAGGGTGTCGGCATCGACGGCATCTACGATCTGGCATCCGGTTCTCGTGTAAGCCGTTTCGCTGACCTCAGCAAGGAAGTCGGCGACAACATGGACTTCATCTACCTCGATGTGTGGGGCAACCTGACTTCTTCCGGTTCGGAAGATTCTTGGGAAACCCGCAAGATGAGCAAGATGATCAACGACAACGGCTGGCGTATGACCACCGAATGGGGTTCCGGCAACGAGTACGACTCCACCTTCCAGCACTGGGCAGCTGATCTGACCTACGGCGGCTACACCTCCAAGGGCGAGAACTCCGAAGTGATGCGCTTCCTGCGCAACCACCAGAAGGACAGCTGGGTTGGCGACTACCCGCAATACGGCGGCGCTGCCAACGCCCCGCTGCTCGGCGGCTACAACATGAAGGACTTCGAAGGCTGGCAGGGCCGCAACGACTATGCCGCCTACATCAAGAACCTGTACACCCATGATGTGTCCACTAAGTTCATCCAGCACTTCAAGGTGACCCGCTGGGTCAACAACCCGCTGCTGACCGCCGACAATGGCAATGCCGCTGCCGTGTCCGACCCGAACACGAACAACGGCAACGAGCAGATTACCCTGAAGGATTCCAACGGCAACGTTGTAGTAGTCTCCCGTGGTTCCAACGACACCTCTAGCGCAGCCTACCGCCAGCGCACCATCACCTTCAACGGCGTGAAGGTCGCATCCGGTGTGGTCTCCGCAGGCGATGGCAGCGCCACTGGCGACGAGTCCTACCTGCTGCCGTGGATGTGGGATTCCTTCACCGGCAAGCTGGTCAAGGATTCCGAGCAGAAGCTCTACCACTGGAACACCAAGGGCGGCACCACCACCTGGACGCTGCCGGACAGCTGGAAGAACCTCTCCAGCGTAAAGGTGTACCAGCTCACCGATCAGGGCAAGACCAACGAGCAGACCGTTGCCGTCTCCGGCGGCAAGGTGACGCTTACCGCTGATGCCGAAACCCCGTACGTGGTGTACAAGGGCGAAGCCAAGCAGATCCAGGTCAACTGGAGCGAAGGCATGCATGTGGTAGACGCCGGCTTCAACGGCGGCTCCAACACCCTCACCGACAACTGGACCGTCAGCGGCTCCGGCAAGGCCGAAGTTGAAGGCGACAACAACGCCATGCTGCGCCTGACCGGCAAGGTCGATGTCTCCCAGCGTCTGACCGATCTCAAGGCTGGCCAGAAGTACGCGCTGTATGTTGGCGTCGACAACCGCTCCACCGGCGATGCATCCGTCACCGTAACCAGCGGCGGCAAGGTGCTGGCCACCAACTCCACCGGCAAGTCCATCGCCAAGAACTACATCAAGGCATACGGCCACAACACGAACAGCAATACGGAAAATGGCTCCAGCTACTTCCAGAACATGTACGTGTTCTTCACCGCGCCTGAGAACGGCGATGCCACGGTAACCCTGTCTCACAAGAGCACCGACGGAGCACACACCTACTTCGACGATGTGCGCATCGTGGAGAACCAGTACTCCGGCATCACCTATGAGAAGGACGGCACGCTGAAGTCCCTCACCAACGGATTCGAAAACAACGCCCAGGGCATCTGGCCGTTCGTGGTCTCCGGTTCCGAAGGCGTTGAGGACAACCGCATCCACCTCTCCGAGCTGCATGCTCCGTTCACGCAGGCCGGTTGGGATGTCAAGAAGATGGACGATGTGCTCGATGGCACTTGGTCTGTGAAGGTTAACGGCCTGACCCAGAAGGGCACGCTGGTCTACCAGACGATCCCGCAGAACGTGAAGTTCGAGGCGGGTGCCAAGTACAAGGTGAGCTTCGACTACCAGTCCGGTTCCGATGACATCTACGCCATCGCTGTGGGCCAGGGTGAATACTCTGCCGGCAGCGTGAAGCTGACCAACCTGAAGAAGGCTCTGGGTGAGACCGGCAAGGCCGAGTTCGAGCTGACCGGTGGCGTCAACGGCGATTCCTGGTTCGGTATTTACTCGACCGCAACCGCACCTGATCTGCAGGGTTCCACCGGCAATGCACAGGACTTCGGCGGATACAAGGACTTCGTGCTCGACAACCTGAAGATCGAGCGCATCGAGTCCCAGACCCGCACCAAGGCCGAAGCGCAGGACAAGGTCAAGGAAATCCGCGGCAAGTACGATTCCAAGCGTGCTGAGCTCTCCGATGCCGCATGGCAGCAGTATCAGGACACCTTGGTCAAGGCTCGCGTGCTCATCAACAAGAATGGCGCAACCGCTGAGGACTTCACCAAGGCATACGACATTCTCGTGGCCCTCGACGAGTACATGAAGACCGCTCCCGGCAACGAGAGCAGCGACAAGTACGACGTGGCAGCTGACGGCTCCGATGAGCTGGGTGGCTACACCGTGGCCACGGGCAGCGAAGAGCCTACCGCAGGCCTGCCGAGCGAAGGCCCGGCCGATCTGGCACAGGATGGCAACGACAGCACCCACTGGCACACCAGCTGGAGCGAGAACGCAGTCGGCAACGGCACCGCATGGTATCAGTTCAACCTCAACGAACCGACCACCATCAACGGCCTGCGCTACCTGCCGCGCTCCGGAGGTATGAACGCCAACGGCAAGATCAAGGGCTACAAGATCACGCTCACTCTGGCGGATGGCACCACCAAGGATGTCGTCACCGATGCTGAGTTCTCCACCACCACCATGTGGCAGAAGGCCAGCTTCGACGCCGTCGAGAATGTGACCGCCGTACGCTTGACCGTCCGGTCTTCCGCAGGCCAGAGCGACTCCCAGGCCAACAAGTTCGCATCCGCTGCCGAACTGCGTTTGACCACGGACCGCGAGGTTGAGGAAGAGACTGTCGCTCCGGACAAGACCGACCTCAACGACACCATCGCCAAGGCTAACGGTCTTAAGGAATCCGACTACACGGCTGAAAGCTGGACTGCTCTGGTCAAGGCCCGCGAAGCTGCACAGGCCGTGGCGGATAACGATAAGGCCACCGCTTACGATGTGGCTCTGGCGCTGACGAACCTCGAATCCGCTATCGCTGGTCTCGAGAAGACCGGTGAGGAGCCTGGTCCAGGCCCGGTTGAGGTGAACAAGACCGACCTGCAGACTGCAGTGAACAAGGCAAGCAAGCTCGAGAAGGCCGATTACACGACCAACTCGTGGGAAGCTTTCGCCGAGGCACTGAAGGCTGCACAGCAGGTGCTCGACAACAAGAACGCCACCCAGCAGGATGTGGATACCGCACTGAGCGCTCTTCAGGACGCCATCTCCAAGCTGGAAGCTGCCACCGAGCCGAAGCCGAATCCGGAACCGGGCGTGGTGGACAAGGCTGCTCTGAACGCGACCATCAACAAGGCCGCCGCCATCAACCTGGGTCTCTACACCGACGACTCCGCCAACGCTCTGCGCGCCGCGCTGAAGAAGGCCCGTGAGGTCTCCGACAACAGCAACGCCACGCAGAAGCAGGTCGACGCAGCTCGTGAGGCTCTCGAGAAGGCAATTGCCGGCTTGGTGAAGCGTCCCGCTGCCAAGGGTGATGGCAATGTCGTCTCCAACACGGGTGCCAATGTCGTCACGATTGCTGTGGCCGGATTGCTGCTGGCCGGTGCCGGCGCCGCAATCGCCTACCGCCGCAATCGCGAGCAGATGTGATCATGAAACCGTAAGGTTCGCGACCACATAAGGAGCACTCCTTATTATCTCGGCCGGTGCCGGTCAGCAATGCCCAGCGCCGGCCGTTTTTGTATGAATCAGTGTTTTCCGGTCACCCAGCGGGCATCGGAATGCACATGGGGGATCATCATCACAATGACCGCAATCAGACAGACGATCATCACCATCAAAATAACGTCCTCATGACCGCGCGTCTGCAGCGTGGCTCCAGTCAAAGCACCGAGCGCCAAAGCCAGCATTACAATCGCGCGCCGGCCAAGTTTGGACTGCTCATGACCATGCGCCGAAGTGTCAGCGATAATCCCAGTTAACGTCATCGTCAACACAGTCGTGGGCAAATCTGGCACCGAAAGCTTACGAGCAGTGGAATTCTGAATGCCCATAGCCGGTGCGAGCAGCACAATCAGCAGAATAATATGCAAATCAATATGCCGAGCAGTTGGGAAGTTCAGACTGGGCTGTGCCGTGCGGGCGATGGCTGAAGCATCAGTGCCACCCATCGACGGTTCAGGCGCAAACTGATTGAGCAGATAAATGCCGACGAGCGCAGCTGCCACAAAAGCCAGCTGGGTTGACGTGGACACCAGCAGATGGCGCGCGCGGTTGGCGCCAAAGTAATGAATAATGCGTCCGCCGATGAACGCACCAATCATGAACGTGGCCAGCGTGAGCGCCGAAGTCCACCAGACGAAGCCCTGCGCGTGGGCGAATGCAAAACCAAGGAACACAATGTTGCCGGTCACATTGGCCACAAATACATGACCGAGTGCCAAGTAACTTAACGCATCCACCAGTCCGGCGACAAACGTGAGAATAACCAGAGCTGGGGAAAGCAGACCGTACCGATCATCCTTGCGGGGAATCAGTGTGCGTCCTGCTTCGGCAAGGTGTGAGGTCATGGTGGGAGAGGCTTTCCTTTGCTGTTTGGCGGTATTCAATAGCTGGCGCGCGGCCTTGCACATTATGAAGTGTGTGCCGGACGGTATATGTCAATGAGTCTGCGCTCGCATGCGGAGTGCGTGCAACAGTTCGCTATGAGTTCACCTGCGATTCGCTGAACGCGCATAGTTCGGTAACGCGATTTCGCTATATCTGGTCGTAATACCGATGAGGCTAGGAAAAGGAATGATTATGCAGTCAGATAACAGCCATCATGAAGCACATCAGAACGACCTGAACTACAGCAGTGAGTACCAGTACGATATGTATATGTATGCCGAGTACGGCATCGAGTGGTGATTGAGAGCCCCGAGTGAGAATTGGACTCACGACCTCTTCCTTACCAAGGAAGTGCTCTACCACTGAGCTATCGGGGCGATAATGTGCGCACGGCTTAGGGCCGTTGAACGGCTTGCACAACAATACACGCAATCGCGTATTACGCAAATCGACGGGTGTGCGAGGAAGTATTCGGGTGCTCTAAGTTGTACACATGAGCGCAATATTGGCTATTTTGCGCTCATGTGGCATTCGGATGTGCCACGTAATCGCATTTTCGTGTTTTTATGCGCTGTTGTGGCACGAAAATTGTGGGAATTCGGTCGTCTCGGAATATGTGCCATGCCACGCCACTGCAAAAACAGTGAATGTGCACGATTGTGCACATATTTGGACCGCTGCGTATATGCATGTGGGTGCGGATAACAAAAGGGTTTTGACAAAAGCCAAAACCCTGATGGCGGAGGATACGAGATTCGAACTCGTGAGGCTGTTACACCAACACGCTTTCCAAGCGTGCGCCATAGACCACTAGGCGAATCCTCCATGCACTGCAGTGCTTGCTAGAAGCAAGCTCCGTAGGCAACTCGAATAAGCTACCACAGCTTTCGGATAAATGCACATTCAGTGCCGGCTGCGGCGTGTCGCTTTGTGGACAAGGACCACCAATGAGTGCCTGCGCTGATGTGCAGGTCGTTCGTACGGCGTGTGCAACAGGTGATCTCACCGGGGGATGAACCAGTGCAAATCAAAGCGACTCAAGGCAAGTCAGCAAACCCGAGGCAAACCAGAATGAACATGCGCATGCCATCGCGTGAATTATTGCCAGCCTCTTGCCGTGATGCAACATAGTGGTTTTAGGCTATGAACCTTGGTGAAACAGTTGGTCATGCAATATGAGGGATGGGGAGTGGCCAGTCGCGGGGAGTTCATAATTCGGGAAGTCTCCCATCTGTGAGCGGGATAATATCGAATATTGAGACAATCTGCGGTAATAATTGATCGAAAAACAGTGCCTAATACCTCTTAAATCCTAAAAAATCAAGACTGTTCCTCAAAAAAGTTTTTCTTTATATTGAGTAGTTGGTTTTTGATTACTTAGCCGCGCAGAGAGAGAGGGATAGGCATGGTTCGTCGCGCCCAGGCTGCTCTTCGGTCCGTTGAACACACCAGCGTGAGGCAGCTGCGAGTTCTGGCTGCGATTGTATTTCTGTTCGCCATGGTCATCGCCACTGTGGCTCCTGCAGTCACGGCTCCGATGGCCTTCGCCGACAGCAGCACCAGCTCGTCCAGCGTTGACTACGCCACCTGGGTCGAAGTCTCCAAGGCGATGGACAAGCAGCTGAACAGCGGTCTTGAGACGTACAAGGATGGCAACACCGCTGGCGCCACCTCCGATTTCATGGGCGCGTACAACAAGATTTACGTGGCCTCCAACTTCACCGCGGTCGTGCACGACACCATTGGCGCGGACAAGCAGCTCGCCCAACAGCAGGCATTCCAAAGCGTTCAGAATCTTTCCTACACGCCTGGCAACGACGATCAACTGACTCAGCAGATTGATGCGTTGACCGCCGATCTTGACGCCACGGCCCAGCAGCTCGACGCCAACGCCGATCTCGCCAAGCCGAAGGCGTACGCCGAAGCGCTGCAGGCGCAGCTGGCCAAAGAGCGCAAGGAGCTCGACGCCAAGAAAAAGAAGAACCCGGGCAAGGGCAATCGTTCATGGACCGACGTGGCCAACGAAATGACCCCGATTCTCGACAATGCATACAAAGCTTACGAAAAGGGTGATGGTGCCAAGGGCGCCACGCTCGTGAACAACGCGTACTACCAGTATTACGAGAAGCTCGGCTTCGAAAAGAACGTGATGAACGCCATCAGCGGCAACCGCGTCTCGCAGGTGGAATACCAGTTCAAGATGTGCCGCAAGTCCATGAACGCCGGCGCATCCCTGAAAGACACCAAGAAGCTGATCGACGACCTCAAGGCCATGCTGATCAAGGACGCCGGCATTCTTGACGGTGGTGCCGCCGATAAGGAAGACGGTTTCACCAAGCTGGTCACCAGCTCCTCCGGCCAGGCGTTCCTCGTGCTTATCCGTGAGGGTCTTGAAGCTCTGCTGGTGGTTGCAGCCATCGTCGCCTACTTGGTCAAGTCCGATAACAAGCGCTTCGTCAAGTGGATTTACTTGGGTGTGCTCGTCGGTCTGCTCGGCGCCGGCTTGGTGGCTGTGATCTTCGTGTTCGCCTTCGGCGGCTCCGGCCCGATTCAGGAGATCATGGAAGGCACCTGCGCACTGATCGCCATGGGCATGCTGCTGTGGACGAGTAACTGGATGCTGAACAAGTCCAGCGTGGAAGCGTGGAACCGTTACATTCGCAAGAAGACCGAGGCTGCTGTGGCTGATGCCGAAGCCGCCGCAAGTGCCGACAACGTGACGTTGAAAACCGTGGTCTCGCTGGCTATGCTGAGCTTCCTCGCCGTGTTCCGTGAAGGCGCTGAAACCGTGATCTTCTACGAGTCCATCTACACGATGAGCCGCGATACTCGCGGTATGTGGATCGGTGGTCTGACCGCCGCGGTGGTGCTTGTCGGCATCTTCCTGCTCTTCCGCTTCACCTCCGTGAAGATTCCGATTGGTCCGTTCTTCCTGGTCACTTCGATTCTGATGTCTGTGCTGGTGGTGGTGTTCGCCGGCGGCGGCGTCCACTCGCTGATCGAGGGCGACTTGCTGCCCGCCTTCTACCTGAACGGTGTGCCGACGAACGATTGGCTTGGCCTCTACCCGTACGTCGAATGCCTAGTGGCGCAGGCCATCGCAGCCGTTGCGGTTATCGCGCTGTTCGTGGTCGGCTTCATCAAGCAGCGCAAGCTGAAAGCGCAGGCTGCTGCCGAGGCCCCGGCCGTGAAGGCGTAGCCCGTCTAGCTCGCCCGTTTCCTCCCATAACTGCAGACAACTGACAGACTTGCGGCACGGCCTCGAATCGATGCCAATTCCTCCAGCCCACGCC
>OCHC01002410.1_pt1 | contig 11260 bp, 8 predicted proteins | sample 1538641 | NCBI WGS metagenome assembly OCHC01 (sample SAMN04571714, study PRJEB22368) | human gut metagenome | biome: human gut; material: stool | host: Homo sapiens | place: Luxembourg | collected 2012-08-17
GGCAGATAGGGTATGTCTCCAGCAGGGCCAGCAGCGCCGGCCACTCCTCCGCCCTCTCCCATCCGATACGGGTCTTGACGGAAATTTTCATATCCGGCAGGGCATCGAAAATGCCGTCCAGCAGCTGACGCAGCAGCTCCGGCTGGCGCAGCAGTCCCGCCCCCTTGTTCTTTCCCGTCACGGTACCGGAGGGGCAGCCCAAGTTCAGATCTACCTGCTCCCAGCCACGGCTGCGGCACTCCTTGGCGGCCCAGACGAAGTACTCCGCCCGGTTGGTGAGGATCTGCGGCACCACCGGAATACCCCGGTTTCGCTCCGGATCCATCTCCTCCAGTTCCTTGCGCTGGAAGCTGAAATTCCCGTTGGGGGACACGAAGGGCGTCACATACAGTGCTGCTCCGCCGAACATCTCGTGCTGCACCTGCCGCCAGCGCCAGCCGGTAAGGCCCTCCATGGGCGCTGCATACCACTCATGCATCGATTTTCCCCTCCAAACACATCTCCAGCGTTATGCCCGGTCTGCGCCGGTAGCGGGACACCTCCAGCTGCGGCAGCAGCTGTGAAAATGCGGTATCCTCATGGATGAGGCGTTCCTTCTCCGTCCGGGTCAGCTGCTTGATGCGGTATTCCAACCGCAGGGCCGCTCCCTTGTCCTCCGCCTCCCACAGTGCCGCCAATGCCTGTACCGGGTGGGTCCGTGTGTACCGGGCGCAGGCCGTTCCTCGACTGTTGTGCTGCCGCATCCGGCGACAAACATTCTGTGCAACACCGGTGTAAAGTGTATCGCCTTTGCAGTACACCATGTATACGAAATACACGTTCCCGCCTCCTTTTTCCTCAGTATAGCACGGATACCCTTGCAATTACAACCGCCATGTGATAGAGTTTTGGGGAAAGTGAGGAGAATGTATGACTCTTTTTGACCACTATTTGGAATACATGACCCAGCTGCTGGAAGGACGCCGCTCACCGCCGGAGGGCATCACTCTGCCGGAGGGGGACGTGACGGAGAAGGCCGCTTCCCTGAGCCGCCAGCTTCAGCAGATGGGGGCCACCGCCTTTGTCCGTGCCTGCGCCCATCAGGACGGCGTTACGCTGCCGGAGGAAATTTACCGGCAGGCGGACGATACCACAAGCCTTCAGCAGCTGCTGCAAAGCGCCGTACAGCCGGCCCCCATACAGGAGGCTTCCCCGGCGGAGGAGCCCTCCGAGACGGCCCCGGACCCCGATGCAGGCAAGCACGCCTTCGAGGTGTTTCTGGACTGCGTAGCGCTGGATGACGGTCTGGTGCAGTACCTGATGGAGGTACTGCAAAAACGGGACTGGAAGGAATTTTACAAGCTCAGTCAGATCACCACCAAGCTGGATCTGGACCCGGAGGAATTTCTCTATTGGCTGGGCAACAAGGAGCTCTACGTCGACGAGGAGGAGCGCTCCTGTGCCGTCATTATGGACGCCTGTCTGGAGCGGCTGCGGCAGGAGGGACAGCTGGAGCTGATAGCGGCACTGCTCTCCGGTGACCGCCGGACCTTTGAACTGTTCCGTTGTCAGGCTCCGGAGCTGCAGCATCTGCCCGCCGCCACCTATGAGTGGTACAGCAAGAACTATTTGGATCGGGACTACCCCATCCGGATGCTGATGAAGTGCCGGGGCATCCGGTTCCCGGAGCATATCCCAGGAAATGAATCTAAGTAAGGAGCAACGATCCCATGACCACCAATGAAATGTATCAGCAGCTGGGCATCAGTCCGGAGGTGCTGGATTTTGGACAGCGAGTACTGGACGGACTGGACAAAGAAATGTCCCGTGTGGACGACATTGCCGAGTATAATCAGGCCAAAGTTCTCTCCGCCATGCACAAGAATCGTCTCAATGCCACCCACTTTAACCTCTCCTCCGGCTACGGCTACGACGACGAGGGCCGGGACAATCTGGAGCGTGTCTATGCCGACGTGTTCCACACGGAGGCGGCGCTGGTCCGGCCCCAGATCACCTGCGGCACCCATGCGCTGGCACTGGCGCTGGGGGCCAACCTCCTGCCGGGCGACGAACTGCTGAGCCCCGTCGGGGCGCCCTATGACACGCTGGAGGAGGTCATCGGCATCCGCCCCTCCCCCGGCTCCCTGCGGGAATACGGCGTCAGCTACCGCCAGGTAGACCTGCTTCCGGACGGCAGCTTTGACTACGACGGCATCCGGGCCGCCATCCACGAAAAAACCAAGCTGGTGACCATCCAGCGCTCCAAGGGCTACGCCACCCGCCCCTCCTTCTCGGTCCGGCAGATCGGGGAACTGATCGCCTTCTGCAAAAACTGCAAGCCCGACATCATCTGCATGGTGGATAACTGCTACGGCGAACTGGTGGAGCGGCAGGAACCCACAGATGTGGGGGCCGATATGGTGGTGGGAAGCCTCATCAAAAATCTGGGCGGCGGTCTGGCTCCCACCGGCGGCTATGTCTGCGGCCGGCAGGATCTCATCGACCGCTGCGCCTACCGGCTCAGCGCACCGGGCCTCGGCAAGGAGGTGGGCGCCAATCTGGGGCTGCTCACCAGCTTCTATCAGGGACTGTTTCTGGCTCCCACAGTGGTGGCCTCCTCTGTAAAGGGTGCTATCTTTACAGCTGGATGCTATGAAGCGCTGGGCTTCCGTGTGGTCCCCGGCAGCCGGGAGGTGCGCCGGGATATCATTCAGGCGGTGGAGCTGGGCAGCCGGGAGGCCATGTGTGCCTTCTGCAAGGGCATTCAGGCCGCCGCACCGGTGGACAGCTATGTGACCCCGGAGCCGTGGGCCATGCCCGGCTACGACAGCGACGTTATCATGGCCGCCGGAGCCTTCGTGCAGGGGGCCTCCATCGAGCTCTCCGCCGACGGCCCCATCCGTCCCCCCTACGCCGTGTATTTTCAGGGTGGCCTGACGTGGTATCACGCCAAGCTGGGGGGCCTCATGAGCCTGCAAAAGCTCCATGATGCCGGACTTTTGCCTAATTTGTAAGCATCCCCTGTCCCGCACGGCAGCCAGAAGAAACACAGCCCCGGACGCCGAAGCGTCCGGGGCTGTATGTTACTCACATCCACATCTCAAACAGCCGCAGCAGGGTACTCAAAAGCTTGCGGTACCACGGGCGGCTCTTCCACTCCTGATACGTCACCCGGCGGGAACAGTCCGTGATACGCTGGATATCCTCCGCCAGCCCCTCAATGGCCGGTACGCCGTAGAGTACCGTACCGCACTCAAAGTGCAGCTGGAAGCTGCGGTAGTCCATGTTCACAGACCCCACAAAGGCCGCCTCGCCGTCTGACAGCACGGTCTTGCCGTGGAGCAGACCCGGCTCGTAGATATAAATTTTCACACGATGCACCAGCAGCTCACCGTAGTGGCTCTGGGCCGCCAGATAGGCGAACTTGTGGTCCGGTATTCCCGGCAGCAGCAGCCGCACATCCACGCCGCTGTCCCCGGCAGAGCACAGGGCCTGCCGCATGGGCTCATCAATGGCCAGATACGGCGTGGTGATATGGACGGAGCGGCGGGCGTTGTTGATGAGGTGCAGGAACACGTCCTCCGCCGTGGAGATGGGGTTGTTGTCCGGCCCGTCCACAAAGGGCTGGCAGAAGCCCGCCGCCTCCCGGTGGTCGTGGGGGCGGTAGTAGTCCCGCTCCTGCATCAGCTGTCCGCCGTTGCGCTGCCACATATGGAGGAACTCCCGTGTCAGGCCCCATGCGCCGGGGCCGTCCAGCCGGATGCCGCAGTCCTTCCAATAGCCGAAACGGACGGTAAGGTTGGCGTATTCGTCTGCCACGTTGGCTCCGCCGGTGTAGGCCGTGCTGCCGTCGATGCAGACGATCTTCCGATGATCCCGATAGTTGAAGTACAGGCGGTTGACGTAGTGGTGGACCGGGTTGAATATCTGCACCTCTACCCCACTCTCCCGCAGGGCCTCGATCTGTCCGGCGGGAAAGCGCATCATGCTGCCGAAGTCATCGAAGATAATCTTGACCTCCACACCTTCCGCCGCCTTCCGGCGGAAGATCTCCTCCATGCGGTCCCATACCTGTCCCTGCGCAATGATGAAAAACTCCATGAAGATGAAGTGCTCCGCCTGCTCCAGCTTCTCCAGCATATCCTGTAAAAATGCCTCGCCGGTGGGCAGATACGTTGTCTCCGTGTCACCGTAAAGGAGATATCCTTGACGGCTTAGATAGACACTGAGCCGCTCCCACTGGGGGAATTTTCGCCGCAGCTTCTCCATTTGGATGCGGTGGGCGGCCTGTTGGGCTTCCGGCTCCTCCGGCATGGGCAGCTTTTTCAGGTCCAGCCGCTTTTGCTGCCGGTCACCGTTCCAGAGAAAGTATAGAATGAGTCCCACCACCGGCACCGTCAGAACGAGGAAGATCCAGCCGAACTTATAGCTGGCGCCGTCGGTGCGGTTATAGATCCGCACGGCGTAACCGAAGGCCGCCAGCTCCAGCACCGTGTAGATGATGGCAGCCCGCTGGCGCAGCTCCGTGCTGAGAAAGAATGCCAAAGCGATCTGCCCCAGCAGCAGCGCCGCCACGAAAACCAGCCGCAGCGCCGCCGAGATACGACGTTCCGTTTTCTGTTGTACCTGATGCGTTTTCAACGGGTCACCTCCTGTTCCCTTTGGGATACCACGCAGAGCTGTCCGCCAAAGTGGACAGCTCTGCTTTTTTGCTTATTTTCGATTGCGGAGCAGATCCTGCTGGATGTTCCACAGCCTGTCGGACAGATCCACATAGTAGCTGTGAGGATTGTCGAAGCGCTTCACCTCGTCCCACAGGGTGTCCACCTGCTGGCGGCAGTAGGCCTGAATTTCCGGCAGGCTGGGGCTGTCGTACACCCGCTTGCCCCCCAGAAACACCGGCACCAGCAGAGGCCGGGCGGTGAAGTTATACACCGTCTTTTTCTTCCAGGTGGCGCTGGGGTCGAAGATCTCCAGATCCTTGGTGTCGTCCAACGTCTCGTCATAGACGGTGATGTAGTCGGCGATGGCCTTGCCGGTGTCGTTGCCGTAGAACCGGTAGACCTTCTTGAAGTGGGGAATGGTGATCTTCTCCACGTTCTCGCTGATCTTGATCTTGGGGGTGATGTTCCCCTGTTGATCCTCCACGGCGGCCAGCTTATACACGCCGCCGAACACCGGCTCGGACTTGGCGGTAATCATCCGCTCGCCCACGCCGAAGAGGTCGATCTTGGCATCCTGCAGCAGCAGATCCTGGATCAGGTACTCATCCAGAGAGTTGGATACGGAGATCTGGCACTCCGTCCAGCCCGCCTCGTCCAGCATCTTCCGGGCCTTCCGGGTCAGATAGGCCATGTCGCCGGAATCCAGTCGGATGCCGCACTTGGTGATGCCCATGGGCTTAAGCACCTCGTTAAAGGCCCGGATGGCGTTGGGGACACCGGACTTCAGGGTATTGTAGGTATCCACCAGCAGTGTGGCGTTGTGGGGATAGATCTGGCAGTAGGTCTTGAAGGCGTCATACTCCGAATCGAACATCTGCACCCACGCATGGGCCATGGTGCCGCCGGCGGGAACGCCGTAGATCTGGTCAGAGATGGTGCAGGCCGTACCGGCGACACCGCCGATGTAGGCGGCACGGGCGCCGATGATGGCGGCATCCGCCCCCTGCGCCCGGCGGGAGCCGAACTCCAGCACCGTGCGGCCACGGGCGGCACGGGCGATGCGGTTGGCCTTGGTGGCGATCAGGCTCTGATGGTTGATGGTCAGCAGCGTGAAGGTCTCGATGAGCTGGGCCTCGATGGCCTTGGCCCGGACGATGACCATGGGCTCACGGGGAAACACCGGGGTTCCCTCCGGCATGGCGTAGATGTCGCCGGTGAAATGGAAGTCCTCCAGATAGGACAGAAATTCCTCGCTGAAAAGGTTCCGGCCACGCAGATAGGCGATGTCTTCCGGAGAGAAGTGCAGATTCTCAATATAATCAATCAGCTGCTCCAGACCAGCGGCGATGGCATAGCCGCCGCCATCCGGCACCCGGCGGAAAAAGACGTCGAAGTAAGTGATATGATCCTTGTAACCGCTTTCAAAGTAGCCATTGCCCATGGTCAACTCGTAAAAGTCGCAGAGCATGGTCATGTTCAGCTTTTCCTCAGTTTTCATTTTCATACCTCAAGTAAATTTTTTTTGGGTGTGCTGCATACCATTATACTATCATTCCCCGAAACAGGCAATCCTTTTCCGTATTTTTCTCCCCGCTCCTCCCCTTTTCGTCGGTTTTTCCCGGGCATTTCGATAAAATCTGTGTATCAGGGGTTGACAAAACAATCTCTTCTTGCTATCATAAGAAATTGTAGAGTTCTCTTACAAGTTCATACCTTATCAAGAGTGGCGGAGGGATCGGCCCGATGAAGCCACGGCAACCTGCGAAGCAAGGTGCCAAATCCGGCGTATGCTGAGTGCGGAAGTGATAGTCCCGCATTCGTCCTTCGACAGATGAGGAGCGTTATTCTAACACGATCCGTCGAATGGCGGAGCGTGTTTTTTCATGCTCCGGTCAACCTGAGAGAGCTTTCACCCGTATGGAAAATATTTTATAAAGGAGCATGGAAAAGCTATGGCAAAGAGACTGTTTACCTCGGAATCCGTGACGGAGGGACATCCCGACAAAATCTGCGACCAGATCAGCGATGCGATTCTGGACGCCATCATGGAGAAGGATCCCAATGGCCGTGTGGCCTGCGAGACCTGCGTGTCCACGGGCCTGATCCACATCATGGGCGAGATCACCACCCACTGCTACGTGGATATCCCCAAGATCGCCCGTCAAGTGGTGCTGGACATCGGCTATGACCGGGCCAAGTACGGCTTCGACGGCCACACCTGCGCCGTTATCACCAACATCGACGAGCAGTCCGGCGATATCGCCATGGGCGTGGACAAGAGTCTGGAGGCCAAGGAGTCCGGTGACAGTGCGCTGGACAACGGCGCCGGCGATCAGGGCATGATGTTCGGCTACGCCTGCGACGAGACGCCGGAGCTAATGCCGCTGGCGATCTCCCTGGCCCAGAAGATGTCCAAGCGCCTGACGCAGGTCCGTAAGGAAAAGCTGGTGGATTACCTGCGCCCCGACGGCAAGACGCAGGTGACGGTGGAGTATGACGAGAATGGCAAGCCCACCCGTGTGGATGCCGTGGTGGTCTCCACCCAGCATGCCGCCGAGGCATCTCTGGATCAGATCCGCCGGGATATGATCGAACTGGTCATCAAGCCCACGGTTCCCGCTGAGCTGATGGACGAGAACACCAAGATCTACGTCAATCCCACAGGCCGCTTCGTCATTGGTGGCCCTCAGGGTGACAGCGGTCTCACCGGCCGGAAGATCATCGTGGATACCTACGGCGGCAGCGCCCCCCACGGCGGCGGTGCTTTCTCCGGCAAGGACCCCACCAAGGTGGACCGCAGCGCCGCTTACGCCGCCCGGTATGTGGCTAAGAACGTGGTGGCGGCAGGTCTGGCCACCAAGTGCCAGGTGCAGCTGGCCTACGCCATCGGCGTGGCTCGTCCCGTCAGTGTGCTGGTGGAGACCTTCGGCACCGGCGTGGTGTCCGATGAAAAGCTGGAGGAGGCTGTGGAGAAGGTCTTTGACCTGCGCCCCACCGCCATCATCCGGGATTTGGATCTGCGCAGACCCATCTACCGCCAGCTGGCGGCCTATGGCCACATGGGCCGTGAGGATCTGGGCGTGCGCTGGGAGGCTACCGACCGTGTGGTGGCTCTGAAGGCCGCTCTGAACGGCTGATTTCCCCCTTGCAAGACCGGAGAAAATCTGATATAGTAAGGGTACGCCGTCCGTGATCGGGCGGCGTACCCCCTCCCCTATCCGGGTACGGCGGAGTTGGTACCGTGCCACATTTGGGAGCGCCGTGGCGGTATCCGGGACAGGGCAAGGTGAAACGCCACAAAGCCTTGCGACACCTGCGTTTACGGGACTTTCTCCGATTACCGAAAGCGGCACAAAAGCGGCTTTGACCACATAAATGACCACAGACAGAAAAATCTTTATTTTTTCCGCTCGCCGTGGTATCATGGCAGAAATTGAATATCCGGGTGTGGCTCAACTGGTAGGGCGCGACATTTGGGATGTCGAGGTTGGGTGTTCAAGTCACCTCACTCGGGCCAAAATCCCTCTGAAATCGTTGATTTCAGAGGGATTTTCTTATTCTTTGTCTATTGCGGCGTAATGAACACGCTTTTCCATACGCACATTTAAGCTGAAGAATATGACTTCACGACCAAGGCAGAATATGCTACTATAAGATTGTAATACCTGATAAAGAGGTGGCATACAATGTGGATTTTTACTACACGTGAAGTTTCAGTTATTATTTACAGTATTGTTTTTCTGATATATGTTCTCATTAAGAAGGGAAAGTCCGTTTTTCTTCCAGTGATTAAAGCTGCTTGCCACATAAAACTGATTGTTCCTTTTATTTTTATAGTGACAATGGCTATTATATTCGTATGGATATGTAAACTTCTTCCATTTTGGAATTGGATATATGTTAAAGACATCACTTTTTGGGTCCTGTTCGTTGGCATTCCAACTTGTTTTAATTCAGTTGCTAACAAATTAGAAGACCATTACTTCAGGAATATTTTGATTGATAACTTTAAATTTACTGCTCTTGTAGAATTCATTACAGGCACTTTTACTTTTCCTCTTGCTGTAGAACTAATACTACAGCCAATTTTATTGTTTTTTACTCTTTTACAACTAATGGCCGGGAAGGATGAATACCGCAGCATAAAAAAACTAATTGATGCCATAGTTGCGATTGTCGGATTTTCGGTGTTAGCGTTTACAGTAAAAGCCGCTATTGATGCAATAGGGAATACCCAGTTCATTGATATTGCCATCGGTTTCATACTCCCTATAGTCTTATCTGTACTCTACTTACCTATTGCATATTGTTTTGCGGTTTATTCAAAATATGAAATTCTCTTTTTGAGAATGAGCTTTAAAGAACCACAAAGTAAAAAAGTCAAACTTATGCATCGCATAAAAGTTATACGTCTTTGCGGACTCTCATACAAGCGGATTTGTAAGTTTCTTCATGAATATATCCCTAAAATGTATATCAAAATGAGCAATTCTGAATTTGATTCTGTAATTAATGATTTCAAACATACTACATACGAATCTTAAGCGAAAATGCTCATGCACAAGTGCTGCTCTGGGTAATTGCCCAGAGCAGCACTTCTTTCATTATCTTCCCTCAGCTACCTTCCTTTCCGGCGGTCGCCCATCACCTTCACCCAGTTCCATCAGCCGCTGTGCTTCCACAATCTCCGCCTTCATCTCCACGATCAGCACCTTCAGCTTCTCCTCGCACTCCTCGCGGGTATGGGCGTAGACATTGCGGGCGTGCTTTTTGCCGTCGGGCCATTTGGGGGAGTAGCGTCCTTCAAAGAGGTGGTCGTTAATCTCGGTGATGCAGCCGGTGCCGGAGCGGCGCTTGCGGCCCACGTAGGGCTTGAAATCGGTCATACTCGGCTTTTCCGCCTGGGCCGGGGCAGTTTCCTGCCCCGGCTCTGAAGCGTCCTCCTGCGGCGCTGCCTTGCCGATGCCGCGGTCAATGTTGGCGGCGGCTGTACGCTGCATATCATCGGTGATGTGAGTGTAGATGTCCAGCGTGGTGGCCGCCGACACATGACCCAGCATGGCGGAGAGCGTTTTCACATCCATGCCGTTCTCCAGCGCCAGCGTTGCGAAGGTGTGGCGCAAGTCGTGAAAGCGTACATGCTTGCATTCTGCGTGCTCCAGAATGAGCTGCAATCTGCGCCGTACCACGCCGGGTGTAATGGGACAGTTCTCCTTCACCGGCGACGGGAACATCCAGCGGGAATCCACCGTCTTTTTGTATTCCCGCAGCACTGCCACCACCGCAGGCGGCAGGACGATCTTGCGGACGGAGTTCTTCGTCTTGGGTGTGCTGATTTGAAGCTGGCCGCGCACATCGTAGACCTGCTTGTTCACATTCAGCACACCGGTTTTGAAATTCAGATCGTCCCATTGCAGCGCCATCAGCTCACCCCGGCGCAGGCCGGTTGCCAAGTCCAGAAGGAAGACCTCGTAGTAGCCCTCGAACTTCGCCTGAATGAGGAACCTTTGAAGTTCCTCCCGCGTCAGCACCTGCATCTCCCGCGCCTTCTTCGGCGGCAGCTTGCAGCCGATGGCTGGGTTCACACGGATCAGCCCATCCTGCACCGCCTTCTCCAATGCGGAGCGGCAGGTGGCGTGACACATACGCACCATTCGGTCGGACAGCCCTTCGCCGTACTTGTCGGTGAACCGCTTCCGGCCGCTTTTCTTGAGCCGACCGTAGAACTGCTGCAGGTCGTTCTGTGTCAGCTTATTCAGCGGGATGTCCCCAATCTCCGGGATGATGTGCAAGCGGATGCGGCTCTCGTAGGTCTCCTGTGTGGTGGGCCGGATCTTGGGCTTGGAGTGATTCTCGTACCAGTATGTCAGCCAGTCCCCGAAGGGCATCTCAGGGCGAACCTTTTCAGGCTTCAGTCCCCCGCACTCCTCCTTGAGCTTCTGGAGCTTCTCGACACACTCCTTCTTCGTTTTGGCGAGGACATTTTTCGTCTTGGGATAACCGTTGTCATCATAGCCGATGACGACTCGCCCCTCCCAACGGCCGTCCTTGCGCTGCCTTACCGTTCCATCTCCGGCTTTTCGTTTTCTTGCCACGGTTTCAACTCCTTTCCGAAGATATCTTCCATGAAGCCGCCCACGATGCCAGAGGCTGTCTTCTGCATATCCGATGTGACATGGGTGTAGGTGTCCAGCGTGAAGGAGGCGTTGGTATGCCCCAGAATCCCCGACAGGGTTTTGGCGTCTACACCACTGGTGAGGGCGTGTGTAGCGAAGGTGTGACGCAGATCATGAAAGCGGATGCTGGGCAGCCCCGCCCGCTGGAGGAGTGTTTTCATGTGGCGATACGCCGCATTGGGATCGACGGGGTCTTCCGGCTTCACCGGATCCGGGAATATCCATTGGCTGATGGCATCCGCCTTGCGCCGCCGTAGGATTTCGGTCACGCTGTGCGGCAGAATGATGGTACGCATACCTTGATTGGTCTTCGTCTCGCCGACGGTGTATTCGCCCTTCCGCTGGCTGTGGAGGGTTCGGCACGCCTTCAGCGTACCGGTATTCCTATCGAAGTCGCTCCACTGCAGACCGCAGATCTCGCCGCGGCGCAGGCCGGTCATC
>OCHC01002413.1_pt1 | contig 11251 bp, 8 predicted proteins | sample 1538641 | NCBI WGS metagenome assembly OCHC01 (sample SAMN04571714, study PRJEB22368) | human gut metagenome | biome: human gut; material: stool | host: Homo sapiens | place: Luxembourg | collected 2012-08-17
GCTAGGTCAAACCTCCTTATCATAATTTTTCGGCTTATAGTGTGGGTCAAAATAAGCATCCAAGAAACCATTTATTTGTACATAATTTCCTAGCTTAACCGACACAACCATGCAGAAAAATCATCATAACCAGATTCGACTAAGCCAGCGAAACCCTTGTAAAATCAAGGTTTTTCTTGGTTGTCCCTATTATACCGCTATCTCCGTTAAGCACATCAAACAACTGTGGGAGTTCATCCAAACGATAGTCTCTAATTTTTGCCCCCACTTTAGTAATTCTTGAATCTCCCCCAACCGTTACAGCAGTTCCAATCTTATCTGCATTGTTTACCATAGTACGGAATTTATGTATTCTAAACTTTTTGCCGTATCTGGTCACACGCTCCTGGCGATAAAAAACAGGTCCTTTCGAGTCCATTTTTATCATCACTGCAATAATCAGCATAGGTATAGCCAGGAGAATCAACAGGATAACCCCCACTACAATATCAAAAATCCGTTTCAGAACCAGACTCCCTTTCTTTCGTGATAAAATATCATAGTATACCTTTACCTCATCACATTTCATAAATTCAGGAAGGTCATCCCATTTTTTCAAAATCATTAATTACTTCTCCTAATTATTTTCCAATATAGTTCTTTGCAATCTCGCAATAATTTTCAATTACATATTCCACTTCTTCGTCAGTCAATTTAGTGTGAAGTGGCAGTGTAATTTCATTTTCAAATCTCTTATAAGCATTTGGATAATCTTTAATATCAAACCCAAGATTCTTGTATGCAGTCATCATTGGCAATGGTTTATAATGTACATTACATGCAATTCCTTTTTCCGCCATTTTTACAATAATCTCATGTCTCTGTTCCAGAGTAATCCCCGGAATTCTTGTAATATAAAGATGACCTGATGACTGATGTTCATCTGCATAGTGATTCAGGACTTCAATTCCTAATGGCTTAAATGCATCATCATATCTTCCAATTATTTCTTTTCTTCTGGCAAGTAAGCCTTTATAACGTTTCATCTGTGCAAGACCAATTCCTGCAACAACATCTGTCATATTGCATTTATACCATGGACCGACAATATCATATTCCCATGCACCAAGCTGAGTCTTAGCAAGAGCGTCTTTTGACTGTCCGTGAAGGGAAAGCAATTGATATTTATGATATAATTCTTCATTATCAATTCCCTCAATATCTTTCCATGTAGCAGCTCCACCTTCTGCAGTTGTAAAATTTTTCACTGCATGAAAACTAAAGTTACTAAAATCAGCAATACTTCCAACCTTTTTGCCATGCCACTCTGCTCCAAACGCATGAGCTGCATCAGTCATTACAATAATTCTTCCTATTGCTTTTTGAATATCGTTTGACGGATGGAACAGATGTTTCTTACTTTCAACTATAGAAAAGATTCTGTCATAATCGCATGGTACACCACCAAGATCAATAGGAATAATTACCTTAGTTTTTTCTGTAATTGCATCTGCAAGTTTCTCATAGTCCATTTCAAGAGAATCTTTTTGTGTATCGATTAATACAAGTTTTGCACCTACATGGCATACTACAGATGCACTTGCTGTATAGGTATAAGCGCAGGTAATTACTTCATCACCTTCTCCTACTCCTAAAACTCTCAGTGTCATTTCCGCACAAGCTGTCTGTGAATTCAAACATACTGCTCTGTTAACGCCACAAAAATCAGCAACTTCACGCTCTAATTCTTTTGTTTTCGGTCCGGTAGTAATCCAACCGGAACGAAGTGCTTCTGCAACCTGTTCAACCTCTGCATCTGTAATATCTGGTGGTGAAAATGGTATTTTCATTGTTCTCTTCCTCTCTTAAAATTTAATAATATATGTTCAAATGAATTAATAATTATTTTCAGTTGCTTTATTGAATAATTTCTTATATGTCTCCCCATGCAGTTTCAAATCATCCTTCGCCGCATGATAAGTCGGCACAATTTCTTCCACATAACTTCTAATATCTGGATCATTTCCATATGCCACAACAGCCAGATTCTCAAGCTGATGTAAGAACTCATCCGTATCAAACGGAATCGGCTTACCAATATGAATCAAATCATTATCCGTCTTAGTCAGACCTTCCTCAGCCATCAGTTTTTCTTCATAAAGCTTCTCCCCAGGTCTCAGCCCGGTGTACTCCACTTTAATATCCACATCCGGTGTCAGTCCTGACATCTTGATCAGGTTTCTTGCCAGTGTATCAATCTTCACCGGAGCACCCATATCCAGGACGAAGATTTCTCCGCCTTTAGCATAGGTTCCAGCCTGAAGCACCAGACTTACCGCCTCCGGAATGGTCATGAAATAACGAATGATATCCGGATGGGTAACGGTTACCGGACCGCCTTTGGCAATCTGTTTTTTAAACAGCGGAATAACAGATCCATTACTTCCCAGCACATTTCCGAAGCGCACTGCCACAAACTCAGTCCTGTATTTTCTCTCTCCATTTATCCCTGGATTTTCACAAGTCGCTACCACCTCTGCAAGTGCTTCCTCGCTGTCCTCATAGTGGCTTCCCAGTAATGGAAGCAGGTCTTCTCTTCCTGTTCTGCTGATCTTATCCATGGTCTGGATAACCATCTCACAGAGACGCTTGCTGGCTCCCATAATGTTGGTTGGATTCACAGCTTTATCTGTACTGATCAGTACGAAACGCTGACAGCCATTTTTCAGAGCTGCATGAGCAGTTTTATAGGTTCCCATTACATTGTTCTTGATTGCCTCACATGGGCTTGTCTCCATAAGTGGTACATGCTTATGTGCAGCTGCATGATAAACAATGTCTGGCTTGTATGTTTCAAATACATCATTAATCTTTCTGGTATCGCGCACGGAACCGATCAGTACCACCAGATCCAGATGTGGATATTTGGAACGAAGCTCCTGTTCAATGTCGTATGCATTGTTCTCATAGACATCGAAGATCACCAGTCGTTTCGGCGCGTGGGCTGCGATCTGACGACAAAGCTCACTTCCGATGGAACCGCCGCCACCAGTTACCAGAATGGTTTTTCCGCTGATGTAGCGGAAAATCTCATCCATATTTACTTTGATCGGTTCTCTTCCAAGAAGGTCTTCCACTGCCACATCTTTCATTTTGCTGAGGGACACCTCTCCGGTGACGAACTGATACACACCTGGAAGAATCTTCATTTCACATTTGGTTTCTTTGCAGATGTTCAGGATATCTCTTCGCTCTGCTGCACTTGCGCTTGGAATTGCCAGAAGGATCTGGTCGATTTTGTATTTCTTTGCACTTGCGAGAATGTCATCACGACCGCCTACAATGGGCACACTCTCCATATAACGTCCCCATTTGTTCGGGTTATCGTCAATAATACAGCAGACCTTTCCTTTCGGCTCTTTGGCACGTTCCACGTCGCGGAGAATGATCTGTCCTGCCTGGCCGGCACCGATCAGCATAATGTGATGCAACGGACCTTCCTCTTCCTTCTGTTTCCGTGTTCTTTCCAGAAGAACAAATCGATATGAAAAACGGATTCCTGTAATCAGGCAAAATTGAATAATGGTTCCGAAGAGATAATAGGACATTGGCATTCTCTGAATGGCAAATGTGATTCCAATTATCTGGAACAGGAATGTAATTACAGTAGATAAGCAAATTCTTAACAGCTCACTATAGCTTGCGAAGCGCCATACGCTGTTATAGAGGCGCAATGCCCAAAAGACAAAAACAGAGAATACTGTATACCATGGTGCAAATTTCAGATAGGCAGACAAATATTCTCCGGGTATTGCGGAGTATGTACAATCAAAGCGGAACCACAGTCCGAGAAAGTATGCGGCGTTTACGGCGATCACATCATAAATAATCAGGTAAAGTGCGATTACCTGCCAATGCTCTAACTTTCTTTTTTCGCGTTCGTTTTTTTGTTTTTTCGTTGTCATTTCTTAATCATATGGACGGAGTTACCCCCCCCCCCCAGTCCTTTCCTCCCATTTTTTCATAACTTTGACCACTTACCAGATAGCTTCCTGTCTAGTGCTTTGGCGACTCCCAGGATATCTTGGGGAAGTCCGGAACCCGCACCGGCGGTGGTCTGCCGAAAAGCCTGCGTCACTGGCGCAGCCTCTTTGCCCGGTTGCCCGGTTTTATAGATAAGAGCGTTCGTAACGCTGCTTATTATCATTTTTATCTTTGTTGTCAATAATTATTTTGTTCTACTTCCGCGAAAAAAACTGTCCTGGCATTTCCTGCCAAGATTTCTGGCGTCATTCAGGAAGCGGTTTCCCTGATGACCATTTTCACAGAGGAATTCATTTCCCTTCCGGCGAACCTTGCCGCCACAGATGGCACATTTGTCTTTCAGGCCGTCTGTTCTGGTTTCCAGTACCAGAATGCCTTCCGCCCAGGCTTTGTACTGCAGGTTGGTCCGGATCTTGCTGCTTAAGTGAAGCGGGGAAAAATTGCCGCTTTTTACCATTGCCATCCGGGTGAAGTTCTGGTCGTAATCGGGGAGGACAATGATTCCTGCCTGATTCTCTTTGCAGAAGTTCAGGATCTCACGGCTGACCTGGTGGGCGTAGTGCTCGGACAGGTTCTTCAGGTGCATGTAGTACTTCCGGTTGGGCTGGGGACTATTGTCTCCCACTGTGTTTGGTCTGGATTTCTGTATTCTGGTTTCCAGCAGCTTGCAGCGGTGGCGGTACGCATCTCCGCCCCGGCAGTTGTGTACAGCCAGCTGTTTCCCCTGCTCATCCAGAATGCAGCACACTGCGAAGGTGTCTGTGTTTGTAAAGCGGACACTGCACAGGTTCGTGCCTTCTGCCATTCGTTCTTTGGCAGTACGGGCGTCGCTGTTCTCCTGTTTCACTGGGATATTCAGAAGGTAGCGCCTGCCCTCTTTTACCAGGGTGGGCGACATTAGCTGGCCATCTTGGGGAAGGGGGCGTCCTTTCAGGTTGCAGTCTGTCCAGATCCATTTCTCACCGTTCCACAGCTTCAGGCAAATGGATCTGTCGGTGAGGTCGGAATACATTCCTTTGAAAAAAGTAACCTTGGCTTCCAGCTTCTCAGGGAATCCGGACTGAAGCTCCTGTGTGCTTTTCACTGTGGCTGATGCTTTGTTGATGGCGGCGCGTCTCAGGTAGACAGGTACTTTCCCCATTGGTAATGGGTTGGTGGGCTGTCTGCCGTCCCGACCGGTCAGGGTCAGGAGCTCCAGGCTGCGCTGTATGTCGAAGAGGCTGCTGTTCCACAGTTCTTCATGCTGTCTCAAAAGGTGGTAGTAAAACTCCACCACGTTCTGAAAATATTCTTCTGTTCTGTCCAGCCATATAGGCTCCGGACAAACCAGGCGCATGCGCCAGGTTCGGATGCTGTATCCTGTTTTCATAAATTTTGTCTGTGATTTCTGCTGGTTTCTTTCGTAATATTTCAGTAATGCGACGGTCATCCAGGCAATTTTTCTGCTTTCTTTCCCATCGTCGTTTTACATTCTATCGCGAATAACTGGGAAAGTCAACCAATTATAGCGACTATAGACTCTTTTTGTCGAATTATACCATAATTTATTCCAAATTCACCTTTTTCCCATTAGTTTTTCAAAGGGATTTTTTCGATATAAAATAATTGCGTGGTCAAATAATTGGTACATACTTATAGAATAAGGAGGCAGCTATGTGCAGAAAAGGTGAAAACATACGCAAACGCAAGGACGGGCGCTGGGAAGCCCGTTATATCAAATACCGTGATCCGGAGGGAAAAATCCACTACGGTTCCCTCTATGGCAAAACATATGGCGAAGTAAAGGACAAACGAAACAAAAAAATTGCAGAAGTGCCAGGCTATGGACATCTGGTGCGAAACCCTGGCATTTTGAATTACCAGGCTACCTTCGAAACAGCCGCTGAGCATTGGAAACAGGAAATCCGCTATACCATCAAGGACAGCACTTTTTCTAATTATGAAGCAATCCTGAAGAACCAGCTTCTTCCGGAGCTTGGCAGCACCCGGATACGGAAAATCAGCAATTCTCAGATCACGCAGCTTATTCATAAGAAAAAAGAGCTGACATTGTCTGCAGGAACCATTCATGTAATTTTAAGCGTACTCCGCAGCATTTTGAACTTTGCAGCAAAGGGAGGCGTCTATACCAGTGAACCAATCCGCTACCCCCATTTGGCTGGCACCAGCCAGGAGGTGCAGATTATGAAGCTTGCAAACTATAACCAGCTGGAGAAATTTCTTATTGACAATATCAGTGATTTCCATTTCGGTCTGCTGCTTTGCATGCATACCGGCATCCGTGTAGGCGAACTCAGCGGCCTGCGCTGGGAAGATGTGGATTTCGCCCAGCACAAAATCCGCATACAGCGTACTGTGATCCGCATCAAAAATCTGGATCAGACCGCCAATCCGGACACTGGAAAAATCCCAAAAACCATTCTGTATATCGGTCCGCCGAAGACAGAACATTCCAACAGGGAAATTCCATTGCCAGACAAGCTGCTTTTTTATGCGAAACGTTTTCGCAAAGATGGCTCCGCATATATTTTGTCTGGAACTGCCAGATGCATGGAGCCGCGGGTCATCCAACGCAGATATGCAGCGCTGCTAAAAACATGTGAAATTCCCCCCATTAAAATCCATGCTCTCCGGCATCAGTTCTCCTGTCGCTGGGTGGAACATGGCTTCGATACCAAGTCCCTGTCCGAAATACTTGGACATACTTCCGTGCGAACCACACTGGATCTGTATGTGCATATCCAGGCGGAAACGAAGCGACAGTATATGAATCAGATGATGGAGCAGGCAATATAACAGAATAAACAATTTCAGAAAAGGCAGTTATACCAGAGAATTCTCTTGTGAGAGACCTCTGGTGTGACTGTCTTTTTTGCTGTCTGGAAAAGGTGACCGGATACTGAAAAATCTCAATTTCTAAAATAAGGGGTCTTTATTCGGGGTCGATAGTCCAAATTGTACTGATTTTCTGCTTGTTTGTAGCGCAAATACGCATTACTGAAATAATGCGACTTGGAGGTCATCTTTTTTTATTGTTTCCAGTTGGGTGGTGGGTTATGCAAATTTGCTTCTATATGTTTCTAACATAGTTAGGGCCGGGAACGATCAGGTAAGTGATGTCCCGGCCAGGTTTTATTTATTTTATACCAAATTCTTTCATGAGTTTTTTCTGATATTCTTCATCTTCTGTAGCTTTTATACAATCTTCAATGCGATTGGAAGAAAGTAATTTTTTATTCAGCGTATTTAAGGCTATACGCTCCTTTTCACGTCCATCTTTCTCTATCATCTGTCCCAATCTCGTCATTGTCATCGCCTCCGTAATCTCATCAAGTTCTGCTCCATCCAAGAACTTATCTACCAGAGTATACAACATAGCCATCACTTTATCCGCCATGTCATTATGCTCTTCTTTCGCTATAAAAATCCCTTCTTTAATTTTATCTTTACGGCTCATCTGTCCACCCATAAGTGGTATCATACTAAGCTGTGCGACGTCATCTTCTGTAAAATCCAAGAATGTAAACTCAGATTCACCCGCCTTTCCTTCTTCTATATCCCTATTTTATCACAATATAATATAAAAATCATCTTAAAAGTTTATAAATTTATCAAAAAAGAAGCAAACCACGTTATATAATGATTTGCTTCTTTCTATATTTAGATTCCTCTCACCAGAGGAATCTCATTCTCTTTACTGCTGTGTAGTAGTATCAGCTGCGCCTTCGGTTGTAGTTCCATCTGCAGCAGTGGTATCTGTCGCAGCCTGTGTCTCGGCTGCTACTGTACCTGGCTCGGTCACAGTTTCTGTGGAGGTGCTGTCAGTGCTTGTGCTTCCACTAACTGGTGCGTCAGCTTCCTCCTGGGTAACCACCTCACCGTTGCGAACCTTTTCCATAAGGCTCTTAGCCTTATCAACAGTGTTATAATCCGGAACCATAACATATGCCTTCTGGCTCATGGAATATGGCTTCTCAGTAGCACCGGTACCATTTACACTGTAGGAAACGATTGTCCAGTCGCCCCCATTGGTAAGCTGCTGCTGAAGGATCTGTGCGATCTCTTCATATGTGATGTTAGTACCGAAGCATCCATCCAGACTGGAAAGAATGGAGGAATAGCTGGTAAGGATTTCCGGAGAAAGTGCCTTCTTCACAACACCACGGATAACCTCCATCTGGTTCTTACCACGCTGGCGGTCACCCTCCTGGAATGCGTAACGCTCTCTTGCAAAGATAAGCGCCTGCTCACCATTCACATAATTCTCACCCTTGTTAAAATGATAACCCAGAATATTCTTGGAATCAAAATCATAATCTGAATTAACGGTAATTCCGCCAAGTGCATCGATTACCTTCACAAATCCACCGAAGTTAATTCGGAAGTAATAATTAATGTCAATATCATACAGCATTCCCAGAGTATCCATACACACATCGATTCCATAAATACCGGCATGTGTCAGCTTATCCGGTGCACCTCCGGAAATAGAAAGCGGTACAAAGTAATCACGAGGTGTGGAAACCAGCAGGATCTCATGTGTATCTGTATTCACAGTGGCAATAATATTTACATCGCTTCGGCTCTTAGCTGTCATCTCACCTCTGGTGTAAACCTTACCGCCATTAACAGTGGTGATCGGCTCTATAGGGGTGGACTCTTCTGCAGACTGAATTGTGGATTCAACGTCTACTGTTCCAACCTCTTTTATCTTAGTGCTGAAATCTGTGTATCCGTCCATATCCTCGTATACACTAAGATATCCGCTGTTCAGAAGCATGGCATTTACTTCACCGTTTAGGATTCCGTCAGCAAGCTCGGTCAGACCTGCGTACTCTTTCGTCTGTACCTCTGTGCCGAATTCGCTGTTCAGGTGTGCTACAGCGCCATCTGTGTTCTCACGGTCAAGTGAGGAAAGAATACCATAAGTATATCCGGCAGTTGCCTCTACAGAATCAGCGGCATCATCGTTCTTTACATAAACAGCCATCTGTGTGACCTCAGTGGTCTCACCGGAAATATTGCTGATGGCGGATCTTGTCTTATTAATATAGAAACCGCCGAATGCCAGAATGGCAATCATGATCACTGCCAAAACAGTTCCGCCAATAAAGCGGCCTGTGTATCTGGTATGCCATACCAGCAGCCAGATTATCGCTGCGATCACCGCAAGTACAATGCCGATGATCAGCATATAAATGGTCGGGATCATCTTGGTCATTGCCAGAAGTCCCATAAAAACAACAGAAAGCATAATGACGATGATGGTGATCACCGCGCCTGGTATCCAGTCGTTTCTTCTTCTCCTTCTACTCATCTTTTAGCTCCTTTTTTATTTCTTTTGTCATTAAGGGCTGCTGCTTACTTTATAGTCAGCCCCATCAAAAGCATATCTTATATTTTATACGCTGACAACTGGAAAATCAAGTTAAATAGTGTTATAATACGAAAGATTTATAAAATTTTTTTATGAAAACGTTATAACTTCCAGGACGCGGACAGGAATATGACGAAATCAACCGTATCCGGCAGGATAAATGTTCGCCAGATGGTTGCAGACCACAATGGGCGGCATGTTATGCAAATATGTTTTGAATGCAATATTCTGCCAATTTAAGGAGGAATTACAATATGACAAAACAAGAGTTTCAGGAACTGACACAGAATGTTGTTCTTCTGGACGGTGCTACAGGTTCCAATCTGATGGCTGCCGGTATGCCGAAGGGGGTATGCACAGAGGAATGGGTGCTGGCACATAAGGATGTGATCCAGAATCTTCAGAGAGCTTATATTGAAGCGGGAAGCAATATTATCTATGCTCCTACTTTTGGCGGCAACCGTGTAAGCCTTACCATGCATGGTCTGCAGGACCGTATGGAGGAGATCAACCGCACTCTGGTTTCCTATTCAAGAGAAGTCGCTGATGCGGCAGACCATAAGGTTTACGTTGCTGCGGATATTACCACCAGTGGTAAAATGATGGCTCCTGCCGGGGAGATGACCTATGAGGCAGCTTTCGAAATGTATCAGGAGCAGATTGGAATTCTGAAGGATTCCGGCGTGGATCTGATCGTTGCTGAGACCATGATCAATATCGAAGAGACTCTGGCCGCTGTGGATGCTGCTTCCACAGTTTGCGGGCTGCCGATTATGTGTACCATGACGGTAGACGCAGACGGAAGTATTTTCAGCGGTGGAAATGCTATCGAGGCTGCTGTTTCCCTGGAGGCTGCAGGTGCAGATGCTGTGGGCGTGAATTGCTCTGTTGGTCCCGATCAGCTGGTTTCTGTTATCCGCAATATTAAAGAAAATGTCTCCATCCCGGTCATTGCCAAGCCGAATGCCGGCATGCCGTTCATTGATGATAATGGAAACGCCGTTTATTCCATGAAAGCGCCGGATTTTGCCAGACATGTGAAGGCTCTGATTGATGCAGGCGCCGGTATTGTAGGGGGCTGCTGCGGTACTACACCGGAATATATCAGGGAAGTAGCGAAGATGATCGGACGATAAAATACATAAGCCACTGTAGAACGTCACAACTTAGTTGACGCTCGGTAGTGGCTTTTCTTCTTTATCTCCGAAATTTCTCTGATGTTTCTCCGATATTTTCTCCGATGTTTCTCCGATGTTCCTTTCGGAGTATTTTACACTCACTTCACTTTAATCGCCTTCTTCGGGCACATTTCCTGACAGCAGAAGCAGCGAATACACTTCTTATAATCATAAACAGGCGGATTATTTTTGTCATTTCGAAAATCTACCGCTTTGCCGGGCACAGGACAGCTGTTTACACAGATTCCACAACAGATACATTTGTCAGGCTCAATGTATGGTTTCTTCTGGAAAATATTCAGAGCCTTGGCAAGCTTTGTCCAGACATTGTTTCGTACTTTCGTGCGGTCTACGTTGAAATTGGGATTGCCATATTTTTCTATTAATGCTTCCATCGAAATCACATTACAAACCACGTCAATACCAATCTGCTTTTTATCTACAGAAACCTTTGCATTCTGGCGCTGCTTCTCGCGCCCAGTTATTTCACTTCCTTCATCACGCACTGCTGATGTCGAAGGATTCTCCTCAACTACCACAACCTCAATATTTTCCACCCTGCAATTTCCCAGTCCCATCTTCTCTCCATGGTAATTGGTAGGAACCATCTCCGGTTTCAGATAAACCAGTCTTGCAAACGCACTGTCCAGTGCCACCGGATCTGTAGACATCA
>OCHC01002427.1_pt1 | contig 11172 bp, 10 predicted proteins | sample 1538641 | NCBI WGS metagenome assembly OCHC01 (sample SAMN04571714, study PRJEB22368) | human gut metagenome | biome: human gut; material: stool | host: Homo sapiens | place: Luxembourg | collected 2012-08-17
CTTTTAATCAAGTTGTCCGGGGTTCGAATCCCCGCACGCTCAGTTGATAAGCATGATTTAAGAATGAACTTAGATCATGCTTTTTTTCTTTTACCAAATACAAAATAAAAGAAGCCTCTAAAAACAGAGACTTCAAATGCTCGCATTGATTACAAGTAAACTTATTTTTTCAAGTATGGTGCAATTGCAGAGCTGATTTCTTCAAGTTCATCTTTACCATGTACGGTTAAAGTCAAAGGTCTTGTCAGATCAAGGCTGAAAATTCCCATGATCGATTTTGCATTTACGATATATCTTCCAGAAGAAAGATCAATCTCAGATTTAAAATGTGCGATCGTATTTGCAAATGCATTCACGTCTGCAATGGAATCAAGAGAAATAATAAAGTTGGTATCCATGTTTAAACCTCCTTAATGGTTAAATCTCTTTTATCCTACAATTTTTTTGATAGAAAGTCAAATTCGATAGATAACAGAAAAGAAGTATGATAAAATATAAGCCAACGGAGGGAAAAAGATGACGGAAAAACAAAAAATGTTGATGGGAATTTTATATAATGCAGAGGATCAAGCTCTGATAGAAGAGAGGAACCATGCAAAATCTCTAACCAGACAGTTTAATGAACATTGGGAAGATAAAGGACGTCGGAATTATCTGATAGGACAGATATTTGGAAGTCTTGGGAAGAATGTTCATCTGGAAGCGCCCATTTATCTGGATTATGGATATAGGACAACGATTGGAAGTGACTTTTTCTCAAACTTTAATCTGACGATTTTAGATGGTGGAGGAGTTGAAATCGGGAATCATGTTTTTATAGGTCCGAATGTAGGAATTTATACTGCGAACCACCCAGCAGATGTGAAGAGACGAGAAAAGGGATATGAATGGGCCCTACCAGTTAAGATTGGGGATAAAGTATGGATTGGCGGAGGGGTTACGATTCTTCCTGGAGTTACGATCGGCGACAATAGTGTGATCGGTGCAGGAAGTGTTGTAACAAAGGATATTCCTGCCAATGTAGTTGCTGCAGGTAATCCATGCAGGATCATCAAAGAAGCGGAAGAAGGAGACAGATATGGGATTATTGACGAGAAAAACGGACAGCAATCCATTAAGTAAGAATATTGACGAATTACTTGATGGAATGAATCAGGAGAGGGAAGAGACAAAAGAAGGAACTTATGAAGAATCTTTAAAGAAGATTGAGGAGCGAATCAAAGAACTTGGGATTTTAGAAGAGAACGAAGATTAAGAAAGGCATCGGTGGTGCCTTTCTTTTTTAGGATGATCAAAAGATTTCTTATTGTTAACTTTTAAAAAAATAAAGTTGACAATAAGAAATTGATGATATATAATGGCAGTCAGTACAGGAAAATAATAAAAGTGAGGGAGAAATTTATTATGAAACAACAAACAATGAAAATTCAGGATTTAACACTGATTGCATTAATGGCAGCATTAACTTGTATTTTAGGACCAATGTCAATCACCTTGCCATTTACACCAGTACCGATTTCATTTACGAACTTGGTGATTTATTTTGCGGTAATGGTCATTGGAATGAAACGTGGAACGATCAGTTATCTTGTATACCTTCTGATCGGAGCAGTAGGGCTTCCAGTATTTTCAGGATTTAGTGGTGGGCTTGCTAAACTTGCAGGACCAACAGGAGGATATTTGGTTGGATTTATCTTTTTGGCATTGATCAGTGGATTCTTTGTAGAAAAATTCTCAGGGAACATAGTGATGGCAGTAATTGGTATGGTACTTGGAACAGCAGTAACATATGCATTTGGAACGATCTGGCTGTGTGCACAGATGCATTTAACATTTGTACAGGGATTATATGCAGGTGTGATTCCATATCTTCCAGGAGATGCGGCAAAGATCGTGATCGCGATCATTGTAGGAAGTGCAGTGAAGAAGGCTGTTGTGAAGGCGAGAGTTTTGCCAGAATAAATAACAAATACTTTGTATGAAAAATAAGAATCTGTTGACATTTTGTATGAAAAAGCATAAACTATTCGTAGTTAAATGCAATGAACAGAATTAGTACAGATAAGTTGGAACTGTCAGAGAGAAGCTGCCATCGGCTGGAAGCGGCTTTGAGGGAAGATGTCTGGAATGCATCTGGGAGCAGACAAGATGAATAAAGTAGTTTTGTACGTTGCCGGCGTTAACGGATTCGAGTGAAAGTATCCTGATCAAGTGATATTAGTCAGATATATAATAAGAAGATCAGGAACTTTTAAAAGAGTGGAACCGCGGATATACTCCGTCTCTTTATTTAGAGACGGAGTTTTTTGTATTATAGAAAATTTTGATGGAATCCTCTATGATATAAAAAGTCCTGTAAATTACATACTATATATTGGAGGTTTAGAAATTATGATGGGTTTTCGAGAATTTGCGAAAAGCCAATATGATACGATCAAACTAAGAGACCCTGCGTTAAGGGAAGAGAAAGAAGTTTTTTTGTATCCTTATGTAAAAGCACTGTATTGGCATCGTGTTGCGCACGAATTATATAAGAAAGGAGAGTTTTACAAAGCTAGAAAGATTTCTCAGAAATGGGCGAGAAAAACTGGAATTGAGATTCATCCAGGTGCACAGATCGGAGAAGGGTTCTTTATTGACCATGGGCATGGAGTGGTCATTGGAGAGACGACGATCATCGGAAATAATGTGACCTTATATCAAGGTGTTACATTAGGTGGAACTGGAAATGAAACTGGAAAACGTCATCCAACGATCGAAGATAATGTTATGATCAGTTCAGGTGCTAAGGTTTTGGGATCTATTACAATTGGAAAGAACTCAAAGATTGGTGCAGGAAGTGTTGTTGTATCTGATGTACCGCCGAATTCTACTGTTGTCGGAGTTCCAGGTAAGGTAGTTAAACAGGATGGAGAGAGAGTCAATCGCATTCAGAGTATTGTGCTTGACCAGATCGATCTTCCAAATCCAGTTGATATGGATATCGAAAAGCTCGCAAGAGAGAATGCTGAATTACGACAGGCACTGGAAACATTTATTATACATTATCAAAATTCAGAAGCAATCAGAAGGGAAAAAGAAAAATGAAAATCTACAATACACTGACAAGACAAAAAGAAGAATTTGTACCGGTGCATTCAGGGAAAGTTGGAATGTATGTTTGTGGGCCAACGGTGTATAACTACATTCATATTGGAAATGCAAGACCAATGATCATTTTTGATACGGTGCGTCGTTACTTTGAATATAAAGGATATGAAGTAAATTATGTTTCAAACTTCACAGATGTCGATGACAAGATCATTAAGAAGGCAAATGAAGAAGGTGTAACAGCAACAGAGATCGCAGAAAGATATATTAAGGAATGCAAACAAGATATGGAAGCGTTAAATATCAAACCTGCAACCCACCAGCCAAGAGCGACAGAAGAAATCGGTGGAATGATCAAAATGATTCAGACATTGATCAAAAAAGGGCATGCATATGAAGTAGATGGAACTGTATACTTTAAGACAAGATCTTTTAAAGATTATGGAAAACTCTCCAAGAAAAATATTGATGATCTAGAAGCAGGACATCGCGAGATCAAGGTAACAGGAGAAAAAGGAAAGAAAGATCCTCTTGATTTTGTATTATGGAAACCAAAGAAAGAAGGAGAAATCGCATGGAATTCTCCATGGGGAGAAGGAAGACCAGGATGGCATATTGAGTGTTCTGAGATGTCTAAGAAATATATCGGAGATACAATTGATATTCATGCAGGTGGAGAAGACTTGATCTTCCCTCATCATGAAAATGAGATCGCACAGAGTGAAGCATGCAATGGGGAGAAGTTTGCGAATTACTGGATGCATAATGGTTTCTTAAATATCAACAATAAGAAAATGTCTAAATCAGCAGGAAACTTCTTTACAGTGCGTGAAATTGGAGAAAAGTATCCATTACAGGTGATCCGTTTCTTCATGTTAAGTGCACACTACAGAACCCCATTAAACTTCAGTGATACTTTAGTAGAAAGTGCAAAAACAGGGTTAGACCGTATCTTGACAGCGATTGATCTATGCAGAGAGATGGCAGCTAAAGAAGAAACAGGTTCTTTAAGCAAAGAAGAAACAGAACATTTTGCTAATATAGAAGTACTTGTAAAGAAATTTGAAGATGCAATGGAAGATGACTTTAACACAGCAGATGCAGTTTCGGCTATTTTCGAGATCGTGCGTGAATCAAACTCAACAGTGAAAGACTTCAGTGCAGACTATGCAAAGAAAATACTAAAAGTATTAGAAGATCTTTGCAGCGTTCTTGGAATTGAAACAACAAAAGAAGAAGAGATCCTAGATGAAGAAATCGAAAAACTGATCGAAGAACGTCAGGCGGCAAGAAAGAACAAAGATTTTGCAAGAGCAGACGAGATCAGAGACCAGTTATTAGAGCAGGGTATCGTATTAAAAGATACAAGAGAAGGTGTAAAATGGAGCAGAGCTTAATTCAAAAGATCAAAGAAGGATTGTATCTTGATGGATTGGATCCCAAAAGTTACTCTCCATTATCTCTTGCTTACATTGGAGATGCGATCTATGAGATCGTGATCCGAACGATCGTTATGTCTGCAGGGAATATGAGTGTGAATAAGTATCACAAAAAATCAAGCAGTATGGTCAAAGCTTCTGCACAAAAAGAAGTGTTTGAAAAGATCGAGCCATTTTTGACAGAAGAAGAAATGGCTGTTTATAAACGTGGAAGAAATTCCAAATCAGGTTCTGTTGCAAAGAATGCATCTATGATGGATTACAGAAAAGCAACTGGAGTGGAAGCTTTGGTTGGATATTTATATCTGGCAGGAGATATGGACCGCATCATCGAATTGATCGGGATCGGTTTTGATTTGAATAAAAAAGAAGAAACAGGAGAAGAACATGAATCATAAAGAAGATCTGATCGCAGGGCGTAATGCTGTGATCGAGGCTTTAAGAGCAAAGAAACCAATCGACAAGATTTTTGTATTGGATGGATGTCAGGATGGACCGATCCGTACGATCGTAAGAGAGGCAAAGAAAACAGATGCGATTCTTAAATTTGTAGATAAAGAACGCCTGAATCAGCTGACAAATGAACATCATCAGGGAGTTGTTGCAATTGTCGCAGCATATGAATATGGAACGATTGAGGATCTGTTTAAAAGAGCAGAAGAAAAGGGTGAAGATCCTTTCTTTATCCTGTTAGATGGGATTGAAGACCCTCATAATCTTGGGGCGATTATTCGTACAGCAAATCTTGCAGGTGCACATGGAGTGATCATTCCAAAGCATCGCGCAGTTGGAATCACACCAACCGTAGCAAAAACATCTGCAGGTGCGATCAATTATACACCAGTTGTGAAAGTAACAAATATTGGAAAAACAATGGATGAATTAAAAGAACGTGGTATGTGGTTTGCATGTGCAGATATGGATGGAGAAGTGATCTATCGTCAGAATCTGACAGGATCGATCGGGCTTGTTATTGGAAATGAAGGAAGCGGTGTGAGCCGTTTGGTAAAGGAAAAGTGTGACTTTATTTCATCTATTCCAATGAAAGGAGATATTGATTCACTGAATGCTTCTGTAGCAGCAGGTGTTCTGGCGTTTGAAGTTGTAAGACAACGACTGGGAAAATAAAGAATGAAAGAATTAAAAACAATTTCTGATGAGAAATTGCTCAGACAGATCCAAAGCGGTAATGATGATGCGATGGAATGTCTGTTAGAGAGATACAGGGATATGGTAAGGAAAGAGGCAAGAAGATTTTTTCTTGCAGGTGGGGATGAAGAAGATCTGATTCAGGAAGGAATGATCGGGCTTTTTAAAGCAGTGACATCCTATCAGGAAGAAAAAAACACTTCGTTTTCAACGTTTGCTTATCTGTGTGTGCAAAGACAGATCTATACAACGATCACTGCATTTAACAGAAAAAAACATATTCCGTTGAATACAGCAATCTCTCTGTTTGAACAAAAGGATCAGGAAGAAGAATTATCATTGGATGAAATCTTAGAAACTCCGGAGGAAACTCCGGAGGAGATGATGCTTCGAAAGGAAGAATTAAATGATTATTACAAAATGCTTGACCAGAATTTAAGTAAATTTGAAAAACAGGTGATGTATCATTATCTGAATGGAGAAACATATACAACGATTGCAAAAAAACTTGGAAAAAGTGATAAATCCATTGATAATGCGATTCAGAGGATTCGCAGGAAGATCAGAAATGATCAGGAAAGTTAAAGTAAAGATAAGAGAAACAAAAAGAAGACTTAAAACGGATGTTTTAAGTCTTCTTTATAAAGCTGCTGACGGGAGTTGAACCCGTGACCTCCTCACTACCAATGAGGTGCGCTACCTCCTGTGCCACAGCAGCAGAACTGATTAATAATTTATCATGAAAATGATATACTGTCAATAGAATTAACAAAATAAAAGGAAAATCAAATGACAAAACAATATAGGAAAAATAAGAGAAGAATCTGTGTGGTGATGTGTCTTGTTCTTTGCATGATCTCAGGCATCAAAATACAGGCAGCACAGCCAGGATATTTTGATAATCCCCAGACGGTCTATGATGAATTTGCTGGGAAGATTTATGATCGTTCATTCAAAAAGAGTTATGCATTTTTGAAAAAAAAGATGAATGTTTTTGAAACATCTTCAGGAAGTAAAAAGATAGGGGTAGCGCCAAGATATTCAGGAGTGATCGTGGTTAGTAAAACATCCGATCATGTTCAGGTGATCTATGAGAAAAAGAAAGCATATGGAATTGGATGGATTGATAGAGGTTTGTATCATAAGGAAGCTATTCCATATAATGGGAATGAAAAACAGTTGCTAGGAAATGGAATTTATTGGATACAAAATAAAGCTTCTGGAGAAGGAATTCGTGTACAGATCATTTTTCTGAAAAATCAGAAATATCAAGTTTCGATTTTGAATCAAAGCAAAGAAGATCACACATGGAAACTAATACGTGAGTACGATCATTTTTATATCAAAAATATGAAAAATGAAAAATATCTGTCAATGGATGAAAATGGTACCTTGACAGACGGTAAAATAAAAGATATGAACAACTGTTTCACAAAACCACAGAAAGAAGCAGCACAGAAGTCCTATCAATGGCAGGTAATGCGTCTTAACAATAAAAATGTATATCCGTATCGTGATTTTATGCAGTTTGATCCTGCATGGGCCAGAAAAGATTATGGAAATGTTTCGGATTACAGTGGGAAAATGGCAGCAGCAGGCTGCGGAGTTGTGGCGATCACAAATGCAGTATATGCATTGAATGGGCAATTTGTTGATCCAATGTTGTTTGCAGATTATGCAGTGGAGAAACATTACAGGATCATAGGTGCCGGAACACATGATGGGATTTTTAAGGCGGCAGCGAAGAAATTTGGAGACACATATGGGTTCACTTATATTAAGACAACTTACAGTACATCAGAAGTAAGAGAATATCTGAAAAAAGGTTGTGTAGCAATCTCGCATGTACCAGGACATTATGTAACAGTTGCTGATTTTAATCCCAAGACAAAAAAATATCTGGTCTTAGATTCTCATCCGATCAAGAGCAGACCAACTAGCTCTTTTGGAAACTGGTTTAAGAGAGAACGATTAGAGAGAGGAGGGTTGACATCATCTGCATATTATATTTATGGAGTGCCAGGACAGGCATGGAAATATGAAAGTGCAAAAGGAATACAATTTCAGAAGGATTTATTCACATTTATGATTTACATGCGTTAAAATGTAAGAAAAAATAACAAAGGATAGGGAAGGAGAAGTTAAATGAACAAAGTTAAAAAGATATTGACAACATTGATGGCAGCAACATTAACTGTTTCAACAGGATTAACATCCATGCCAATGTTTGCACATAACGTAAAAGCGGAGTCAAAGGCAGAAACAATAAGCAGTGATACGAATGATATGTCACAGTATAAGAAAATAAATGGAATCAGCAGTCAGACGGTTTTAGGAGCAGATTTTTCCCATTATCAATTGCAAAAAAATGCGTGGAAAAAAGTCTGGAAAAATTACAAAGGAATCGAAGTTTCCAATGTGTTTGAATATGTAAGATCACAGGGAATCAATACGATTTCTGTGAAAGTTGCAGTGAATCCAACAAAAGATAAAGAGGGTAATGAAAGCTATTTGTCTTTAGAAAACGCTAAGAAGACATTAAAAGAAGCCAAGAAAGCAGGATTAAAAACAAATGTTACATTGTTATATTCTGATGATATAACGTATGCAGGGGCGCAGAAATTACCAGATGGTTGGGATACTGATTCAGCAGAAGAAAAGGCACTGGAGTATACAAAAAACGTCATCAAAGAATTGAAGGCAGCAGATGCAGTCCCAACGATGATCACGATCGGAAATGAAGTAAACTATAATTTCTTAAATATGAGTAGTGGAGATGGATGGGAAGGCTTTGTTGCAATGAGCAAAATCTCGAAAATGATCAGAGAAGAAGGAATCAAACCGGCTGTTAGTGTATCGGCACCAACAACAGATGCTTCAGATATTCAATGGATCATTGGAAAATTAGGAAATGCTGATGTTGATTATGATTATATTGGAGTAAACATCTATCCGGATACACACAATGACAATTATGTAAAAACATTAAAAAATACAGTAGAAGAAAAGGCAGCAGGAAAGCAGATGATCATTTCCAGTGTCAAATGTCCATGGAAAGATTCAGAAGGAAAAGCCAGTATAACGACACAGACAAAGAGCATTTATGATTATCTTCAGGCAACGATCGATGAGAAAAATGCAGGTGGATTGATCTATAATGATGCAGATTTTGTCGGGGCATGGGACTCATTCTTTGATGAAAATGGACAAGCAATGTCTTCACTTGCAATCTTTGCTTATGCACAAGGAAATCAGGTTGATGTAAGCAGCTACAAAGATCCATGGGAATACGGTGGAGATACAGGATTAAAAGATCAAAAAGTAACGATCAAAAAAGTCAAAGGAATGTCTGAGAGTTCTATCCGAGGAATGGATATTTCATCTTATCTTGCATTAAAGAAAGCAGGAGTGAAATATTATGATTATGAAGGAAATGAGACACCGTTATTAAAAGTACTTCATGATAATGGAATCAATTATATCAGGATCAGGATCTGGAATGATCCGTTTAATGCAGATGGGGAAACCTATGGCGGTGGTGGAAATGATGTTTCCACAGGTGTAGAGATCGCAAAAGAGGCAGCCCAATATGATATGAAAGTTCTGCTTGATTTTCATTATTCGGATTTCTGGGCAGAACCAGCGGTTCAGTTAGTTCCAAAAGCATGGAAAAAGGATGTAAATAATACAGAAAAGATGTGTTCAGATGTATATGATTTCACCAAAGAATCTATTCAGAAATTTAAAGATGCCGGGGCAAACATTGGAATGGTTCAGGTAGGAAATGAAATTACCAACGGACTTCTTGGAATATACTCTAACAGAGACAAAGGAGAATCTTTTAATGTCATCTGGGGAGATAAAAAGAAATCAACAGAAGTAAATAAATATTTAAAAGCCGGAATTAAAGCAGTCAGAGAATATACACCGCAGGCTTTGGTTGCATTACATCTTGAAACACCAAATGTATGGAAATACAAAACGATCATGAATACATGGAAGAGAGATAATGTGGACTATGATGTTTTAGGATCTTCATATTATCCATTCTGGTCCATTGCAGCAAAAGCAAATACGCCAAAGACATTGAAAGATGTGCAGACACTGGCCGCTTCCTATGGAAAGATGTTTGCAGTATTCGAGACAAGCTGGGTTAATAGTTTAAATGATGGAGACGGTACACCAAATTCTATCGGAGACAGTACAAATACAGGTGCATATGAAGTAGGACCACAAGGACAGGTAAATGAACTTACAGATCTTTATGATACCGTGTTATCACAGGATAATGGATTAGGTACATTCTATTGGGAAGGTGCATGGATTCCGGTAAAAGCAGGATGGACAAACTGGGAATATAATAAGCAGATTGCAGATCAGTATGGTACAGGATGGGCATCGAAAGGTGCACTTGGATATTTTCCAGATTCTAAAATGTATTACAAAGGAAAAGCAGCATGGGGTGGAACAAGCTGGGATAATCAGGCACTGTTTGATATTAACGGATATCCATTGCAGTCATTAAAATTCTATAAAGATTCTGTATCCAAAGGAAAAGAACAGATCATAGCATTGAAGATTGTTGATAAAAATGGAAAAGAAGTTTATGCAACACAGTATGTAAAAGTGGAAGTTGGAAAGAGCCGAACGATCACATTACCAAAATTTTCTGGATATTATCCAAGCAATAAGAATTACCAACTGACCGTAAAAGGTGTGAAAGAAGAAAATGCAACGCAAAGTGTTGTATATACAAGAACAGCAGCAGGACCTGCGATCAGTTATAATTACCGAGTGAAAGTTACAAAGAAAAATTATAAACTTTACAAGAATTTCAAATGGAAGAAATCAAAAACAAAAGTTTATAAAAAGACATATGTAGCAAAATATAGATATGACCATAAGAATGGAAATAAATATCTTGCTCTTTATACAAAAGGTGGTAAATTTGTTGGGTACATTAATAAGAAAGCGGTAAAACGATTAGGATCAGCAACACAGCCAGAGCAGGGAAAAGCATACACTTATGGAAAACGTGTAAAGATCAAGAGTAAAAAATATAAACTATATAAGAATTTCAAATGGAAGAAATCAAAAACAAAAGTTTATAAGAAAACATATGTAGCAAAATATAGATATAAACATGAGAATGGAAATAAATATCTTGCATTGTATACAAAATCAGGAAAATTTGTTGGATATATCAATACGAAGGCTGCAAAAGTTGTCAAATAACAGGAGGGTAGTTTATGCAAAAGGTAAGAAAACTGGTAACAACTATAATGATCGCAGCATTGATCACGGCGATGGAAGGAACAACAATTTTACCGTTATCACATCATGTAAAAGCAGATACGAATACTGTCTCACAAACCAGTCAGGCAGAGAATGATCTGACGAAATACAAAAAAATCAATGGAATTGGAGATAACACGGTTCTAGGAGCAGATTTTTCCCATTATCAATTGCAAAAAAATGCGTGGAAAAAAGTCTG
>OCHC01002460.1_pt1 | contig 11044 bp, 7 predicted proteins | sample 1538641 | NCBI WGS metagenome assembly OCHC01 (sample SAMN04571714, study PRJEB22368) | human gut metagenome | biome: human gut; material: stool | host: Homo sapiens | place: Luxembourg | collected 2012-08-17
GGTTCGACGCCCACCCGAACGAGGCCAAGAACATCATCCAGAAGGCCATCGAGGCCTCCCGTGCGCGTCTGGCCGCCAAGAAGGCACGTGAGAACACCCGCCGCAAGTCGATCTTCGAATCGGCCGGCATGCCGGACAAGCTCAAGGACTGCCAGTCCAACAACCCCGAAGAATGCGAGCTGTTCATCGTGGAGGGTGATTCCGCAGGCGGCTCCGCCATCCAGGGACGCAACCCGATCACGCAGGCCATCCTGCCTCTGCGAGGCAAGATCCTCAACACCGAGCGCGCAAGCCTGGACCGCATGATGAAGTCGGACACCATCGAATCGCTGATCACCGCCGTCGGCGGCGGCTACGGCGAGGACTTCGACCTCAACAAGGTGCGCTACCACAAGGTCATCATCATGGCCGATGCAGATGTGGACGGCGCGCATATCGCAACCCTGAACCTGACGCTGTTCTTCCGCTACATGCGTCCGATGATCACCGCCGGCTACGTGTACGTGGCCATGCCGCCGCTGTACCGCCTCAAGTGGACCAAGGGCCCGCACGACTTCGTGTACACCGACGCCGAACGCGACCGCGTGCTCGCCGAAGGCAAGGCCGCGGGCCGCCAGCTGCCGAAGGGCGAAGGCATCCAGCGCTACAAGGGTCTGGGCGAGATGAGCTACCAGGAACTGTGGGAGACCACCATGGATCCTGACCATCGCATTCTGAAGCAGGTGCAGATCGAAGACGCGGCCGCGGCCGACGAGACCTTCTCCATGCTCATGGGCGACGAAGTCGAACCACGTCGTCTGTTCATCCAGCGCAACGCACGCAACGTCAGCTGGATCGACGCGTAAACGCGTAGGGTTTCGCAGGACTTCAAAGCAAGGATTAGAAATTGGCAGACGAAAACAACAGCAACGAAGACGGCCAGTTCGTGCCTGACGGCTCCATGGAACCGTTGAGCCCGCAGGAGGCCGACAACACCGATTATGGCCTGATGGTCGGCGAACGCGTCCAGAAGAAGGATCTGCAGCAGGAAATGCGCGAATCCTATCTGGCGTACGCCATGTCCGTCATCGTCGATCGTGCCCTTCCGGACGTGCGAGACGGCATGAAGCCGGTGCACCGCCGCGTGATCTACGCGATGTACGACGGCGGCTACCGCCCCGACCGCGGCTACTCCAAGTGCGCACGCGTCGTCGGCGAAGTCATGGGCAAGTACCATCCGCACGGCGATTTCGCCATCTACGACACGTTGGTGCGTATGGCGCAGTCGTGGTCGATGCGATACACGCTCGTCGACGGCCAGGGCAACTTCGGCTCCCCCGGCGACGACCCGGCAGCCGCAATGCGTTACACGGAATGCCGTATGGCGCCGCTCGCCATGGAAATGGTGCGTGACATCGACAAGGACACCGTCGATTTCCTGCCGAACTACGATGGCAAGACGCAGGAGCCGACCGTGCTGCCGGCCCGCTTCCCGAACCTGCTGTGCAACGGCTCGTCCGGCATCGCCGTCGGCATGGCGACCAACATTCCTCCGCACAACATGCGCGAGGTGGCAGAAGGCGTGCATTGGGCGCTCGACCATCCGGACGCGAGCCGTGAGGAACTGCTCGACAACCTGATCCGCATCATCAAGGGACCGGACTTCCCTACCGGCGCCACGATTCTCGGCCATAAGGGCATCGAACAGGCGTACCGTACCGGCCGTGGCCTCATCACCATGCGAGCCGTGGTGAACACCGAGGAGATCAAGGGCCGCATGTGCCTCGTGATCACCGAACTGCCGTACCAGGTCAACCCGGATCGTCTGGTCGTGTCCATCCGCGAAGCGGTGCGCGACGGCAAGATCCAAGGCATCGCCGACATGCGCGACGAAACCTCCGGCCGTACTGGCCAGCGCCTCGTGCTCGTGCTCAAGCGCGACGCCGTGCCGAAGGTCGTGCTCAACAACCTGTACAAGCATTCCCAGCTGCAGCAGACCTTCGGCGCGAACATGCTGGCACTGGTCGACGGTGTGCCGCGCACGCTGTCCCTGGATGCGTTCATCCGTCATTGGGTAAACCACCAGCTCGAAGTCATCGCACGCCGTACCGCCTACCTCAAGCGCGAGGCCGAGGAACGCGACCACATCCTGCAGGGCTATCTGAAGGCCCTTGACATGATCGATGAGGTCATCGCCCTCATCCGTGCCTCCGAGTCCGCGGAGACCGCCCGCACGGGCCTTATGGACCTGCTTGACGTGGACGAGGTGCAGGCCGACGCCATCCTCGCCATGCAGCTGCGCCGACTGGCCGCCCTGGAACGTCAGAAGATCCTCGACGAGCACAACGAGCTCATGCGCAAGATCGCCGACTACAACGACATCCTCGCCAAGCCGGAACGCCAGCGCAAGATCGTCGGCAACGAGCTGGACGAAATCGTCGCCAAGTATGGCGACGAACGCCGTACCAAGATTCTGCCGTACTCCGGCGAGATGAACGTCGAAGACCTGATCGCCGAAGAAAACGTGGTCGTCACCGTGACCCACTCCGGTTTCATCAAGCGCACCAAGGCCGACGAATACCGCGCGCAGCACCGCGGCGGCAAGGGCATCAAGGGCGCCAAGCTGCGCGAGGACGACGTGGTGGACCACTTCTTCCTGACCAGCACGCACAACTGGCTGCTGTTCTTCACCAACAAGGGCCGCGTGTACCGTCTGAAAGCATACGAGCTGCCGGAAGGCTCCCGCGATTCCAAGGGACAGCACGTGGCGAACCTGCTGCAGTTCGGCCCGGACGAGACGATCCAGACCGTGCTGTCGATTCCGAACTACGACGTGGCCAAGTACTTGGTGCTCGCCACCCGTTCCGGCAAGGTCAAGAAGACCGCGCTCGCCGAATACGACTCCCCGCGTCAGGGTGGTCTGATCGCGGTACGACTCATGACCGACGAGAACGGCGAGAACGCCGACGAGCTGATCGGTGCCGCGCTGTGCAACGCCGACGACGACATCATCCTCGTCTCCAAGCAGGGCATGAGCCTGAAGTTCGAAGCCAACGACGAGCAGCTGCGCCCGATGGGCCGCCAGACCGCCGGTGTGCAGGGCATGAAGTTCCGCGACGGCGACGAGCTTTTGGCCATGGATGTGGTGCAGGGCGATTCCGACAGGGATCTGCTCGTGGTCACCAACGAGGGCTTCGCCAAGCGCACCGCCATCAGCGAATACCGTCTGCAGGGCCGTAACGGCTACGGCGTCAAGGCCGTGCAGCTCGCCGAAGGCCGTGGCTCCCTGGTGGGTGCCGTGATCGTGGAGGAATCCGACCAGATCATGGCCATCATGAAGTCCGGCAAGGTCATCCGCTCCAACGTTGCCGAAGTCAAGCGCACCGGACGTACCACCCAGGGTGTGACGCTCGCCAAGCCTGACAAGAACGACGAAATCATCTCCATAGCACGTAACGAGGAGACCGACGAGGATGACGCCGAGCAGGCCGCCGCGGAAAACGGAGCAGTCCAGAACGACGCAGCCGCGCAATCGCAAGCCGAAACCATTACTGAAAACTCCGCTGAAACCGGTACGGAAGCCACTTCCGATGCCGGCGATGGCGAGAATGTAGAGGCCTGAGACACAGGCGGGGAATCGTCTGCGAAAACTGGTAGCCTCGGCTAGAAGTAGGCAAGATTCTGCAAGGAGCAACGATGAGCGAGAACAATGAAAGCCATCAGGCGCAGGCAGGGGCGCAGGCCCCACGCGTGGCCCGTTCCGCATCCAGCCAGCCGTTGAGCGGTACGGAACAGTCTCAGGCGCATGAGAACATGGCCGCCGCGTCCGGCGGTGTGAAGGTTCGTGAAAAAGCGCGTCGTGGCGCGCCTCGCGCCCGCCGCATGAGCCTGTCCCTGACCCGCATCGACGCATGGTCCGCGGCCAAGGTGGCGTTCATGCTTTCCATCGCGGGAGGCATCATCCAGATCGTCGCGGTGACGCTGCTGTGGCTGCTGCTGAACGTGGTCGGCGTGTTCGATCAGGTGACGCAGATCGTGTCCTCCACCGGTCTTGATGCCGGCGGATTCGACCTTGCCAACGTGCTTTCGCTGAGCACCGTGCTGAGCGCGGTCACCATCTTCTCCATCATCGAAGTGGTGCTGTTCACCGTGCTGGTGGTGATTCTCACGCTGCTGTACAACGTGGTGAGCACGCTGGTCGGCGGCATCCACGTGACGCTCGGCGACGACTGATCGATTCGTCATACGGCGTTCGTACGGCGCTTGCGCAACGTAAGCCGTTCGTGCAACATAAGAAGACGGCGCTTCCCTACTTCGGGAGGCGCCGTCTTTTCTTATGTAATCGCGATTATGCGGTCGCTTTTATGCAATCGTCATACTGCGCTGCGCGTTATGCCGTAAACGCATATGAAAACGGTCCGTGCGAACGAATCACACGGACCGTTGAAACGGATTGTGAAAGACGATCAGAGCACGCCTTGGGCGACCATGGCGTTGGCGACCTTGACGAAGCCGGCGGCGTTGGCGCCGAGCATCAGATCGCCCTCATGGCCGTACTCCTTGGCGGCGGCCAGGGAATTGGCGACGATGTTCTCCATGATGGACTTGAGCTTGTTGTCCACCTCTTCGAACGTCCAGGAAAGGCGGTAGGAGTTCTGGCTCATCTCAAGGCCGGACACAGCCACGCCACCCGCGTTGGCGGCCTTAGCCGGGCCGTACAGCAGGCCGTTGTCCTGATAGACGGCGATTGCCTCCGGGGTGGACGGCATGTTGGCGCCTTCGCACACGACCTTGCAGCCGTTGGCGACGAGGGCCTTGGCGGACTCCTCATCGATTTCGTTCTGGGTGGCGCACGGCAGCGCGATGTCGCACGGCACGGTCCACACGCCCTTGCAGCCCTCGTGGTATTCGGCACCCGGAACACGCTCCGCGTACTCCTTGATGCGGCCGCGGTGGCCGAGCTTGATGTCCTTGACGATGTCGAGCTTGATGCCGTCCGGATCGTAGACGTAGCCGTTGGAATCGGAGGCGGTGACGACCTTCGCGCCGAGGGCCTGGGCCTTCTCGGTGGCGAAGATGGCCACGTTGCCGGAGCCGGAGATGACGACGGTCTTGCCTTCGAAGGAATCGTTCTTCAGGACGCGCAGGGCTTCCTGGGTGTAGTAGCACAGGCCGTAGCCGGTAGCCTCGGTGCGAGCCAGGGAGCCGCCGAATTCGAGGCCCTTGCCGGTGAGCACGCCGGAGTATTCGTCGCGGATGCGCTTGTACTGGCCGAACAGGTAGCCGATTTCACGGGCGCCGACGTTGATGTCGCCGGCCGGAACGTCGGTGAACTGGCCGATGTGACGGCACAGCTCGGTCATGAACGCCTGGCAGAAACGCATGACTTCGGCATCGGACTTGCCCTTCGGATCGAAGTCGGAGCCGCCCTTGCCGCCGCCCATCGGCAGGCTGGTCAGAGAGTTCTTGAGAATCTGCTCGAAGCCAAGGAACTTGATGACGCCCTCGTTCACGCTCGGGTGGAAACGCAGACCGCCCTTGTACGGGCCGATCGCGGAGTTGAACTGGATGCGGTAACCGCGGTTGACCTGCACCTTGCCCTCATCGTCCGTCCAGGCGACGCGGAACTTCACCACGCGCTCCGGCTCGACGAGGCGCTCGAGCACGCCCGCCTTCTCATATTCCGGGTGCTTCTCAACAACCGGCTCGAGGCTTTCGAAGACCTCGCGAACGGCCTGCAGGAACTCCGGCTGGTCGCCATCGCGCTTCTCGACCTGCGCGTACACGCGCTTGACGTACTCATCAGTGAGCATATTTTTCCCCTTCGGGATAGTTGGGTTATCAATACGGCGGTTTCATTCTATGTGCTTGACTGTGAGACGCACAAGATATTGCTCAAGATTTGGCTGGAGCGTGCGGATATAGGATGGATTCGGGCATGCAAGAGAGACACGTCCAAAGAGAGACTTGTCTATTGACGCGATTTACGGAATCGCGAATGCAGAACAGGAGCAAAAATGTTCGAAGGATTCAAGAAATTCATCGCACGCGGCAATATGATCGACATGGCCGTCGGTGTCGTCATGGGCGGTGCCGTCACCACCGTGGTCAATTCGATTGTGAACAGCGTGATCAACCCGTTCATCGCCATGATTTTCGGCAAGCCGAATATGGACGGCCTGCTGGCGATCACGTTCAACGGCGCGACCGTCTCGTTCGGCGCTGTGCTGGGCGCGATTCTGAATTTCCTGATTATCGCGGCCGCCGTTTATTTCTGCATTCTGGTGCCGATTAACAAGTTCCGCGACATGACCGAAGCGCTGCTTGCCAAGACCAAGCTTGCCGAGCAGAAGGAAGCCGAGGAAAAGGCCGCTGAAGAGCCGTCTGCCGAAGAGCAGACCGTCCAGCTGCTGCAGCAGATTCGTGACGAGCTGGCCAAGCAGAACGCGGCCCGCAACTAGTTGCGATTCGTAGTGCCACTCCCCTATTGATTTGATGATTCCGGCCGCTTGCGGGTATGCAGGCGGCCGTTTTATTTGGTTTGCGGGCGATCGCGTCCGTTGGATGGTCGACAAGAGGCTGAATACGAAAAAGGCTTCCGATTACTCGGAAGCCTTCAATTCTGTGGAGCTAAGGGGATTCGAACCCCTGACCCTCTCCATGCCATGGAGATGCGCTACCAGCTGCGCCATAGCCCCGTGGAGCTAGCCGGGTTCGAACCGGCGACCCTCTGCTTGCAAAGCAGATGCGCTACCAGCTGCGCTATAGCCCCATAGGTGAAAAAAGCGGCTATGCCGCTTCCTTACCATCTACGTGGGCCCGGGAGGACTTGAACCTCCGACCTCATCCTTATCAGGGATGCGCTCTAACCACCTGAGCTACGGGCCCAACTTGCTGTGTCTTGAACACAACGAATTGAAATGATACTTGAATCACAGGGAAAGTCAAGTGCCGCCGTGTCATCGGCGTGTCGTGGCATAATGCAGGCATGACATACGGGCAGCGCAACGGCGGTAACGGCCGTTACGGCAGGGGAGTGGGGCATCGCAACCGCAATCGCGTGATTTCCGAAACGACGGCGAGCATCGCCGGCATGCGGGTGGCCATCGTGCGCAAACCCATCAAAAACATGTACCTGCGCATCAAACCGCCGAACGCGGATATCGTCATCTCCGCGCCGCAACGAATGTCGCAAAGCGCTATCGAACGGTTTGTAACGGAACGCAAGCCGTGGATCGAACGGGCGCAACGCAGCATGCGGCAGGCCAGAGACGCGCAACTCAACGCGCAGCGTGCGCAAAACGGCAATATTGGCGATACTGGCGCTTCCGCCAACCCGCCCGCTTTCGTATGGACGGACGAGGCCAAGGCGCGGGCGCAACGCAACATCGAATCGCAATTGCCTGTGTTGCTTGCCAAATGGGGCCCGATCGTTGGCCGTACGCCGACGCATATCACGTTGCGTCTGATGAGTTCGCGTTGGGGATCGTGCACGCCGAAGACCGGACGTATCCGACTTAACCTGCAGCTTGGTTTAATGGCCCCTAGATTCCTCGAATACGTGCTGGTGCATGAAGATGACCCACCTGTGGGAGAACGGCCACGGAGAGGGCTTTCAAAGGCGTATGAGCGCCTATCTGCCGCAATGGAGGCAGTTGCGCCGCGACATCAACCGGCAGGTGGTGCTGTAAGAGGCCGCTTGGGTTACTTGGCGTCCGCCGCGGAATCGCCAGCCGCGGAACCGTCCTCATCGGCGGTGTGCCGGCGCACTTCCAGCGTTTCGATACGACGGCCGTCCACTTCGGTGACGACCATGTCATAACCGTCATCGGATGACAGCACGTCGCCGACCTCGCCCATTTTGCCGGTGTGCGCCAGGAAATAGCCGGCAACCGTCTCGTATGGGCCGTCTTCCAGCTCGATGCCGGTCAAATCCGCGAAATCCTCGATCGTCATGCCACCTTCGATGGTGGCCACGCCATTGACGAAAGCGGCGCGTTCTGTGCGTTCGCCGCCCTTTTCCTCCGGCAGGTCGTATTCGTCGCGGATGTCGCCGACCAATTCCTCGGTCATGTCTTCCAACGTGACGATGCCGTCGGTGCCGCCGTATTCGTCGATTACCACGGCCAGGTGAATGCCTCGTTTGCGCAGCAGCTCAAGGCTTGGCAGCAGCTTCGACGTGCCCGGCAGCGAAATGCCCTCACGCGTCACGTCGGCAACGGTTCTCGCCTTCGGATCGCGGATGTCAAGCAGGTCGCGCACGTGCACGAAGCCGAGCACATCATCGAAATCCTTGCCGGTGACGGGGTAACGCGAATACGGCATTTCACGCACGTACGCGGCGGCTTCCGCAATCGGCATGGAGCCGTCCAGGAACGCGACGTCGGCACGAGGACGCATGACCTCCGCCACGATGGTTTCGGATGCGTCGAACACGTCGTCGAGGATGGTGCGCTCGTCCTTGCTGAGGTTGGTGTTGGTGTTGACGAGCACGCGCAGTTCGTCGTCGGACACCTCGCTGTCGGTTTCGTTCGGATCGAAGCCGAGCAGCCGCACGATGCCGTTCGTGTTCTTGCCGATCAGCCAGATGATCGGCTTGCACACTTTGGCGAACACATGGATGGCCGGCACCACGGCACGCGCGATCTGCTCGTTGCGTTGCATGGCGATACGCTTCGGCACCAGTTCGGAAATGACGATCGAGCAATACGAGATGATCAGCGTCAACGCGATGGTGGTCAGGGGAGCGGCGACGTTATGCGGCACACCCCAGTCTTCGATGACCGGCACGATATACGGGGCGATTGAGGATTCGCCGAACGACGCGGACAGGAAGCCGCACAGCGTCACGCCGATCTGCACGGTGGACAGGAACGTGTTCGGGTCGCGTGCGATCTGCGCCACACGCTTGCCGCGCGCATCCTCCTGTTCCATCTGGTCGATCTGCGATCCGCGCAGGCTGACCAGCGCCAGTTCGGTGCCGGCGAACACGGAACCGAGCAGCAGGAAAATGAAAATCAGAAGGATGTTCAAACCAAGCGACATGATTCCAATCTAAAGCAACGGCATGTCAAAACAGCGCGACGCAACGGATCCGGAAGCCGTCTTTTTCCGGAAAACGTCAGAAGCTCAATACTTCGACTTTTCCGGTGTCGAGCTGGTAGCGTGCTCCGGTGATCATCAGCCGGTCCTCCGCCAGCGCACGCTGAATCACCTCGGACTGTTCCACCAGTTGCTCGATGGTGCGTGCGATGTGCACGCGCTCGAAATCCTCCGTCGATTCCAGCTCCGACTCGTGCGCCTGCCAGATCGAAAAACCGACGGTGCGCAGCATCAGCGATTTCGCGTTCAGAATACGTTCGTCAAGGTCGGCAACGCTGTCAGCGGCCATCAGCGAATCCTCTGCGTCGGCGGTCAACTCGTGCAACAACGCCTCGTATTCCTTGCATGCCTGCTTGATCGCGCCGCAATTCTGATGGCCGAGCACCACCAAAAGGCGCACGCCGAGCACGTCCACCGCGTATTCCAAAGAGGCGATCACAGCATCGTCTATGACCTGCCCTGCCGTGCGCACGGTGAACAGATCGCCGATGCCTGCGTCGAAAATAATATCGGGGCTGACACGCGCGTCGGAGCAGCTCAGTATGGCCGCTTCCGGCTCATGCGTGTCGATAGTCGCCTCGCGCGCTTCCACGCTGCGGTTCGGATGCTCCAGCTTGCCTTCCGCGAATCTACGGTTACCGGCCAGCATACGGCTCCACACGCCGCTTGCGGTGCCTTCCACGTCGTTCTGGTTCACAAATGGTTCGTCCGTCATTGATTCCACCTCTTTGTCATTTCATCACAGGCTATGGTTCATCATAAACGGTGTTTCTGAAGTTGTTTCGATTGAATCGCCATCTAAGGCAGGGGCTGCGGACGTTTTCTTGGAGATAATCACGCAGCTATTCCTTGGCTCTGACGGTATCGTGCCGGACTCATCCAACCGAGCGACTGCCCCGGATTCTAAATAGACGTGCAACGCCTTGTCTAGGTTCGGAAGTGTTCAGTTTCTAATTTAAGAAGGCGTTGCGCTTACAAGTTGAATCCGGGAACGCGAGCGGGGAGGCCCGCGCCGTTTATTGGCACGGAACCTCCCTGCTCGCATCATTCAGGCGGTCAGCCGAAGATCAGCCCGTGTTCTGCAGGCCTGCTGCGACACCGGACACGGTGCACAGGATCAGGTAGGTGTAGTTCTCCTTCTGTCCGTGCGTGAGCTCTTCCTTGTCCACGCGCTTGCGTAGCGAGCCGAGGGCGAGCACCTGGGTGGCGGACAGCGCATCCACGTACGGCGAGCGGATGCGGATGGCCTGGCCGAGCACGTGGCGGTGCTGCAGCGGCCATTCGTCGCCGACGATCTTGAGCACCCACTTGCGGGTGAGCTCCATCTCGTCGAGGACCTTCTTGTTGAGGTCCTCACGGTCTCCGAGAGCAAGGTACATCTTGGCGATGCGCTCGTCAGTCTTGGCCAGCGACATTTCGATGTTGTCGATGAACGTGGAGAACAGAGGCCATTCTTCATACGCTTGACGCAAGGTGTTCAAATCGCCGAACTGCTCGCACGCGGTGCCCAGGCCGTACCATGCGGCCAGATTGATGCGTGCCTGCGCCCAGGAGAAGATCCACGGAATGGTACGCAGATCGTCGAGGGACTTGGCTCCAAGGCCACGTTTGGCCGGACGGGAGCCGATCGGCAGCAGGCCGATTTCGGTCAGCGGCGTGACGGTGGAGAACCACGGTGCGAAGCCGTCGGTGTTCAGCAGGTCGAGGAAGCGGTTATGCGCGGCCTCGTCGAGCTTGCTGGCCATGTTGGCGTACTTGGCGGTCATGTCCGTATTGCGCTTCTCCACGCTCGGAGCGGACTGCAGCAGCGTTGCAGCCGCAACGGACTCGACGTGGCGGATGGCCAGTGCCGGGTTGCCGTAGCGTGCGAAGATGACCTCGCCCTGCTCGGTGAGCTTGAAGCGGCACTTCACGGAGCCGACCGGCTGTGCGAGCACGGCACGGTTAGCCGGGCCGCCGCCGC
>OCHC01002473.1_pt1 | contig 10991 bp, 9 predicted proteins | sample 1538641 | NCBI WGS metagenome assembly OCHC01 (sample SAMN04571714, study PRJEB22368) | human gut metagenome | biome: human gut; material: stool | host: Homo sapiens | place: Luxembourg | collected 2012-08-17
AGACATCCTCCGGAAAACGATCCAGTTTTTTCCCGATATAGGCCTCGAATTCTCTGCGTGAGAAATCCGAAAAGTCGGACTGGATATTGTCATAACGGCCGCGGTCGAGCAGCAGGCCGTCGAAATCGTACTTCTGCGCCACCTCCTTGAAAATGGCGATTTCGTGATCCTGAACGGCAGGAAGCGCGGGATTGGCGAACAGCACCTTCTTGCCCGGAATCTCCAGCTGGGGCATCAATCCCTTGCCGGGAACATAGTTCACGGCCTGCCATTCGGGATGACCGTCGTAGATCAGTCCGCGGCGGAATACGCCGTTGCCTTCGGCAAAGGTGTTGAACGAACCGTAAATCTCCAGTCCGGCATCGTGCGCGGCATCGACGAAAGTTCCCACAAAGTCGAAATCGGGACGGGTAAATCCCTTCCACTCACGAACTTGCGGCGCATATTCGCTGGGATACACCACTTCGCTCGAAGTGCCCTTGACGTCGAGCACCAGCGCCGTCATGCCGGCCTCCCGGCACTTGTTCACATAATAACGGATCGAATCGGGGTAACTGAAACGCACCCAGTTGGCCGAACAGTCGAGCCACATCAGCTTGGGTTTCACCCCCTCGGCGGCACTCCGACAGCCGGTCGCACCTGCCGCGGCAAAGGCCAGCAGGCATACAGTCAGCAGTTTTTTCATGGAAAATTAAAAGCTATTTTCGTTTGTAGTTTCCGTAAATATCGACTTCGGCCGCATGGAAAGGATCGGCCACCGCGTCGATCAGCAGCGCGCATTCGAGTCGCGTGAGCGGACGCGCCGGATCGTAACCGGAGAGCAGTCCGGCGGCGGCGCGCTCCGTCTGCGCCGCAATGTCCCCGGCCGGCTTGCCGAGCGCTTCGGCCAGCATCGCCGTCAGGAGCGCCCCGTCGACCGGCGTTTCCCGAACGGAGGAGCGTACCGACGGATAGACTTCACGCAGCCCTTCGCGCAGTTCGGATTCCGCGATCGTCCGATCGGCGTCGAACCAAGTCTGGTTCTCCCAGCCGACATTGGCTCCGCGCCCCTTGAGGATTCCGGTCACGCCGATCCGCTGCATCGCCTTGAAACGCGGATCACCGGCCGGCAGGTCGAGGTACGGCAGCAGGTAGCCGCCCGCATCGAGCACCGCCTCCTGCACCCTGCGTACCGCAACTTCGGACGGATCGACGCCCGCCGCCGCGGCCAACGCCGCCAAGGCTCCCGTTGCCTGCCCGATCTGCAACACGACGGGTTGCAGGCGCGTGGAGCCATTGACGAGGTTGGTTACCGAAACCGATTTTTCGGCTACGAGCAACCCCGGAAATCCTGCGGGGATCACGATGCCCAGCGGAAAACCGTACGAGGGAATGGGATGGAAATAGAGGTCGGGCAGATCGTCCCAGCCCGAATAACGGGTATGATGCTGGTCGACCGGATAATCGCCCACGCCGACCGCCGTACGGTAAAGCGTTCCGGCGTAGGGGTCGGTGATGTCGTTGAGCGTAAAACGCACGGCGCCGTGAATGCGCCGCGACTCGCGGTGATAGGGAATGAACGGCAGCCGGTCGTCCGTAGGGAACTCGTCGTCGGCCAATCCCAACGTATTGAATCCCAGCTCATGCTGAAGGAAATAGACGAATGACAGCGTATGACTCTTGGCCCTGCGGACGGCGTCGGCCCGCTCTTCGGGCGTCATGTCGATCATGTCCACGTAGTAATCGTTGCCCTCGATCGGCCAGTTGATCATGTATTTGCCGTTGGGCAGTTTTCCGTAAGTGATCATCATCTCGCGGGACCACATGCGATGCGGCTCCTTCGGAGCGACGCAAAGATCGTTCACGCAGCAGCAGGCAAAAAGCGACGGATCGTACCCGTCGGGCCGCGGAATCGTGACGTCGCGGCCGTAATCCTTCAATACGGCGACATAAGTCAGGTCCTGCACGATGCCGTTGGCTTCGGCCGGGGCAATATCCTCGTGCGTGACGGCCGACGAATCCATGCCGACATCATAAGGGACGCCTGCCATCCGGGCGACGTCGCCCAGCTCCGTCGCATCGACGAGCACGTCGGCCTCGACCTGCCGGAGCAGGCCGTCCCGCCGGACACCCAGCCGCCATACATCCTTTTCGCGCTCGGCCGTCTCGGCCGCCGGTGAGGTTCGGCTCCCTGGCGACGAGCCGTTTGAAAATGCTGTCGCCCACCGAGGGTTCGAACAGCACGTTGCTGACCCACCCCGTCATCAAGGCCGAATCGCAGCCGTAATGCCGGGCCAGTTCCGTCCGGAACTCGTCCCAGATGCCGCCGCGCAGGCGGTAATTGCCGTCAGTGGCGCTCACGCCCGCCGAGGTGAGCATGCCGCCGAGCCAGTCGAACTCCTCGACGATCAAGGTTCGCGCCCCCATGCGGGCCGCTTGCAGTCCGGCCGCCGTTCCGCTCGCTCCCCCGCCGACGATCACCACGTCGTAACGCTCGGCGGAACCGCATGCAAACAGCCCCAAGCACGCCAGCAGCTGCAAATATTTCAGTCCGGTAAATCTCATATTCGGTCGCTTATTTTAAATCGACTGCGGCCCGGCTGATCCGCCCGAAGCGGTCCGTAGCCGACACCTCGACGCGCTTCGCCCCTTCGGGCAGCGCGACGCGGTAATAGTGGTCCGAAATCGAAGGGTAAATCCATTTATGGTCCATCTGACTGGTGTCGGAATAGAGCTGTTTCGCGGCGGGATCGTAAGCCTGAAACCGCTCGGCGGGACCGACCGGCACGCCGTCGATCGTAAATTCGACCTCCCACGCCGGGTCGCTGGCCCAGACGTTGGCCACGGCGTACCCTTCGAACTGGGGATATTCGCGGCCGCTGTAAATTTTCATCTGGTAATCCGCCGGATAACCCGTCGATTTGTAATACCAGTCGATCCGGTCGCCGTTCACCTCATAGACGCCGTACCCGGCGGGCGTGCCGTCGGTGCAGAGCGGTCCCTGCCACCATGCGCCGCTCAGGGCGGGTGTCACATGCTCGTAGAGACCGGGGGCGATGGACTGGTTGAAGGTCGTATGGGTATGGCCCGAAATGATATGCGCCCGGTAGGGTTTCAGAATTTCGTAAAGCCCCCTGTGGTTGGTCATCGTCGATCCGGCGCGGTCGTAGCGGAACTGCTTGCGGTCCTGCTCCTCGCAGGTCGAAGGAATATGCAGGCAGACGACCACCGTCGAACCGGGCTGCACGCGGGCAAGGTCCTTTTCGAGCCAGCGCATCTGCCGCTCTTCGAGATAGCCGATGTAAAAATAGTCGCGCCCGATGAAGAAGTTGTCGTCGAGCACCACGTAGTGGATGCGTCCGACGTCGAACGAATAGTAGACCGGGCCGTACATCTCCTCGAACTTCGAGAAGGAGGTTTCGTAAGAGCGTCCGTAGACCTCCATGTCGTGGTTGCCCATCGCGTTGCGGAACGTAATTCCCGTACGCTCCATCACCTCGTTGTACCGGCCGTAAAGCGAATGGTCGTGCGACACGATGTCGCCGCAGCAAATGCCGTGGAAAGGCATACCGCCGTAACTGCGGACCGTGGCGGCGATGTCGTCGGCCGCCGCCGCGAGTTTCGCAAACTCCTTCGGCGCCCATATCTGCGGATCGGCGATGGCGATGAACCCGTACCGCGAGTCGTCGCCCGCACGGCGGAGCAGCGTGAAATCGCAGGATTTGCCCTCGGCAGGCAGCGGGTGGAAATAGCGCACCACGCCCTTTTCCACCGGAGCGTCGTAGCCCGCAGGCACGCAAACGAAGACGAAGCGGTTGTCCGCACCGGCTTCCAGGCTGTAATTTCCTCTTTTGTCCGTGCGCGCGAACTCTTCGCCGTCGGAGACCCAGACGCCTTCCACGCCCCGGCCGCCGCAAAGGACGCGCCCCCTGACTGTGACGCTGCCCGCGGCCCATGCGCAGACGCACCACAGCGACAACAGAATTGTCAGTAAATATCTTTTCATCGTTCCGTATTTTAGCGCTGCTTGCATTGTTCGAGAATCTGCCAGCACTGGAACAGCCCGCGCGGCACATGGAAACATCCCTTCCATTTTCCGCCCTTGAGCGGCAGCAGCACCTCGCCGCGGCGGTTCAGGTAACCGAACCATTCGGGATGCTCCGCGTCCTTGAAATGCGCCCACGTATATTCGTGCAGTTTCCCGAACCACTCCAGACACTCCTTCGATCCGGTCAGCTGATAGCCCTTGATCATCGCGATCGCCGATTCGATATGCACCCACCAGAGCTTCTGATCCCATTCCAGCTCCACACGGGGCGCGCCCTTGCGGTCCAGAAAATAGAAAATGCCGCCGTACTCCTTGTCCCAGCCGTATTCGGCGGTATTGAGCGCGATTCTCACCGCTTTGTCGATCAGCGCACGGTCGTCGAGACGCACGCCGAGGTTCATAATGAACCACATCGCTTCGAGCGAATGTCCGGGATTCATCTGACGGCCCTCGAACGTATCGGAAAGCTGTCCGTCCTCCGTGACATTCTCGACGATCAGCCCCAGCTCTTCCCGGTAAAACACCTCCATCACTTCGTGCAGACACTCCCCGATCGTGTCGGCCAGCAACTGCTTGTCGATCATCGGCTCGATCTCCAGCGCCATGTTGCAGAGGATCATCGGCAGAGCGAAACTCTTGAGCGAACGCGTTCCGGGATAAGCCTTGCACCACTCGCCTTTGGGATTGGCGCGTTTCTCCAGAATCCGGTCGAAAGTCCGCTTGGCGATCAGGGCGTATTCGTCGCTGCCCGTCGCAACGGCGACCTGCGCAAAAGCCATCGCCGCGAACGTATAGGAGAAAATATTATAGGGCTGCACCAACGGGCGGCCTTCGCGCGTCAGCGCAAAATACCAGTTGTAGTTGCCGTCGTGGCTGTATTTGCGCAGGAACTCGGCTCCCTGCACGGCGCATTCGAGCCATTCGGGACGACGCTCCACCTTGTTATAGAGCATGGCGAACATCCACACTTCACGACCCTGCAACCAGATGAATTTGTCGGTATCGTAGACGCTGCCGTCACGATTGAGACACGTAAAATAGCCGCCGAATTCCCTATCTTGTGATTTTTCGAGCCAAAAAGGCAGTACACCATCCAGCAATTCGGTTTTGTACTGTTCCGCTAATCTTTTGAAGTCCATAATCTTATCTTATTTATATTGTTACCTTGTCCAGTATCGTTCGATCTCTTCGAGCGTGCGGCCCGACATCTCCGGCACCGCCTTCCATATCAGCAGCATATAAGGCACGCACATCGCGGCGAAGAGGAAAAAAGTCCCCGCCGGCGTCAGATTCGCGAGCATCCAGGGCGTAAGCTGCCCGACCAGATAGGTTCCCGTCCAAAGCGAGAACCCCGCGATCGACATCGCCACGCCGCGCACACGAATCGGATACATCTCCGACAAAAGCACCCATACCACGGCGCAGACGGAAATGGCGCAGCAGAAAACATAGCACAGGAACGCCGCCAGCAGCACGCCGTCCGGATGCCTTTCGACAGCAGAAGCCGCCACTGCGGGGTCTGCCCGCCGCCGACACCTCGGAGATGTAAAGCGGCGAGACGATCGAAACGACGCCGATGCCCAGCCCGCCCACGATCCGGTAGACGACCAGCTGCGTGAAATCGGCGCAAAGGGCGCATCCCACGGCCGACACCGTGAACAGCACGGCCGAGACGAGCATCGTCCGCCGGCGTCCCAGCCGGTCGCTCAGCACGCCCGCACAGAGTACGCCGGCGACTGAGCCGGCCAGCGCACACCCCACATACCACCCCTGTTGCAGGCTGTCCAGCCCGAAGCGGGCCGTCACCAGCTCGACGGTGCCCGAAATCACGGCCGTGTCGTATCCGAACAGGAGTCCGCCCACGGCAGCCGTGACCGCAAGAAAGAGCATGTACGATATGTCAGCGCGCTGTTTCATGGAGCATTCACCGTTTCCGGTAAGGGTTGTCGATTTTAAAATAATCGCAGTAGCGATCGTAAAGATGTCCCGCCTGCGGATAGGCCGAATTGGGACTCATAAAGTGCGAGAATTCGAACGTGATGACGTTCTGCATCCCGGCCCGCCGTGCGGCGTCCAGCTTCAGCAGCAGTTTCTCCCATTTGATCGGCAGGAAGCGGATCGGCATGTCGCGGTCGAACGACTCGATGTTGGTCCAGCACTCCATGCCGTATTTGTCGGCCAGCGCCTTGTTCACCACCAGATAATCGTACAACTCGTGGTAATCGACCTGCCCGTCCTGAAACGCGAGGATGTCCACCGCTCCGGCGACATTGCCCAGTATCTCGTTCCACTCGCGACGGTGCTCTTCGACCGAAAGGGCCTTGTCGCCCGCCATCACCTGATCGGTCTTGATGCCGTGGATGTAGGGCGAAATCATCGTTTTCAGGCCGCCCGAAACCGCCTTGGCATGGCGGCCCACTTCCGCATAGATGCGCGACATGTTTTTGGTCCGGCGGCTGATCTCCTGCGACAGATACCACCCCTGAAACGACTTGTGATGTCCGTATCTGGCCCACACCTCGTCGATCAGTTTCAGGTTCAGGTCTATCTCGCGCCGGAAGAGACCCTCCTGCCAGTATTTGCCCGAATCGTACATGCCGAAATAGAACGCCATGCCGTATTTGTCGGCCAGCGTGAGGAACATCTCCACCAGATCGACCGGTGGATAGTACACCTCCTCGCTTTCGAGCAGGCACTCGAACGGCGCGGCGATCCACCGTCCCAGCCCGGCGCGGATCAGCACCACGGTATTGATCCCCATGTTTTTCATCGCCCGGAAATCGGCGTCCCACTCCCTGACGCCCCAGTTCTGGTGGGGAATGTCCCAGCTCACCTCGTCGAGAAACGTCGCGCGGACAGGAATCGCTTCGAGGATGCCTTCGGTCCTGAAATCCGCGTCCGACAGGCCGCAAGCCGCGTCGCCGCCCGCCGCACCCTTCGGGGAGCAGGACGCCAGCACGACTGCGATCAGCACAGCCAGCGCTGCCGCAAAACCGCCCGGTTTAAGGTTATGTCCGTTCATCGGGTCTCTACTCCAAGGTTTTCAGATACTCCATATAGCGGTCGTACAAGTGCCCCGCCTGCAGGTAGGCCGACTGCGGACTCATAAAGTGCGAGAACTCGAACGTAATGGCGTTCCGGTAACCGGCCTGAGCCGCCAGCCCCATCTTGAGCCGCAGCTTCTCCCATTTGATCGGCAGGAACTTGATCGGCATATCGCGGTCGAAGGTCTCGGAATTGGTCCAGCACTCCAGTCCGTAACGGTCGGCCAGTTTCTTGTTGACTTTCAGGAAATCGACCAGTTCGTCATACTCCACATGGCCGTCCTGAAAGGCGACGATATCCACGGCGCCTTGGATTCCGGCAAAGATGGCGTCCCATTCGCGCTCATGGCTTTCGAGCGTCACAACGTTCTCCTTCGAAGTCGACGCATTGTACTGGCTGACGTTCTTGCTGCCATCAATATAAGGGGAAATCATGGTCGGAAGACCGCCGGAAACCTCCTTGCAATAGCGTCCCAGACTCGCATACAGATCGACGATCTTGCCGGTATTGCGGCTGCACTCCTGCGAAATATACCATCCCGCAAAGGATTTGCAATGCCCGTAACGACTCCACGCCTCGTCGATCACACGCTTGTTCAGCGCCACCTCCTGTTCGTATTCGCCGCGGTCCCAGTACTTGCCCGAATCGTAGAGTCCGAACCAGAAGTTCATCCCCCACTTGTCGCTCAGGCGCAGGAACATATCGACCAGATCGACGGGAGGTTCGTAACACCCCTCCTCGGCCGTGAGCACCCGCGAGGGAAAAGTCTGCCAGCGGCGGTAACCGCAGCGGATCAGGATCACGGTGTCGATGCCTGCTTCGCGCATGTAGCCGAAATCACGGTCCCATTCGGCTTCGCCCCAATTCTGATGGGGAATATCATGGCTGATTTCGTCGAGAAAAGTTCCTTTTATTCGCATAACTCATTTATTTAAAGTTCAAATTCAGGTTCTCCAAAAAAGCCTGCGGTTCGTAAAAAAGACCGTAACGGCCATAACCGCGGCCGTGACCAGCACGCCCCGCGCCACGCCCATCCACGGGCATAGCTCGGCAAAGGCCTGCAAACAGGGCGACAGATGCAGCAGCGTCAGCAGGGGCATGATGAGGAATCCGGCCGCCGTGTAGGCCACCATCGGATTCTGCCCGCATTTGACCAGCGCCGAAAAACGCACATTCAGCCGCCTCATCGCGATTCCGGCGGCGATCAGGACAAACGAAGCCAGCCCGGAGGTGACGAAAAAATAGCTGAACGTCGCGTAATCCTTCTTGATGCCCCCCTCGAACGCCTCCAGCGCCAGTCCCAGCCCCAGCCAGAAAAAGCCCCAGCCGAAAAGCGAACGGTGCAGTCTTCCGGTCGCGGAACCGTCTCCACGCAGCAGACGCCGGAGCAGGAGACAGAGCAGGACGCCCGCCACGAGATTCACGACCAGCTGCCGTGCGAAAAGCCCCCACATATTCAGGCATATCAGCGTCACGAGCAGGACGAGGGTCCAGACCTCACGCCGCCGGGACGCCCCCGGCGCATCTTCGCCGCCGTGCGTCATCCATTCATAGATACGGTCTCCCGCAATCGTGCCGGGAATGATGATACAAAGGTATTTCAGGTAGTCGAAGCGGAAAAGCCACGGCACAGGCGACCAGTTCCACAACGCTTCGTTCCACGAACCTTCGACGCCGCTGCCCAGACGCAGGGCCGCCAGCAGCGCCAGCACCCCCAGGCGCGCCAGCAGGTTGTTCCGCGTATAGAGCCACACCAGGCTGCCGAAGAGCGCCATATTTGCAAGGACCAGAATGATGACGTCGCTCCGCTCCGCCGAGACGGGCAGCCCCCAGCCCCACCGGGCGGCCGCCAGCAGGGCTGCGATGCCGGCGACGCCGGACAGACAGACCATGCGGTTCTGCCGGTCCGAAAACCGGTCAATGCGCATGAAGAGCGCACAAAAACAGCCCCAGCCCGCCAGTTGCAGCAGCGAGGAACCCCATCCCGGCAGCGTTCCCGTCACCCCGGAACGCAGGTTGGCGAGGGCAACGGCGAAAAGCGCCAGCAACGCCCACCTGCGCACCACGACCGTCAGGATCAACGCCACCGATTCACCCCGCTGCTCCAGCCGCTTACGCAGGGCCAGCGGGAAAGCGGCCCCCATCGAGAAGAGGAAAAACGGGAAGACCAGATCGACCCACGTAATTCCCGGCACCGACGGATCGAAACGGAACGACGGTGGCGGCACCTGCGCATGGAACAGCCATGCAGGAAGTTCGGCGTGCCATAGGATCTGTCCCGACAGCACCATTCCCACGATAGCCAACCCTCGCAGCAAATCGACCGCATAAGCTCGCTTTTCCATCTGCAAGACGTGTTATTTCAGGTATTTCTGTTTCTTGAGGTAATCGGTCCAGATCACATACCCCACGGGGTGGAGGTGGATTCCGTCCTTCGTCAGGTCGATGCGCAGTTCGCCGTCGGCATCGGAAAGCAGCGGCACCAGATCGACGAACGTACACCACGGCTTGGCATCGCACAACTGCACCAACCGCGCATTGAGCGTCCGCACCTGCGGATTATGCCCCTTGAGTCCGGGATAGGCCAGCCGCCGGGTATTGACCGGCAGCACGCTCTGAATATAGAGCCGGCAGCCGGGAACGGCCTCGTGCACCATGTCCGCCATGCGGGTGATGTTCATCACGATCGTATCGACGGGCTGTCCGCCCGTCAGGTCGTTGATGCCCGCCATCAGGAAGATTTTGCGGGGCTTGCTTTTCAGGATGTCGGGCAGACGGTCGATCATGCCGAAGGTATTGTCGCCGCCGATGCCGCGGTTCTCGACGTCGCCGTGTTTGAGCAGCAGGCTCCACCACCCCTGCTCGGTAATGCTGTTGCCGAGAAAGACGATCGCCCCCTGTTGCAGCCCCTCTTCGTCGTGGGCCGCACGGCGGGTATCGTAGTAGGCGTTATGGAATTTCTGCGCCGAAGCGCCGGATGCCGCGAAAAGGGCGGCCAAAAACAATATTACGATGCGTCTCACAATCAGTCTTTTTTAATTACGCCGTCGATACCGGTCTTGACATAAGACCACTGATCGGCTTTTTTCAGGTGAATCATATCAAACAGGAAATAACCGTCGCAGGCATTGATGCAGGCGGCGACCGAGGCGGTGATGGCCCGGTTCTCCTCCTCCTGCGGCACCTTGTCGTCGGCATCCCAGTTTCCCACGTCGGGGCCGCCGGCCACCATCGGGCACGCTCCCATCGTACGTTCCTTCGCCAGCAGGCAGAATCCCTGCATGGTCCATTCGGTCGTGCCGTAAACACGCGCCGGAGAGGCATAGGCCCCGATCAGCATCTGGTCCATCAGGTCAGCATAGCCGTAATCCATATATTTTTTCGTAGCCCATGAAAATTTGGACGAAGTGTCGTAATCGGGGCTGGCCCAATTGACGCCCACATCATAGTAGCTGGCATACCAGCCCCCGACGTATACGCCGAACTTGACCGACGGATTGACCGACTTGACGGCGGCGCGCGCCTTCTCCATAAAGTCGTGAATCACCTTCGCCCGGAATTCGAGCCACTGCTTCATATGCACAGGCTCCGGCGAGGGTATGCCCGAAGTATGGCCCGCAGGCAGAATGTCGGCGGGAAAACTGGCAACCGACCGGCCGATATACTTTTCGAACTCCTTGCGCGTATAATTCGAGAAATCGCTGGTAAATCCGTCGAAGCGCCCCCGGTCGAGGAAGATTCCCGCCAGTCCGTCATAGGCCGCGAGGTCCTTGAGCATCGAACAGAGATACTCCTGCACTTCGGGCAATACCGGATTGAAGAACTTGGCGGACTGCGAAGTGGACATGATGTTCGTAATGCCGCCCGCCAAATTCAGATCGGTCGTCCATGCCCGCTTGGCCTCATCCCGAAAAACGAC
>OCHC01002522.1_pt1 | contig 10730 bp, 10 predicted proteins | sample 1538641 | NCBI WGS metagenome assembly OCHC01 (sample SAMN04571714, study PRJEB22368) | human gut metagenome | biome: human gut; material: stool | host: Homo sapiens | place: Luxembourg | collected 2012-08-17
CTCGCGGTGGCATTGCGATCCACTATATTTTCGTGGATCTCTATGGAGGTCTTTTTTTATGTCAAAATTTAGTCATTTTTTAAAAGTTTTGAGAGGTCATATTTTTATGATTCTTTTAATAGGAATATTATGTGGTGGTATTGCTGCATCATATATATATTATTTTTACAATCCTAAAAACGTAACATATGAAATTACTTTTAAGTCAAATGAAAATATTAATTTAAGTTTAGATTATATTGTTAATGTTAAGAATATAATTGAAAAAGAGCGAATTAATGGTGAATATATTAATGAAAAAGGAGAAGTAAAATATCCGTATTCGTCTTTTTCATATATTGATGAAAACAAGGTTTATAAAAGTACAAGCATAACATATTATGATAATTATGCGATTATAAGAACTGAAAAACGGAATTTTAATACTTGGCAACAAGCTCGCCGTTTTTTGCATAAAATAATTATTATATCTGATTCTAATGCCACTTTTAAAAATCGTGATGGAATATTTATTAAAGATGATAATGCTAAAGATATATTAAATAGTACTATAATTCTTAATGAAGGTAAAAAGGAATACATTTATTTCTTTTTATATTTCGGTGTTGGAATTTTAACTTCCGTTTTATTCTTAGGAATCTTGTCATTTAAGCTTAAAGAAAGGATAATAGATAAGGTGGAGTATGATAATCTAAATATCTATAAAACACCATTTCATATAAACTATTTAAAATCTTCTTTTAAGGAATTAAAATATGTAAAAAACATGGTTACTATCTCAATTTTATTTGCATTAATGATGTGTTCTAAATTCATTTCTGTACCATCAGGATTTTCAAATTTAGGAATTGGAATAGGCTATTTAATATTTAGTGTAATTGCAATGCTATATGGTCCTCTTGCAGGAATGATAATAGGTGTTTTATCTGATAACATAGGCTTTTTGATTAAACCAAGTGGTTTATACTTTCCAGGATATACAATTTCTGCAATGATAGCAGGCTTAATATATGCTTTATGCTTATATAAAACTAAAATAACGTTTATGAAATGTTTGTTTTCAAGAATGATTGTAAATTTTTTAGTTAATACCTTGCTAGGAACATATTGGTGGTGGTTAATAAATGATAAAACTATATCCTTCAAGGCTTATTTATTAACAGCAGAACTTCCTAAAAATCTTGTATATTTAATTCCTCAGTCAATTTTAATGTTTATTTTACTTAAAGCCTTAAGCAAACCACTTAAAGGTATGGGTATTTTAAATGAACAGATTGCGGATAATATAACAATATTATGATTTTTAGAATTAGTGAATAAAAAAACTTGTTTTTCAATATGTTTTATTATATAATAAATTGAATTTGAATATTACCATAAAGAGAAGGTGAGAGACAAGCTCAATGACCCTTCAGCAACCCCTACTTACTAGCTCGGTGCTAAAGCTTGAATGATGGATTAACATTAAGGTCCATTATGGACCTTTTTTAAATTTATAAGGAGGATCTATGATTGCTAGTGTTGTATTAGATATAAAAAATAATCAATTAAATCAATCCTATGATTACCTAGTACCAGCGCAATATGAAAGCATCATAAAAGTAGGTTCTCGCGTATTCGTTCCCTTTGGTAAAAGAAATTTAATGGGATTTGTTATAAATCTTAATAATGAAGAGGAATCTTTATATTCCCTAAAATCAATTATAAGTCTTTTAGATTTTGAACCAGTAATTAATGACGAGCTTATTAAACTTGGTGCTTTATTATCTTGCGAATATTTTTCTTTTTTAATAGAAAATTATTTAATGATGATACCATCATCATTAAAAGCAAATTATGTTAAACTTGTAGACTTTAAAAATTATGATAATAGTTTAAATTCAATTAATTTAATAAAAGGTAAGAGGAATATTGTACCTCTTGATGAATTTAAGAATGTTTTATGCGAAATAAAAAAATTAAAGCAAAAAGGTTTTGTCGATATTTTCACTGATTTAAAGGAGAAAAATCATAAAAAATATCAAAAACTTGTAAGACTTAAGGATACTTTAAAGGTTTCATCAAAAAAACAAGAAGAAATTATCAAATATCTTCAAGAAGCTAATTGTGATTGTGATTATAGTATGCTTATAAATGATATGGGCTATTCAAAATCGGCTCTTCAAACTTTAGCTAATAATGGTGCAATTGAAATTCTTTTTAATGAACTTTATAGGAGTGCTTCCTTGAATAAGGTTCCTGATAAAAAGGTAATTCTAAATGATGAACAATTTAAGGCTTATAATGAGATTAAAGAAAGTAAAGGATTTAATGAATTTTTGCTTAAGGGTGTATGTGGGTCAGGTAAAACTGAGGTTTATTTAAATTTAATCGAAGATACAATAAAGAATGGTAAGGATGCTATTATGCTTGTACCAGAAATTTCTTTAACTCCACAAATGGCTTCTCGCTTTAGATCTCGTTTTAATGATTTGGTTGCAATTATGCATAGTCAAATGTCAGAAGGCGAAAGGTATGATGAATGGCGAAGAATTAAAGAAGGTAAAGCTAAAATTGTTGTAGGTGCTAGATCGGCGTTATTTGTTCCTATGGATAATATAGGGCTTATTATTATGGATGAGGAGCAGTCTGAAAGCTATATTCAGGATAATAATCCTAGATATGATGCACATTTTGTTGCCAAAAAAAGAGCGAAATATCATAATTGTCCTCTAATTTATGGAAGTGCAACTCCAAGTGTTAAAACAAATTATAGAGCTTTAAATGGTGATATTAAGCTTTTAACCCTTAATAAAAGAGCTAACAATAAACAATTGCCAATATCATTTATAGTTGATATGCGCAAAGAATTAATGTCAGGAAATAGAAGCGTTTTATCAAGAAGTTTAAAACAAAGTTTAATTGAAACCTTAAATAAAAAAGAGCAGGCTGTTTTGTTAATAAACAGAAGAGGATATTCAACTTTTGTAATGTGTAGAAGTTGTGGTGAAGAAATAAAATGTCCTCACTGTGATATTAGTTTAACATATCATAAAAATCAGGAAAGACTTGTTTGTCATTACTGTGGCTACAAGGAAGTTATTCCTACAGTATGTCCTAAATGTGGTAGCCCTTATATAAAATATGTTGGTGATGGGACGCAAAAACTTGAAGAAGAGCTTAATAAAGCGTTGCCTGAAGCACGAGTTATAAGAATGGATTCAGATACGACAACGAAAAAAAATAGTCATGATGAAATTATAACTAAATTTTCAAACCATGAAGCTGATATTTTAATTGGTACTCAGGTGGTTGCCAAAGGACTCGACTTTCCACTTGTTAGTTTAGTAGGAATTGTGAATGCTGATTTAGGTCTAAAAATGCCATTTTATGATGCTTATGAAAAAACATATGATTTACTTGAACAAGCATCAGGTAGGGCCGGAAGGGCGTGTACTGATGGTAAGGTTATTATTCAAACCTATAACCCAGATAATATCGTTATTAAGGCTTCTCAATCACATAATTATGACCTTTTTTATGAAGTTGAGTTAAAAACAAGAAGAGTTTCTCAAACACCGCCCTTTAAAAATTTAATTCAGATTATTGTTTCATCAGAGGATAAAGAAGAAGCTTATAAAGAGATTTATGAAGTTAAAAGACTTATAAGTGCACAAACCTATGCAACAGTTTTGGGTCCAGTCAATTATTATATTTTTAAGGTTAAGGATAAATATCAATATGAGCTTACGATTAAGCTTGATGATGAGGACATGTCAATTTTATCTTTAATTAATCAAAGATTTCAAAAAAAAAGAAAAGTATTTATTTCAATAAAAAGGATGTGATTATATGAAAATTATATTTATGGGAACTCCTAATTTTGCTGTTCCATCACTAGAGGCACTAAATGAAAAATATGAAGTTGTGCTCGTCGTATCACAACCAGCAAAACCTGAAGGAAGAAAAGGAATTTTAAAAAATCCCCCAGTGGCCTTAAAGGCACTTGAATTAGGTATTCAATTGTTTCAACCTGAACATATAAAAAATGAATATGAATATTTTAAAAATATTAAGGCAGATATGATTGTAACTGCTGCATATGGCCAATTTATTCCAACAAAAATTTTAAATTTATATAAGAAATGTATTAATGTTCATGGTTCATTACTTCCTCATCATCGAGGAGGTGCTCCTATTCAGCGAGCCATTATTAATGGTGATAAAAAAACGGGTGTAACTATTATGGAAATGGTAAAAAAGATGGATGCTGGAAGGATGTATGCATCAAGTGAAATTCCAATTTTAGATAGTGATAATAATTCATCATTATTTGAAAAATTAGCTATAATAGGTAAAAATCTATTAATGGAGAATATTGAAGATATCTATAATGGCAAAAATGAGGGAATTATGCAAAATGAAGAAGAAGCTACTATTTCTCCTAACATTGCACCCGAGGAAGAAAAAATTAATTTTAATATTGATGCAAGAAAGGTCTTTAATTTAATAAGAGGACTTTCAGATGAACCGGGTGCATATTGTGAATATAATGGTCAAAGAATTAAAATTTATAAGGCTTCGATTGAAAAAAACGATAGTGATGCTTCACCTGGAACGATTATTAATATTAAAAAAAGCTTAATAGTCAAATGTAAAACGGACGCAATTAGTATTCTAGAACTGCAAATTCCTGGAAAAAAACGGATGAACGTTAAGGATTTTCTTAATGGTCAAAAGCTTCTTAATCTTAATGATATTATTATCTAATATTTTGTGATATAATAGTTTTGTTGATTAAGGTGGTGTTGCTGTGAAATTTTTCAAAAAAAGATCGTTTTCATCTTTGTTTAATGAATGGTTTGGCTTTGAAAATGGTATTGATATATCAAATGAAACTCAGGTTTTATTTAGAAGAAATATTGTAATAAAAAATATTATTTTCGTTTCAAACCTTGTATATTCAGCCTTAATGACTATTGTATCGTTTATTACCAAAACAAATTCAAACTGGATTTTAACAGCTATTTTGTTTCCGTTAACATTTTTAATAAACTCAACATTAAAAAAAATGATATATACTCATAAAGATGATATGATGCATCAAACAATTGCAATGTATATAGCTTGCTTTTATATGTTTTTGTCGTCTATTATTATTTATATGAAAATGAAAACAAGTGGTGCAAGCTTTGGTGAGGCAGGATATATGCTTATTTATTACGCACTTGTTATTGTTTCTTTGTATCAAAACAAAAAACTTTTAAAAACGATATCCAAATGGTTTATTGTAATAATTACAATCTTACATTTTACTATTACCTATAATATGATTTCGACTGATTTTGAAGGTAATACTTTTCAACAAATAATTGAATTCTTAAGAAGTGAAGCCTTCGCTGATATAATTTTAAGAACAATTGTTTTAGCATCATTTATTCTTGTTTTATATGTTATTGTTGCAATAACTCAATATATGCAAGACCAAAGACGTCTTGAATTAATTAAACGTGAAGAGGTACAGGATGAATTTACTGACATTGTGAAAGAAATGTTTGATGTTACTTTGTCAAATGATATTATTTCTGATGATGATAGACAGCATATTGAGATAGTAAGTATGGTTTCAAAGCATTTTTCAGAAATATTAGGTTATTCTACTACTAAAGCTTCCAAATTATATGAATTTTCAAGAATTACAATTGACATGCACGTAGATCTTAATACGGATAAAATTGCATCTAAGGATGAACGCTTTATTCATTTAAGTAATCAAGCAAAACTTGGTAATGAAATTATCAAACGATTTGAACTTGATAGATTAGCAGATAGTATAATTCGAACAAGTGTTGAAGGGGCAACCATAGAAACTCAAAATAGTGGTAAACTTATTAAACAAAAAACAGAAGAAGAACAAATTATTTTGTTGAGTGATATGTATGTGACTTTAAGAAGCTTAAGAAGTTATAAAAGACCATATCCCAATAAAATGGCAATTGAGACTTTAAATAAGGAATTTAAGCAATTTTTTGATTCATATTTATTTGAACGTTTTATTCGTTTTAGTGATGAATTTGAGAAAATATATGATAATTTTTAGGAGGTAACTATGGAACATAAAACATATAAAACTCAAGCTGTTTGTTCAAAACAAATCGATTTTGATTATGATGAACAAAAACGTATGTACAACCTTAAATTTATTGGTGGTTGTAATGGTAATTTGAAGGCTATTGGTAAACTATGTGAAGGTAAACCAATGGAAGAAATTATGAATATTTTAAGTGGAAACACATGTGGTGCGCGACCAACAAGTTGTGCAGACCAGCTTTCTAGAGCAATTAAGGAGGTTATTGAAAATGCCTAGATTTTTTACTTCTGAATCTGTAACTGAGGGTCATCCAGATAAAATTTGTGACCAAATTAGTGATGCAATTCTTGATGATATTTTAGCTCATGATCCTAACGGACGTGTTGCATGTGAAACTGTTGTAACAACAGGATTATGCTTTGTATTTGGTGAGATTACAACATCTCATTATGTTGATGTACAAAAAATTGTACGTGATAAAGTAGCTGAAATTGGCTATACTCGTGGTAAATTTGGCTTTGATGCGGAAAATCTTGCGGTAATGACTGCGATTGATCCACAATCACCTGATATTGCAATGGGTGTTGATGAAACTTCAAGTCATGAGCAGGGAGCAGGAGACCAAGGTATTATGTTTGGTTATGCTTGCGATGAAACTGATGTATATATGCCAATGGCAATTACATTAGCCCACAGACTTGCTAAGCGTTTAACGGATGTAAGAAAGAATGGTACTATTCCTTACGTCCTGACGGTAAAACACAGGTTACTGTTGAATATGATGATAATGGTAAAATATTCCGTGTTGATACAGTTTTAATTTCAACTCAACATTCACCTGAAGTTGATATGGAAGTTTTAGCACGTGATGTAAAGGCTAATGTCGTTGATCCAATTATTCCTGCTAATTTAATTGATGAAAATACAAAATTCTTATTTAATCCAACTGGTCGATTTGTTGTTGGAGGTCCTCAAGGAGACTCAGGTCTTACAGGACGTAAGATTATTGTTGATACATATGGTGGTGCTGCATGTCATGGAGGTGGAGCATTCTCTGGTAAGGATCCATCTAAGGTTGATAGAAGTGCTTCATATATGGCAAGATATATTGCTAAAAATGTTGTTGCATCTGGTATTGCTTCACGCTGTCAGATTCAATTATCATATGCAATTGGTGTTGCTGAACCAACAAGTGTTTTGGTTGATACCTTTGGTACAGCTAAAGTTTCTGAGGCATTAATTGAAGATACAATTCGTAAAAATTTCAAGCTTACGCCTAAGGGCATTATTGATACATTAGATTTAAAACGTCCTATCTATGCTCAGACAGCAGCTTATGGGCATTTTGGTCGAAATGATATCGATCTTCCATGGGAACATTTAGATAAAGTTGATGTATTTAAAAAAATATTTTAATATTTTTAACTCAGTTCATAAGCTGAGTTTTTTTATTATTTTTCAATAAAAACATTATTTTTCTCTAAAATGATTAAAAAAGGTAAAAAATTCAATTTTAAAAACTAAAATTTATTAAAATTATAGAAAAAATGGCTTAGTTAAGCCACTATTGACATAATATCATTTGTATGATATTCTTACTTTGGTGATAATATGAAATGCTTAATATGCAAGTGTAACTTCTCTAGCAAAAAAAATATCGGGACTTTTTTAAAATTAGATAAAAGCTTAATTTGCGATAAGTGCTATCATAGTTATCCTTTGAAAATTAATTATTCTGTTATACCTCTTAATAAGCATTTACTTTATATATACTCTCTTTATCCAAAGCCATATTTTATAAATTCACTTGCTTATTCATATGAATTTTCTAAATTGTTTTCGTGTATTTATTTTTCATTTTCCAATAATGATTATTGTTTCGCATTTGATTATTTTAAATTGACACAACTAAAATTAGACATTTTTGATGATTTATCGTCATTTTACGATAAAGATATTTATATTATTTGTAATTATATGGCTGATTAGGTAAAACTTTTTGGTACGATATAATTAGAAAAATCAATTTATGATTGTATAATATAATTGTATTAAGAAAGGGGTAAATAAGTATGTTAGTTGGAAAAGTAAAGTGGTTTAATAATGAGAAAGGTTATGGGTTTATTATAAAAGAAAACTATGATGATATCTTTGTTCATTATTCACAAATTCAAGATGAAGGCTTTAAAACATTAGAAGAAGGTCAAGTTGTTGAATTTGAACTTGTAACTGGAGACAAAGGTCTTCAAGCTCAAAATGTTTTTAAAATTACTAAAAACTAGACTACCAAAGGAGATTCGATCTCCTTTTTTAATTGAATTTATTACAGGTTTTGAATAAAAAAATAAAATATCTTTTTTTAAAATCACGTTGAAAAGGCTTACATATTGTGCTATAATAAAAGTGTAAAGAAGGAATAGTATTTATTAAGGAGTGGTTTATATGAAAATTGAAGTTTTAGGAAAAAATGGTTTTGTTCCAAGCCAAACAAACAAGGATTATGCTCAAGAAAAGCTTGCCAAGATTGAACATTATTTCCAAGATCAAGCTGAACTTGAGGCTAGAGTAGTTTGTAAGGTTTACTCAGAATACCATAAGGTAGAGGTAACAATTCCTGCGAAAAATATAGTTTTACGTGCAGAAGCTCAAGATCAAGATGTATATAGTGCCTTAGATAAAGCATTAGATAAGTTGGTTGCGCAAATTGTTAAGTATAAAACAAGAACCAAAAGCAAGGAAAATAAGGAAGGAATTAAAGAAATTTTTTCTAATGATGCCTTCGATGCAAAAGCATTAGAAAAGGAAATTATTGCATCTCAACTTGTACGTTCTAAAAAGGTTGAGCTTTCACCAATGACTGTTGATGAGGCTATTGAACATATGGAGCTTACAGGACATGATTTCTTTATCTTCCAAAATAAAGATAAGAATAATGAAGTATGTGTAGTTTATACTCGTGACGATGGAGATTATGCAGTAATCGAAACTAAGTAGATTTTGTGAGTAAATGTCTTAATTAGGCATTTACTCTTTTTTATGCTAAAATAAGATTTAAATTGTATAATAAAAAATAAAATAAATGGCTTAATTATCTTGAATTATCTTCTTTTTTAATGTAGAATAAAAATAGACATTTAATAAATATTTATATTTATTTGATTCTATAAATTTATTTATCAGATTAGAGGAAAATTATATGTTTAAAAAATTATTTGATTCAGGTTATAAAGAACTTAAAAGATGTGAAAAAATTGCAAAACAAGTTTTTTCATATGAAGATGAAATGGCTAAGCTTTCAGATGATGAGTTGAAGGCTAAAACACCTTACTTTAAGGACCTATTAAAAAATGGAAAAACTTTAGATGATATATTGCCTGAGGCTTATGCAGTTGTTCGCGAAGCTGCTTATCGTGTTATTCAAAAAAAGCCATTCTTTGTTCAGGTTTGTGGTGCAATTGCTATTCATGGTGGTAATATTGCCGAAATGAAAACAGGTGAAGGTAAAACCTTAACAGCAGTAATGCCAGCATATTTAAATGCTTTAAGTGGAAATGGTGTTCATATTGTAACTGTTAACGAATATCTTGCACAACGTGAGGTTGATGGTGAAATTGGTACGGTGTATCGTTGGTTAGGTTTAACTGTTGGTTTAAATATTCGTGATTTATCACGTCAAGAAAAACGTGATCAATATGCATGTGATATACTATATTCAACTAATAGTGAATTAGGTTTTGATTATTTAAGAGACAATATGGCCGTAAGAGAAGAGGACTTGGTTCAGGTTAGAGGACTTAATTATGCGATTATCGATGAGGTAGACTCTATCTTGATTGATGAGGCTCGTACTCCCCTTATTATTTCTGGTGGTGCTAAAACATCTGCTGTTTCTTATCAAGCAGCTGATAGCTTTGTAAAAAGTTTAAGTAATGAAGATTATGAAATTGATATTGAATCTAAAACAATTCAATTACTTGAATCAGGTGTCAATAAGGCTGAAAAACAATTCAATTTAAAGAATCTTTATGAGCTTGAAAATGTTAGTCTTGTACACCGTATTAATAATGCTTTAAAGGCTAATTATATTTTTACTAATGGTGTAGAATACATGGTTCAAGATGGCGAAGTAGTAATTATTGATTCATTTACTGGACGTGTTTTAAAGGGACGTCAATATAGTGAGGGTTTACATCAAGCACTAGAAGCTAAGGAAGGCGTTGAAATTAAACAAGAAACTGTAACGGTAGCTACCATTACCTACCAAAATTTCTTTCGTATGTATAAAAAGCTTTCTGGTATGACTGGTACAGCTAAAACTGAAGAAGAGGAATTTAGAAATATTTACAATATGTATGTTGTTGAGGTTCCTACTAATAAGCCAGTTATTCGTAAGGATATGCCAGATTTACTTTATTGTTCAATGGAAGCTAAGATTAATGCATTAGTTGAGGAGATTAAGGCACGTCATGCAACTGGTCAACCAATTCTTGTTGGTACTGTTTCTGTTGAATCATCTGAAGTTATTTCCAAAAGATTAACGCATGAAGGAATTCCTCATGAAGTATTAAATGCTAAAAATCATGCTCGTGAAGCTGAAATAGTTGCTGTTGCTGGCCAAAAAAATGCGGTTACTATTGCAACTAATATGGCTGGTCGTGGT
>OCHC01002528.1_pt1 | contig 10702 bp, 8 predicted proteins | sample 1538641 | NCBI WGS metagenome assembly OCHC01 (sample SAMN04571714, study PRJEB22368) | human gut metagenome | biome: human gut; material: stool | host: Homo sapiens | place: Luxembourg | collected 2012-08-17
TCGTCTGCGCCTACACCTACGACGGCCAGCCCGTCACCGCCGGACAGATCGGCGCGGCGGGCGCGATGACCGCACTTTTGAAGGATGCGCTCGACCCGAACCTTGTCCAGACGCTGGAGCACAACCCCGCCATCATCCACGGCGGTCCGTTCGCCAACATTGCCCACGGCTGCAACAGTGCCATTGCCACCAGGCTGAGCCTCAAGCTGGCCGACTACGTTGTGACCGAGGCCGGCTTCGGCGCGGATCTGGGCGCGGAGAAGTTCCTTGACATCAAGTGCCGCTATGCCGGGCTGCACCCCGCCGCCGTTGTGCTGGTGGCCACGGTGCGCGCGCTCAAGTCCCACGGCGGCGTGGCCAAGCCCGATCTGGGCAAGCCCAACGCCGAGGCCGTGCGTGCAGGCAGCGTGAACCTGGCCCGCCACATTGAGAACCTGCAGGGCTTTGGTCTGCCGGTCTGCGTTGCCATCAACGCCTTCCCCACCGACACTGCGGAGGAGATGGATGTTATTTATGACGTCTGCAGCAAGGCCGGTGTGCCCTGCGCCCTGAGCGAGGTCTTTGCCAATGGCGGCGAGGGCGGCAAGGCGCTGGCCGAGACCGTGCTGTCCATCCTGGACGACAGCGCAGAGGTGCAGTACACCTACGAGCTGGACGCGCCGCTGACGGATAAGATCGAGGCCGTCGCCACGAAGATCTACCGCGCGGGCCGCGTAAGCTACACCGCCGCCGCAAAAAAGACGCTGGACGAGCTGACCGCGCTGGGTTATGACAAGCTGCCGGTCTGCATTGCCAAAACGCAGTATTCCTTCAGCGACAACGCCAAGCTGACGGGTGCGCCCGAGGGTCACACGCTGAATGTGCGCGAGGTGCGTTTGAGCGCCGGTGCGGGCTTTGTGGTCGTTGTCTGCGGCAGCATCATGACGATGCCCGGCCTGCCCAAGCACCCCGCCGCCATGGACATTGACGTGGATGTACACGGGAAGATCACGGGTCTGTTCTGATTGGCAAAATTTTTGTAAAATCGTAAAATAAAGAATCCCCCTTCCGGGAGGCTGTAGGGGCGGATGACGAACATCCGCCCCTGCAGAGTTCCCGGAAGGGGGATTTTTATTAATAGTTATCACACAGGCTTACAAATTTTCGCCGTTCGCACCAATGGCCCCGGCATACCATGCGGCGCTGTCCCCGGGGGCGGGCCGGCGCTATTCCGCCATGTCTCCCGCTTTTTCTTCCGGGGTCTGTGCGGCCTTCTGCTCCATGTCCGGGGCAATTTTGCCGCCGGGCATCTTGTGGCCGAAGGACGGCACAAAGAAATACTTGCGGATGATGAAGATCAGCGCGATGGCCCCCACGCTGACCAGGTTCTGCACGGCGTCCTCATGGCCGACGATCATGTGGCGGGCAATGGCGTAGAGCAGCACCTCCAGCACGCTGCCGGGGCTGTGCTTGGCCAGCATCTTGATAAACTCGATGCCGATGACGATGTCCAGCGCACGTTCCAGAAAGGTGCGGATCTCCAGGCTGTCGGCATCGGTCAGCAGACCGGGCATCAGCTCCACCAGCGGGACAATGCTCATGAGCAGGGCCGCCAGCACAATGCCGGAGAGCACGACTTCGAGGATGCCCGCAGCCTCGGCGATCTGGTCGCGGAAGATGCGCTTGAACCATTCCTCCCTGCCGTGCAGGGCGTAATTTGTCAGGCGTCGTTTGGGTGCAATCATACAAAGCTCCTTGTTTATGTATTTTTTCTATTTTATCATATTTTTGTGCCCTGTACCAGCAAAATTTTACAGGCCGTTTTAAAGTATGACAATTGCCCTCCAAGACCCATCAAAAACGACAAAAAGCGACGGTCAAAACCCTTTTGCACCGTTTTTTGGCTGAAATGTCCGCCGGGCGCTTGCATTTTTTTTGCCCAGCGTTTACACTACAATTACAGGGCACATCTTACTTTTATTAAAGGGGGATCTTCCGTGGCAAACGCAATGCAGCGTATTGGCTTCTTCGCGGGTGTTCTGTACCATCATACCCTTTTTACGTCGACACCACAGCGCAGTGTATCCTGATGCGGAGCACTGCGCTGTTTGCTTTGTAAGGGAGGTTTCAAAACGTATGAAAAAAGTTGCGATCATCATGGGCTCGGACAGTGACTGGCCGGTGGTCAAGGGTGCCTGCACGGTGCTGAAGGATTTCGGCGTGCCGTATGAGGCGCACATTCTTTCGGCCCACCGCACACCGGAGGCCGCCGCCGCTTTCGCCAGGAGCGCCCGTGCCGAGGGCTACGGCGTCATTCTCTGCGCTGCCGGCATGGCCGCGCACCTGGCCGGTGCCTTTGCCGCCAACACCACCCTGCCCGTTGTGGGCATCCCGATGAAGGGCGGCGCCATGGACGGTCTGGACGCCCTGCTGGCCACTGTGCAGATGCCCAGCGGCTTTCCCGTGGCTACCGTAGCGCTGAACGGCGCGAAGAACGCCGCGTATCTGGCTGTGGCGATTCTGGCCGTGGCCGACGACGAGCTGGCCGCGAAGCTTGACAGCTTCCGCGCCGACACCGCCGCCGCGATTGCCAAGAAGGACGCCGCCATTGCCGCCGAAGCCGCAGCACTGTAAAAGAGCCTTCCCCCAAAGGGGAAGCCAAAGACAGGTACACATACAAACTATATTATACTATAAAAAGGAGCGTTTCTCATGAATTACGAAGTCAAAGAGCAGCTGTACGAAGGCAAGGCCAAGCAGGTTTTCGCTACCAACGATCCCGAGATCGTCATGGTCCACTATAAGGATGATGCCACTGCCGGTGACGGTGAGAAGAAGGGCACCATTCGCGACAAGGGCATTGTCAACAACAAGCTGTCCAACGCTCTGATGCAGAAGCTCGAGAAGGAGGGCATCCCCACCCATTACGTGCAGGAGGTCAATGACCGCGACACCTTTGTGAAGAAGGTCGAGATCGTGCCTCTGGAGGTCATCGTCCGCAACGTTGCAGCCGGTCACTTCAGCCTGCGCATGGGCGTGCCCGAGGGCAAGGTCTTTAAGACCCCCATCCTCGAGTACAGCTACAAGAACGACGATCTGCACGACCCGTTCATCAACCACTACTACGCCCTGGCCCTCGACCTGGCTACCCAGGAGGAGCTGGACACCATCGCGAAGTATGCCTTCAAGGTCAACGAGGTGCTGAAGAAGATCATGCTGGACGCCAACATCCGTCTGGTGGACTTTAAGCTCGAGTTTGGCCGCCTGTCCGACGGCACGATCATCCTGGCCGACGAGATCAGCCCCGACACCTGCCGTTTCTGGGACGCCACCACCGGCGCACATCTGGACAAGGATCTGTTCCGCCGCAACATGGGCGGCGAAGCCGACGCTTACCAGGAAGTCATGAAGCGCCTGCTGGGCTGATTGCACCCGCACAATTTACCGTGCGCTTTCCCGTAGGGGCGCATGCCCTATGCGCCCGCAAGAGGCAGCCGACCCACGGGCGGATATAGGATCCGCCCCTACGGCTTTACCATTCCGACAATTGGAGCAAATAAATGAGCGAAATTTCCCAATACACCGAGTCCCTGCACGAGGAGTGCGGCGTGTTCGGTATGTATGACAAGACCGGCGAGACCGATATGGTCAGCGCCGTCTACAGTGCGCTGTACGCCCTGCAGCACCGCGGCCAGGAGAGCTGCGGCATTGCGCTGAACGTCGACGGCGTGCTGACCGGCTACCGCGATCTGGGCCTTGTCAGCGAGGTCTTTACCAAGCGCGTGCTGGAGGAGCTGCCCCGCGGCGCAAAGATGGCTACCGGCCATGTCCGCTATGCCACGGCGGGCCAGCGCAGCCGTTCCAACGCGCAGCCGATGGTTCTGCATCACTGCAAGGGCGCTATGGCGGTCTGCCACAACGGCAACCTTGTCAACGCGCCGAAGCTGCGCCGCAAGCTCGAGATGAGCGGCTCGATCTTTCACGGCACGTCGGACACCGAGGTCATCGCCTATCTGCTGACCCAGAACCGTCTGCTGACGCCGAACATTGAGATGGCCGTCAGCCGCACGATGGACGACATTGAGGGCGCATACTCCCTCGTCATTATGACCCACACCAAGCTGATCGCGGCGCGCGACCCCAACGGCTTCCGCCCGCTGTGCATCGGCGAGCTGCCCGACGGCAACGGCTATGCCTTTGCCAGCGAGAGCTGTGCGCTGGACGCCGTGGGTGCGAAGTTCGTCCGTGACGTGCGCCCCGGCGAGATCGTTATTGCCGACCGCAACGGCCTGCGCACGATGGAGAATCACTGCGGCGCCGCGCCGCACACGATGTGCGTCTTTGAGTACATCTACTTTGCCCGCCCGGATTCCGTCATCGAGGGCACCTGTGTGCATGAGGCCCGTCTGCAGGCGGGCCGGTTCCTGGCGCAGGAGCATCCCGTGGAGGCCGATGTCGTCATCGGCGCGCCGGACTCCGGTCTGGATGCAGCGCTCGGCTATGCGCAGGAGAGCGGCATCCCCTACGGCGTGGGCTTTATCAAGAACAAATATGTAGGCCGTACCTTCATTCAGGGCAGCCAGGCCCAGCGCGAGAGCAGCGTGCGCATCAAGCTGAACGCCATCACGTCCACGGTCAAGGGCAAGCGCGTTGTGCTGGTCGATGACTCCATCGTCCGCGGCACGACGAGCGCCCGCACCATCCGCCTGCTGCGCGAGGCCGGTGCTGCCGAGGTACACTACCGGATCAGTGCGCCGCCGTTCGCCCACCCGTGCTACTTCGGCACCGACATTCCCGACGAGAAGGACCTGATTGCCACCGGCCACACCGTCGAGGAGATCAACGAGCTGGTCGGGTCTGACACGCTGGGCTATTTGAGCATTGAGCATGTGCAGCAGCTGGCCATCCACAGCAAGTGCGGCTTCTGTACGGGCTGCTTTACCGGCAAATACCCCGTCGCCCCGCCCACCGAGACGATGGACATTGTCTACGACAAGCCGCTGAGCCAGTCTAAGACGAATAAGAAGCTGTAATCATAACGACGGAAGCGCAGCAGTAGCGCAAACTTCTCTCCCCCACCGCCTCCTTGCCTCCCTCTGCGAGGGAGGTTGCGCGCAGCGCCGGAGGGAGAGAGCTTGCCGCTGCCACCCGATTTTCCGAGTAATGTAACACATTTAGGAGTTCAACATGGAAAAAAGCTATTCTGCCAGCTACGCCGCTGCAGGCGTGGATATTACCGCCGGGTACCGCTCTGTTGAGCTGATGAAGCAGTATGTGGCCCGCACGATGACCGAGAGCTGCATCGGCGGTCTGGGCGGCTTCGGCGGCCTGTTTGAGCTGGACTGCACCGGCATGGAGCATCCCGTTCTGATTTCCGGCACTGACGGCGTCGGCACCAAGCTGCGCATCGCCATGCTGCTGGACAAGCATGACACCATCGGCATCGACTGCGTGGCCATGTGCGTCAACGACGTCATCTGCGCCGGTGCCAAGCCGCTGGTTTTCCTCGACTACATCGCCTGCGGCAAGAACATCCCGGAGAAGATCGCCGAGATCGTCAAGGGCGTGGCCGAGGGCTGCGTCCAGGCGGGCTGCTCCCTCGTGGGCGGCGAGACCGCCGAGCACCCCGGCATGATGCCCGAGGATGAGTACGACCTGGCCGGCTTCACCGTCGGCGTCGTGGACAAGGCAAAGATTTTGGACAACTCCACGATGCAGCCGGGCGATGTCATCATCGCACTGCCCTCCACGGGCGTACACTCCAACGGTTTCTCGCTGGTGCGCAAAATTTTTGACATCGACAACAACCCCGATGTGTTGAAAAAGACATTCGACGGCATGGACAAGCCCCTGGGCGAGGCCCTGCTGGCCCCCACGAAGATCTACGTCAAGCCCGTGCTGGCTGTTATGGACGAGATCACGGTCAAGGGCGTGTCCCACATCACCGGCGGCGGCTTCTATGAGAACATTCCCCGCAGCCTGAAGAAGGGCTGTGCGGCCCGCATCGCCAAGGCCGATGTGCGCATCCCTGCCCTGTTCGACGTCATGCAGCGCGAGGGCGGCATCTCCGAGCACGATATGTTCAACACCTTCAACATGGGCGTCGGCATGGTGCTGACCGTCGCGCCCGAGGATGCGGACAAGGCCATTGCCATTCTGAAGGCCCACGGCGAGGACGCCTACCGTCTGGGCACCATCGTCGAGGGCGACGGGGTCGAGCTGGTATGAAGCGTGTAGCGGTACTGGTATCGGGCGGCGGCACGAACCTGCAGGCCCTGCTGGAAAGCGAGCGCCGCGGCGAGAACCCGAACGGCAAGATCGATCTGGTCGTTGCCAGCAAGCCCGGCGTCTACGCGCTGGAGCGCGCCGCCAATTTCGGTGTGGAATCCGCTGTTGTCAGCCGCAGGGACTACGCTGACAGCGCAGCGTTTGACGCCGCCCTGCTGGACACCCTGCAGAAGCACAGTATTGACGTGGTCGTGCTGGCAGGCTTTTTGAGCGTGCTGGGCGAAAAGGTCATTGCGGCCTACCGCAATAAAATCATCAATGTTCATCCCAGCCTGATCCCCAGCTTCTGCGGCCCCGGCTTCTACGGACTGCGCGTGCACGAGGCCGCGCTGGCCCGCGGCGTGAAGCTGACCGGCGCTACCGTCCACCTTGTAAACGAGGAATGCGACGGCGGGCCCATTCTGCTGCAGAAGGCCGTGGCCGTGGAGCCCGGCGACACCCCCGAGACGCTGCAGAAGCGCGTCATGGTCGAGGCCGAGTGGCAGCTGCTGCCCAAGGCGCTGGCAATAGTGTGCAGTGACGAGGTGTAAAATCGCAACAATGGCAAAGTTCTCTCCCCCACCGCCTGCGGGCGGAGCCCCCTCGCAGAGGGGGCCAAGGCTTCCAGGCTCCCTCTGCGAGGGAGCTGTCCGCGCAGCGGACTGAGGGAGAGAGCCTTGCCACCACATCCCGTTTTATGTTTTTGTATACACCAAAACGAGGTCAATTATGAAAAAAAACATCTACAAATATCTTGCCGGGAATGACTACCCCGGGCGCGGCATTGTGCTGGGCAAAAGCCCCGACGGCCAGAAGGCGTTCGTCGCCTACTGGATCATGGGCCGCAGCGCCAACAGCCGCAACCGTGTGTTTGAGCCTATCGACGGCGGCATCCGCACGGTGGCCGCTGACCCGGCCAAGCTCGAGGACCCGCACCTCATCATCTACAACGCTGTGCTGACCCTGCGGGAGACCACCGTGGTCACGAACGGCGACCAGACCGACACGATTGCCCAGTTCATGAACGGCAACCTTTTCCCCGGCTACAGCTTTGAGGCTGCGCTGGCGACCCGCACCTATGAGGACGACGCGCCGAACTTTACCCCGCGCATCTCCGGCGTTGTCGATATGCGCCGCGGCGGCTACAAGCTGTCCATCGTCAAGTCCGACGAGGGCAACGCCGAGAGCGTGCAGCGCCAGACCTTCGACTACCCGCAGCCCGTGGCCGGTGAGGGACACTTCATCAGCACTTACGTCAAGAACGGTGCGCCGATCCCCAGCTTTACGGGTGAGCCGCTGCGCGTCGCCATCGACATGAACGACGCGGACAAGTTTGCCGCCAAGCTGTGGGCGAGCCTGAACGAGGACAACAAGGTCAGCCTGTTTGTCCGCAGCATCGAGCTGGAAACCGGCGAGTACGAGGACATTATCCTGAATAAATACACCGCTGTGGAGGGTTAATATGAACGAATTTCAGCTGAAATACGGCACGAACCCCAACCAGAAGCCCGCCCGCATCTACATGGCGGACGGCAGTGACCTGCCTGTGCAGATTTTGAACGGACGCCCGGGCTACATCAACTTTCTGGATGCGTTCAACTCCTGGCAGCTCGTGCGCGATTTGAAGAAGGCACTCGGCCAGCCCGCTGCCGCCAGCTTCAAGCACGTCTCCCCCGCCGGTGCGGCCATCGGTATGCCGCTGGATGAGACCCTGCGCGCCATGTACCACATTGCGCCGGAGACCGAGCTTTCCCCGCTGGCCTGCGCCTACGCCCGTGCCCGCGGTGCGGACCGTATGTCCAGCTTCGGCGACTGGATCGCGCTGTCCGATGTCTGCGACCTGAGCACCGCGAAGCTGATTCAGCACGAGGTCTCCGACGGCATCATTGCGCCCGGCTACGACGCCGACGCGCTGGAGGTGCTGAAATCCAAGAAGAAGGGCGGCTACGCCATCGTCCAGATCGACGCCGACTACGAGCCGAAGCCGCTGGAGACCCGCACGGTCTTTGGCGTGACCTTCGAGCAGGGCCGTCAGGACCTGGACATTTCCAATGAGACGATGCTGCAGAACGTTGTGACCGAGAACAAGGTCATCAGCGACGAGCAGCGCCGCGACCTCATCATCAGCCTGATCGTGCTGAAATATACCCAGTCCAACAGTGTCTGCTACGTGCAGGACGGCCAGACCATCGGCGTCGGTGCGGGCCAGCAGAGCCGCGTGCACTGCACCCGTCTGGCGGGCCAGAAGGCCGACAACTGGCAGCTGCGCCACATGCCGAAGGTGCTGGACCTGCCGTTCCGCGCTGACATTGCCAAGCCGAACCGCGACAACGCAATCGATGTTTACATCGGCGACACGCCGGAGGATGTCATCGGCGACGATGTCTGGGCCGAGACCTTCACCGAGCAGCCGGCTCCGCTGACCGCCGAGGAAAAGCGCGCCTGGCTGAATGCCGTGACCGGTGTGAGCCTGGGCAGTGATGCCTTCTTCCCGTTCGGCGATAACATCGAGCGCGCGCGCCGCAGCGGCGTGACCGCCATTGTACAGCCGGGCGGCTCCATCCGCGACGCACAGGTGATCGACACCTGCAACAAGTACGGCATTGCGATGGCGTTCTGCGGCATCCGGCTGTTCCATCATTAAACGCAAAAACAACTCGCCTGCGGCGATTTTTCGTCGCGGGCTGTTGTGCTGTCAAGGAGGACGCTTATGAAAATTCTGGTAGTCGGCGGCGGCGGGCGTGAGCACGCCATCATCCGCGCGCTGAAAAAAAGCCCCCGCTGCTCCGAGATCTGGTGTGCGCCCGGCAACGGCGGCATCAGCTATGACGCCCACTGCAAGGCCATCCCGGCCACCGACGTGGACGCCATGGTCAAATTTGCCAAGGAAGAAGCCTTTGACTATGTCGTCGTCGCCCAGGACGACCCGCTGGCGCTGGGCATGGTCGATGCGCTGGCCGCTGTCGGCATCCCGGCATTCGGTCCCGACAAGGCCGCGGCCCGCATTGAGGCCAGCAAGGTGTTCAGCAAGGACCTGATGAAGAAATACGGCATCCCTACGGCCAAATATGAGACGTTCGACGACCCCGAGAAGGTCATGGACTACATCAAAGCCGAGGGCAAATACCCCGTCGTCATCAAGGCGGACGGTCTGGCGCTGGGCAAGGGCGTGCTGATCTGCCAGAATGAGCGGGAGGCTGCAGACGGCGTCAAGGAGATCATGCTGGACAAAAAGTTCGGCGCATCCGGCAACCATGTGGTCGTCGAGGAGTTCCTGACCGGCCCCGAGGTCAGCGTGCTGTCCTTCTGCGACGGCAAGACCGTCAAGCCGATGGTCTCGAGCATGGACCACAAGCGTGCTCTCGACCACGACGAGGGCCTGAACACCGGCGGCATGGGCACCGTGGCCCCGAACCCCTACTACACGCCCGCAGTCGCCGAGCGCTGCATGCAGGAGATTTTCCTGCCCACGGTTGCAGCCATGCAGGCCGAGGGCTGCCCCTTCAAGGGCTGCCTGTATTTCGGCCTGATGCTGACCCCCGACGGCCCGAAGGTCATCGAGTACAACTGCCGCTTCGGCGACCCCGAGACGCAGGTCGTGCTGCCCCTGCTGGAAAGCGACCTGCTGACCGTGATGGAGGCCACAACGAACGGCACGCTGGACAAGACCGATGTCAAATTCAGCGACGGCGCGGCGGCTTGTGTCATCTTAGCCAGCGGCGGCTATCCCCTCGCCTACGAGAAGGGCAAGGAGATCACCGGCCTGACCGCGGGCCAGCTGGACGCCGCCGATGTGACGGTCTACCACGCCGGCACGGCCATCAAGGACGGCAGCCTCGTCACGAACGGCGGGCGCGTGCTTGGCGTGACTGCCACGGCCAACACCCTGCCCGAGGCGCTGAAAAAGGCGTATGCTGCCACGGAGAGCATTCATTTTGACAAGCTGCACAAGCGCAGTGACATTGGGGCAAGAGCGCTGGCAGCAATGCAGTAAAAAGGCTTCACCATCGGGGGGAAGCTGTCACCGAAGGTGACTGATGAGGGCAAACTTCCCGCAGCGATCCGTCAACGGGATACAGCGGTACACTTTCCCCTCATCCGCCCTCGGACGGGGCCTCGGCCACCTTCCCCCCAGGGGGGAAGGCTTTCCGTCCGTCACTTCCTGCAAATTTAACTCTCAGGAGGAAATACAATGGTATATCGCATTTATGTTGAGAAAAAGCCCGGCTTTGACGGCGAGGCACAGGGGCTTCTGCATGAGCTGGTCGATCTGGTCGGCATCCAGAATCTGACCGGTCTGCGCCTTTTGAACCGCTATGACGTCGAGGGCATCGACGCAGTGCTGTTCCAGCAGGCTGTGCCCACCGTGTTCAGTGAGCCGCCTGTTGACGTGACCTACGACAAGCTGCCCGACGCCAAGACCGTTTTTGCCGTCGAGTACCTGCCCGGCCAGTTT
>OCHC01002538.1_pt1 | contig 10637 bp, 8 predicted proteins | sample 1538641 | NCBI WGS metagenome assembly OCHC01 (sample SAMN04571714, study PRJEB22368) | human gut metagenome | biome: human gut; material: stool | host: Homo sapiens | place: Luxembourg | collected 2012-08-17
CCGCCTACACGCCCCCCGTGACACCTGCTGTGCCCGAGGCACCGTTTGCCGCCAAGCCCGCCGCCCAGACCCATGCGTCGTTTGACGTGGATCTTGGCCCCAGTGCAGGGGAAAATGCCCGCCAAAAGGCCGTCAGCGATGACCCACTGAAGCCGGTCAGCATCGGCCCGGGCGGCACGTTCGGCATGGATCCGCTGTCCAACCGGGCCAACAGCACACTGCGCCACACCCAGCCCCAGCCTGCTCCCGCACCGAAGGAGGATTTTGAGCTGCAATTGCAGCCTGCCTCAGAGCCTGCCGCGCCGGTGTACAGCACCCCGCTGACCCCGGTCACGCCCGCGCCCGCCGCACAGGCGTCCACCGCGCCACAGGACGAGCTGGATGCGCTCATCAACCGCGCTGTCAGCGGCCACGCGCCTTACTATACGCCGCAGGAGGTCAGTGCCGAGACGACGCTGGACCTGCCGCAGCCTACCGAGTTTGAGACCCCGCTGACGCCTGTCCCGCAGGAGCCCAAATTTGACACGCCTCTCATTCCCGTCGAGGACGAGCCCGAGCCGATTCCTGTCGAGCTGCCGCAGCTGGATATGACAGGCCGTGTGCAGGGCGATACGATGGTCCTTTCTCCGGCTGATCTTGCTGCACAGATGGCCGCAGACGCTGCGCCGCTGGGTACGCCCGCCCCCGCAGCTGTGCACGCTGCACCGGAGGCCCCCGCTGTTTCCGCACCGATCCCGACATTGGGCGGTAGCTTCAGCGATACCGGCAGTGCGGTCAGTGCTGCCTGGCAGTCCGGGCGCTCTGTCTCCGAAATGCTGGATGATATGCTGGCCGAGACACCCGCCGCCCCTGCCCAGCCTGTTGTTGAGGCTCCGGCCCCGGCAGCCGATTCCTACACCGCCGCACCGGCCGCAGCCGTACCAGTCTGCCCCTGCCATGACCCGCCCTGCGGCGGAAACGACCCAGAGCAGCTTCACTGTGCCCCGGCAGGGGGAGGCTGCCCGCGTGCAGGTCAGCACCGCTGTCGGCAACTCTGCCGGTGCGCCCATCCATACGCCGCCCTGTGCGGCCAAGGCCGACCCCAACGCCATGCGTCTGCCCACCTCGGAAGAGCAGCCGCCGGAGCCCTACTGCTATCCGTCGCTGAATCTCTTTAACGCCACGCGCCCCGACGACGAGGCCGGGGCCGCCCGCGAAATGAAGAAAAACGCGGACATTCTGGTCAACACGCTGGACAGCTTCGGCGTCAAGACGACGATGCTCGACATCTGCCGCGGCCCGTCCGTCACCCGGTATGAGCTGCAGCCCCAGGCCGGTATCAAGGTCAGCCGCATCACAAGCCTGGCCGACGACATCGCCCTGAACCTGGCCACCGCGGGTGTGCGCATTGAAGCGCCCATCCCCGGCAAGCCCGCCGTTGGCATCGAGGTCCCGAACAAGATCCGCTCCACCGTCAACATCCGCGCAGTCTTTGAATCCCAGAATTATATCAATATGCGCAGTCCGCTGACGATGGCCCTCGGCAAGGACATTGCCGGTACGGCGCAGGTCGCGGATCTCTGCAAGATGCCTCACCTGCTGATTGCCGGTTCCACCGGCAGCGGTAAATCCGTCTGCGTCAACTCCATTATCATCAGCTTCCTGTTCCGCTCCGGCCCCGAGGATGTCAAACTCATTCTGATCGACCCGAAGGTCGTCGAGCTGGCCGAGTACAACGGCATTCCGCACCTGCTGATGCCCGTCGTCACCGAGCCGCGCAAGGCTGCCGGTGCGCTGGGGGCCAGCGTGGCCGAGATGGAGCGCCGCTACAAGCTCTTTGCCGAGAACAACGTCCGCGAGATCAAGGCCTACAACAAGCTGGCCGCCCAGACCGGCATGGAGCACCTGCCCTATATCGCCATCGTCATTGACGAGCTGGCCGACCTGATGATGGTCGCGGGCAAGGAGGTCGAGGACTATATCTGCCGTATCGCGCAGAAGGCCCGCGCCGCCGGCATCCACCTGATCGTTGCGACCCAGCGCCCCAGCGTGGACGTCATCACCGGCCTTATCAAGGCTAACATCCCCAGCCGTATCGCCTTTGCCGTTTCCAGCCAGATCGACAGCCGCACCATTCTGGACAGCGGCGGTGCCGAAAAGCTGCTGGGCAACGGTGATATGCTCTTCCTGCCCGTCGGTGCGTCCAAGCCCGTGCGTGTGCAGGGTACCTTTGTGACCGATGAGGAGATCGGCGCGGTGCTGAGCTTTATCAAGTCCACCTCCACCGCCCAGTACGATGAAGAAATGATTGCCGAAATGGAGCGCCGCGCCGTTGCCGAAAAGGGCAGCAAGAAGGGCAGCGACGATGACGGAGACGGCGGCGGTGCATTGGACGCCATGTTTGAGCAGGCCGTTGAGTGCGTTATTGAGGCCGGACAGGCCAGCACCAGCCTTTTGCAGCGCCGCTGCAAGCTGGGCTACGCCCGCGCCGCCCGCATCATGGACCAGATGGAGCAGGAAAAGATCATCGGCCCCTATGAGGGTGCCAAGCCCCGCGCCGTGCTTGTGACCAAGGCCGAGTGGGAGGAGCGCAAGCTGAACGGCCAGTATGACGGGTAAGCGCTTTGCCCGCCTGGCCGCGGCGGTTTCCGTCTGCCTGCTGGTGGTTGCCGCGTTCGTCGTCCAGCTCTTGGGCGGCAAGGGCAGCGTTCCCGGCTGGCAGCAGCTGCGCGCTGCGCTCGGCGTGCCGCTCCAAACCGAGGAAAGCGCTCCGCAGACTGCGGACGGCAGCACCGTCGTGTATGTGCTGGATGTCGGGCAGGGCGATGCCGTGCTGCTTTGTCAGGACGGCGCGTACTGCCTGATCGACACCGGTCCCGTCGAGGCTGAGGACGCGCTGCTCTATGACCTGGACGTGCTGGGTGTGCCGTCGCTTGACTATCTTGTGCTGACCCATCCCCACGCAGACCACACCGGCAACGCCCGCGCGGTGCTGCGCACCCTCCCTGTCAAGACCCTGCTGCTGCCGCTGTGGCAGCCCACGGCGGATGAGACCGCCGACTGGCCGCGCCATCTCGCAGAGCTGGCCGCCGACAGCGGAGCAGAAATTCTCACAGCAGAGGCCGGGGAGGAATACCCGCTTGGCAGCGGCACGCTGCAAATTTTGCAGGGCGGCAGCGAGGATGCCGACAGCGTCAACGATGCCTCGCTCTGCACGCTGTTCACGGCGGGCGATTTTCGCTTTCTCGATACCGGCGACGCAGAGGCAGACGCCGAGCAGCGCCTGGTCGATACCTACGGCCCGACCCTGCATGCCACTCTTTTCAAGGCGGGGCATCACGGGTCCTACACCTCCAACAGCCTGGCCTTTATGCAGGCAGTCCGGCCCAAGGCCGTGGCCGTCAGCTGCGGGCTGCACAACGATTACGGCCATCCGCACCGCGCTGCCCTGCAAAATTACGCAGAGGTCGGTGCCGAGGTATGGCGCACTGACCTGGAGGGCAGCCTCACCTTCATCTGGCAGAACAACACCCTCAACGTGGAAACTTCCGCGGACTCCGCCGATTTTGCGGCGTAAAAATAAGGAGTAGAAAATGACGATTACGGAACAGTTCAAAGCCAAACGCTGCGTTTTCTCTATCGAATGCTTCCCGCCGAAACAGACCACCCAGATGGATAAACTCAAGGACACTCTGCGTCAGATGCAGGCCATGGACCCCGGCTTCATCAGCGTCACCTTCGGTGCGGGCGGCTCTGCGGGCGGCGTCTCCACCGCGGAGGTGGCCGACTACATTCAGAACGAGCTGCATGTCCCCACGCTGGCGCACCTGATCTGCATGGGCAACGACGAGACCCGTGCAGCGGAGATTTTGGATCAGCTGGAATCTGTCGGCGTCCGGGATGTGCTGGCCCTGCGCGGGGACCGCAGCCCGTCCCGCCCGGAGAGCCCCGACTTCAAACACGCCAGCGACCTGACTTCCTTTATCAAATGGAAGAAGCCGGCATTTTCCGTTCACGGTGCCTGCTACCCGGAGGGCCACCCCGAGGCCGACAGCCTGCTGCATGACGTTGAGAACCTGCGCATCAAGCAGGCCGCCGGTGCCGAGCACCTGCTGACCCAGCTTTTCTTTGACAACATGCACTTTTACCGCTTTCTGAATCTGGCACGCCGCGCAGGCATCACACTGCCGGTCTCTGCCGGTGTCATGCCCATCGTCAAGCGCAGCCAGATCGAACGCACCGTTTCGCTTTCTTCGGCCAGCCTGCCGTCTGAGTTCACCCGTATGATCTCCCGCTATCAGGACGACCCGGCCAGCCTGTACGACGCCGGTATCGACTACGCCGTCAGGCAGCTGCGCGACCTCATTGAGGGCGGCGCAGACGGCATCCACCTGTACGCAATGAATGACGCCGCCGTGGCCGCGAAGGTCTACGACGGCATCAGGGATCTGCTGTAATGGAGCGCCGCAAGCCCGCCGCCATTGACCGCGCCACGGCGCTGCGCTACATGGGTGCGTCCGGCTGGACGCCCGATGCCGCCACCGCGGCCCTGCTGGATAAGGCCGAGCAGACCGTGCTGACCGCTGCTGCGCCGCGTGCGGTGTACCGCCGTCTGCCGCGTACCGCCCTGCCGCTGGAAAACTGCGGCAGCGACCTGACGCGCCATCTGCAGGGCTGCGACGAGGTCCTTCTGCTGGCAGCGACCCTCGGGGCCGAGGTGGACAAACTTTTGCGCCGCATGGAACTGACTGACATTGCCCTGGCCGCCGCGGCAGACGCGCTGGCCTCGGTGCTTTTGGAACAGGTCTGTGACGAGCTGGAGAACGAAATACGCGCTCAAATCGAGGCGCAGGGCGTCTTTATGACCGGGCGCTACGCGCCGGGCTACGGTGACTGCCCGCTGGAGCTGAACGACGCGCTCTGCCTTGCGGCGGACACGGTGCGCGGCTGCGGCCTGGCCGTGACGCCCCAGCACCTTTTGACCCCCCGCAAAAGTACCACCGCCATTTTAGGCATTGCCGACCATCCCGTGACCGGCACCCGCGCAGGCTGTGCGACCTGCCATTTAAAGGAGACCTGCTCGTTCCGCAAGCGCGGCACGACCTGTTTCACACAAGACTGATAGGGGAGAAGCGTATGCAGATTCGTGAAGTTTTTGACCGCAAGCGGTTTGTTTTCCTGGACGGCGGCATGGGCACCCAGCTGCAGGCACGCGGTCTGCAGCCCGGGCAGAAGCCCGAGCTCGCCGCGCTGGAAATGCCGGAGGTTTTAACGGCCATCCACACTGACTACGCCAACGCGGGCGCGGATATTCTGCTGGCAAATACTTTTGGTGCCAACGCCAAGAAGCTGACCGGCTGCGGCTACACGGTGGAGGAGGTCGTTTCCGCTTCCATCACCTGTGCGCGCAAGGCCGCCGAGACCACCGGCGCGTGTGTAGCGTTGGACATCGGCCCTTTGGGTGAGCTGCTCGTCCCCGCGGGCACGCTGGCGTTTGAGGATGCCTACAATGAGTTTGCACAGGTCATCCGCGCCGGTGCGGCGGCAGGGGCTGACCTCGTCTTTTTGGAGACGATGACCGATCTGTATGAGCTGAAGGCCGCCATCCTCGCCGCCAGGGAAAACTGCGATCTGCCTGTTTTCACCTCAATGAGCTTTGAGAGCCGCGGGCGCACCTTCACGGGCTGCACCGTCGAAAGCTACGCCGTTACGGCAGCGGGTCTCGGCGCGGACGCCGTGGGCATCAACTGCTCGCTCGGCCCCAAGGAGATTCTGCCCTTCGCGCAGCGCCTCTGCCGCAGCGTGCCCGCAGGTGTTCCGGTCTTTGTCAAGCCGAACGCCGGTCTGCCGAACCCCGACGGCAGCTACAATCTCGACCCGGATGAATTTGCCGCCGAGATGAAGGAGTACGCCGCCATCGGCGTTTCGATGGTCGGCGGCTGCTGCGGCACGACGCCCGCGTTTATCGCCAGGCTGCATGAGACCTTCAGCCCGCTGACCCCGGCTGACAAGATCCCCATCCGCCGCAGCTGTCTGTGCACGCCGGTCCGCTTTGTGGAGGTCGACGGCATCACTGTGGTGGGAGAGCGCATCAATCCCACCGGCAAAAAACGGTTGCAGCAGGCCCTGCGGGACGGCGACAGCGCCTACCCCTGCACTCAGGCTGTGGCCCAGGCCGAGGCCGGTGCGCAGGTGCTCGACGTCAACGCGGGCCTGCCCGGCATCGACGAGGCCGCCACGCTGGAGCAGCTTGTTAAGGATTTGCAGGCTGTCACCGACCTGCCGCTGCAGCTCGACTCCTCGAATCCAGAGGCCCTGTCCCGCGCGCTGCGCATCTACAACGGAAAGCCCATCGTCAACTCGGTCAACGGCGAGCCGGAGACGTTGGAAAAGATTCTGCCGCTCTGCAAAAAGTACGGCGCCGCCGTCGTCGGCCTGGCGCTGGACAAGGACGGTATCCCGCCGACAGCCGAGGGCCGCTTTGCGATTGCTCAACGCATTGTCGCCGCTGCCAACGCCGCCGGTATCCCGAATGAGGACATCTACATTGACTGCCTGACGCTGACCGCCAGCGCCCAGCAGGAGGGTACCGTCCAGACGCTGGAGGCTCTGTCCCGCTGCAAGCGTGAGCTGGGCGTGCGCACTGTGCTGGGCGTGTCGAACATCAGCTTCGGCCTGCCGTGCCGCGGCTACCTGAACACAACGTTTTTGACGATGGCCATGTCTGCTGGGCTCGACCTTGCCATCATGAATCCCAACACGCCGGAAATGATGGCTGCCGTGCGCGCCTACCGCGTGCTGACCTCGCAGGATTTACAGAGCACCGACTACGTTGCCGCCTATGCCGATGTACAGATTCAGACGACGCAGATGAGCAAGTCCGCCGCCACCGTGGCCGAGGTCGGCGCCGCCGCACCGGGCGGGGACGCCCTGTTTGAGGCTGTGCGCCGCGGCCTGAAGGCCGAGGCCCGCGCCGCCGCGGACGCCGCGCTGACAATGCGCGAACCGCTGGACGTAGTGAATGCCTCGCTGATCCCCGCACTGGACGCCGTGGGCGACGGCTTTGAGAAAGGCACGGTATTCCTGCCGCAGCTTTTGCAGGCCGCCACCGCCGCGCAGGCTGCGTTCGAGGCCATCAAGGCCAAAATTGCCGCCTCCGGCCAGGCGCAGGGCAGCAAGGGCAAGATCGTCATTGCCACAGTCAAGGGCGACGTGCATGACATCGGCAAGAACATTGTCCGTGTCATCCTCGAAAACTACGGCTATGACGTGCTCGACCTCGGGCGCGACGTTGACCCCGAGCGTGTCGTAGAGGCCGTGCGCCAGACCGGTGCAAAGCTCGTCGGCCTGTCGGCCCTGATGACGACTACCGTCCCCAATATGCAGGCCACGATCGAGGCCCTGCATGCCGCGCACCTTGACTGTAAGGTCATGGTCGGCGGCGCGGTGCTGACGCCTGATTACGCCCGTGACATCGGTGCCGACTACTACTGCAAGGATGCCAAGGCCAGCGCTGATTTGGCCAAGCAGCTTTTAGACTGATTGTATAGAGCCGCGTTTCACGAAGAAGCGCGGCTTTTTGCACGATTGTAAAATCTTACCTTTGTCAGCAAATCACCATTGCAGGGAAGTTCCAATTGATGTATAATAGCTGTGTTCACTGTTTTTGGACATTTTCCTTTATTTGTCTGTTTTAGGAGCGTATCTTTTGAAGTACATAGCCAAAATCGCAGCGTTCACCGCGATTTTTCTGATTATAAATCTGATTCTCTGCGGCTTTATGCCGCCCGATAACGGTTCCAGCCTTGGCATGTGGCGCAGCTACCAGCAAAAGCAGTCCATTGACATTGCCGTCATTGGTTCTTCGCTGGCTTCCTGCGCCCTGCCCGAAGAAGAACTCGCCGCCGCAACAGGGGAGACCGTTGCACTGATGGCAACAAACGCCCAAAGCTTGGATATGTCGCAGATCGCGCTGGAGACCCTGCTTCGGGAGCATTCTCCCCGGTATGTGATCCTTGTCATGGATCTGACCAACATGACAGGCAAACCCTATGCCAAAGCCCAAAAGGCTTTTTTATATGCAGAGCTGCAGACGGATTCCTGGAAGGATAAGCCCGCTGACCTGCTGCGCTACATGACCAGCCGTGATAACTTTACAGGTGCAGATTCCCTGAATGCGCTTTTTCCCTGGCAGAGCGGCAGCTGGCCCACCGACTGGCCCGCTACGATCCAACAGAAATGGAATGCCGTGCTGAATCGTCTGCCGCACCGGCGCAGTGTGGCCCATGCCCAGCCGGAGGATACCGCGGTCATCAACTTTGACACTGTCGGCACGGTGAACACCTGGAGCCAGAACGCCCACGACTTTAGCGCGCAGCACATTGAGGAGCTGACCTCTATGCTGCAGCTCTGTCAGGAGAACGGCACGCGCCTTTTGCTCATCAGCGCGCCCAAGACCACGCTGGATGTCGTGAGCTACGAGACGTATTTTGACGACTACGCCTACTTCAAGCAGCTTACAGCACAGTATGGGGCTTCCTATTATGACTTTAACCTTGCAAAGCCGGAGCTGTTTGAGAACAAAGAGCCTGACTATCACAAGGATTTCACCCACATGAATGCTGCCGGCGGGCATGCGTTCAGCCTGAGCATGGCAAAGTTTCTGGCCATGCTGGACGCCGGGCAGGATGTGGAATCGTTGTTCGAGACACCGTCAGAATATCTGACCGCCGTAAACTATATCACCAACGTCTACATGACGCCGGAGGTCCACCCGGACAAGATTTTGCTGCTGGCCGGTTCCTACCACGGTCCGTCCGTACAGGCTGAATACGAGTTCTGGGTCAAAGCGCCGGGGGAGAGCGAATACAGCCGGGTTTCCGCGTATTCTACCCGCTCCTGGACCGAGTACGCAGCAGCGGAGCACGGCACCTACCAGTTCCGCGTGAATGCCCGTATTGTTGGTTCTTCCGCCGATTTTGAGCGATATTATGAATGTTCTGTCGATTTTTGATTTTGTGGATGGTGTAGTGTGGAAATCTATTCCCTGAGTTTCTTCCTGCTGGTCAGCGTTGGACTCATTTTATATTATACTGTTTTCAGCCGCTGCCAATGGATCTGCCTGCTGGGGTTGAGCCTGCTGTTTTTTACCGCCAGCGGCTGGAAGGGCCTTGTTTTTCTGCTTTTCACTGCGTTAACGATCTGGCTCGGCGGCTTGCAGCTGGCAAAGCTGGATGCCGATTCCGCCGCGCGGCGAAAGGCTCCGGGCATAACCAAGGACGAAAAAAAGGCCATCAAAGCACAGGCGGTGCGCCGCAAAAAATGTCTTGTTGCTGCTGTGCTGACTGCCAACTTTCTTGTGCTTGGCTACTTCAAATACTGGTCCTATTTTGCGGAGCTGCTCTCCGGTGCATTTTCGGCCACAGCGCCGTCCTCACTGGGGCTGGTCATGCCGCTTGGCATCAGCTTTTACACGTTTCAGGCCGTCGGTTATCTGATTGACTGCTACCGTGGTCGGCACCCGGCAGAGAAAAACTACGCCCGCTTTCTGCTTTTCATCAGCTTTTTCCCGCAGCTGATCCAGGGCCCCATCAACCGCTACGGAGAGATGGCCCCGCAGCTCACTGCCCGTCACATCTGGAACTGGGAGCGTACCAAGCGTGCACTGTTCCTGTTTCTGTTCGGCGCAATGAAGAAATATGCCATCGCAAACCTGACCGCTCCGACGATTGCCGCCGTCCTCGACGGCAATGACCCCAAGCTGGCCGGTTCTATGGCACTGCTGGCCATTTTGCTGTACTCGCTGCAGCAGTATGCAGATTTTTCCGGCGGCATTGATATGGTATTGGGCGTTGCGCAGCTGTACGGCATTGAGATGATGCCCAACTTCCGGCAGCCGTATTTTTCTACCTCGCTGGGGGATTTCTGGCGGCGCTGGCATATTTCGCTGGGTGCGTGGATGCGTGATTACCTGTTCTATCCCTTTGCACTGACCAAGCCGATGCAGCGCTTCGGCAAGTGGGCCACATCGCATTGGGGCAAGCATTTTGGCCGTGTGCTGCCCGCTGCAGTCGCCAACCTGCTTGTGTTTGCCGTAGTCGGCATCTGGCACGGCCCGCAGGCGCACTACCTTGCCTGGGGTCTGTATAACGGTCTTGTCATTGCGCTGGCTGACCTGCTGGAGCCCGCTTTCAAAAAGCTCAACACAGTGCTGCACATTCCTACCGAAAGCCGCGGCTGGCATGTTTTTCGCATCGTGCGGACCTTTATCATCGTCAACATCGGCTGGTACTTTGACCGCAATGAGTTTGTGCAGGGGTGCATCTACCTGCACAACACCTTTACAAATTTCAATTTGTCCGCATTGGCCGCGAATGCACCCGGCGCTTTCGCGGCAGTCTCCGGCCCGGCCTGGGGGCTTGTCATCATCAGTACCCTTCTGGTCTTTGCCCATAGTGTGCTGAAGGAACAAGGCCGCGACCCTTACGCAGAGGTACAGCGGCTGCCGCTTGCACTGCGCTGGGGTTTATACTATCTTGTTATTTTCATGGTACTCCTCAGCTTTATCTGCGTCAATGAAACCGTTGGTTTCCTCTATGCCAACTTTTAAGAAAAGAGCTTTCTATGCAAACAAACATTCTGGACTGGCTTGAAGCCAC
>OCHC01002544.1_pt1 | contig 10583 bp, 10 predicted proteins | sample 1538641 | NCBI WGS metagenome assembly OCHC01 (sample SAMN04571714, study PRJEB22368) | human gut metagenome | biome: human gut; material: stool | host: Homo sapiens | place: Luxembourg | collected 2012-08-17
TCCACCGAAAGCGAACCGATCGACTCGATCTCACGCGCCAGCGACTCGATAGAATAAAGTTTCGATTCCCCCGGCTTGGGTTTGAGCACATACACCATCGGCGATTTGTCATCACCAATCTTTTTTTTGCGCTGATAGCGCACCACAGACACTGTTGCCATACTGAATTTGTATTAAAGAAAAGAAGGACATTCTCCCTTTCTGTTGGTGAAACAAAGATACGGCAGTGCACCGGCGACTTCCCGGATTACGACGGACTGCGCCGGACTATGACGGGATAAAACGGATTAAGACGGATTAAAACAGCATAAAGCAGAATAAAACAAAATAAAGTGAATCAGAAACAGATTGAAAGCATACTAAAAGCAAATACAAAGTAACCATAAAGCAGATAAAAACTGAAAAAGATCCTAACCAACCCCGAATAAACAAGATAAGCAGACAACGTGAATAACAACTAAATAATACAAGCATAAAAGCAACACTTTCATGAGCAACAAATTTGCTAAATACAGTAAAAAACAGTAACTTTATACCCATTACAACACCCTATAATTAAATCAAGAATGAAAGCAAATACAGATACCCTGCAAAAACAGGAAGAAGAAAAAGCCTTCCAATACCGCAGCTACGGAAAAGGAGAACTCGCCATGCTATATATCCCCAACATCCAGCAACAAAGCGCAGTAGACCGCTTCAACGAATGGATCGAAGCCGCACCCGGACTAAAAGAACGCCTGCTATCCACCGGCATGAATCCCCGAAGCAGACACTACACACCCGCACAAGTACGACTGATCGTAGAAGTGCTGCAGGAGCCTTGAAAACAGGCAACAAGTATTGCTGCCAATCAGCAGTTAAAACAAAATAAGAATAGTTCCGGGCAAGATACCCGATTAACGTATAAAGCTGTCCGAAAAGAAGATAAATACTATCAATCTATCATTCAGCACACGGAGAAGAATCTCTTCTTTGACTAATATAAAGAGCTGATTCTTCGGCAGACTTAGGATGACAGAGCAAAACGATAGCAGACGTTCTCTTTTCGGACAACTCCATTCAATATCATTTTCCGGTTCACTCGGATGAACACGTTGCTTTTCAGCCGTGTCTCTTAATGAAATTTCTGATCTTCTTCGATAAGTTCCTGGCTAAATTTCTCCGGTGCCAAAGGGGTAAAGAGTTCTATAAGATTTTCTTCGGGATCGCGCAGGTACAGGGTACGCATCCCCCAATCGGGCATATCCGTAGGCTCACTGATAAACGTCACGCCTTTTGCTTTCAGTGCGACAAAGGTTTCGTCCACGTTATCCACACTGAATGAGATCATTAATTTTTCACGCATCCCAACAGGCTGCTGCTTATCTGCATTACCTGCCGAGGGCGCCATCCAGTCGGATACAAAAAGGGCGAGACCTTCTATTCCGTCGGCTACTTTAAAACTGGCGTATCCGCTATTCTCATCTCCCCAGGCCGGCTCTAATCCGAGTTGTTCGGTGTAGAATTTGAAGCATCCGGCGAAGTCCTTTACTAATAATCTTACGTTACTAAATCTCATTGTTTACAGATTAATGGTTTATTATTTGTTTCTTAGAATCGAAATGCAAATATAATCATTCTATCGGATGACGTTTCATGAATCCGTATTTACCTCAAAACTGTGCGAAAATAAAGTAAATCGGTATCAAAATGAATCACCATTCAACCAGTGATCCGCACCGTTACTCATCCCCCGTGACCTGTTACCCACCACCCTCACCAACTACGATTATTACCTATTACTTATTACCTATTCAAACAGCTCCTTCTCCGGCAACCAGCACGAGCTGTCATTGACAGTGTTTCTGACCCGTTGTTCCGGTGGGACGGACGGGTCGCAGGGGAGGTAACGTCCGCTGACGGGATCGTAGACAAAAGTAGCCACACCACCTGCTCCGAGGTGTTTGAACTTCACTTTTTCGACATAGACACGTGTCACTCCGACCTCCTTGTCACGCTCCACTACCAAGCCATAATCCGCCTTGTTGAAGAAATCGGCAGACCCGTTTACGTCGTACATTTCCGGACGCGGAGTATGGTTCGTCACCGGATTGCGGTTCATCTTTCGGGGATGCGCCACAAGAATCACCAGACAGTTATATTGCGTGGCAAACTCCGTAAACAGATTCAGAAAATTGGAAAGATACTGCGTTTCCGATTGCCCCGGCGCGGGGGTATGTTCGAAACGGTTGACCGGGTCGAAGACGAAGATGCGGCATCCCCGACGCAGGACAAGTTCACGGGCTTTGGCAAGCACCCGTTCCGGAGTGGCGCTGCCTTTGAGGGCGATGTGACAGACGTTTTCGGCAAGAAACTCTTCCGAACGGAGCAGAAGTCCTTCCGTCATGCCGCAACCGTTTTGAAAACGGCGTCCGGTCAGTTTCTCGATCAACTTGCGGAGATGGTAGACGATAGGATTATTCTCCGGACTGAAAAACGCGATCTTCCACTGATGGCGCATACAGAGGCGCAACACCAGTTCGTCCAGCCATTCCGATTTTCCGGCCCCCGGTATGCCCGTAACGATAACCAACCGCCTACGTTCGTACGTACAAATCTTATCCATCTCCTCCCAGCCCGTCTCCGCTCCGGGACCGAAGCCGTTGTCGAACAATGCCCGCAGGTCTTCGTGCAGATCGGCGGCGGTGAAGATGCCTTCAAGAGGGATTTCTTCCGCCTGCTCGATGGCGATGCGAAGGCTGTCGATCCCATATTTGACAAGATGTTCATTGGCATCCTTGCAGCCCGGTCCGTAGACGGCCACACGGCAGCGTTCAGCACCCAGACGGTTGACCAGTTCGTCACGCAGTTTGAGCCCGGCAGAGTCGGTGTCAACGGCTATGATGATGTCTTTCAGATTCTCGAAGTGTGACTCCATGAAGCGGTCGAGCCACGAAAGGTTCGCATTTGCTCCGGCAGGTACGGAGATCACGCTTTTGAATCCGGCGGCAAGGGAGGACGCGGCATCCAGTTCGCCTTCGTGGATGATACAGGTGTCCTGTCCCAGCACGGAATCGATATTGTAGGGAATCAGTTCGGCTCCCTGCACCATTTTGAAATTTTTGGCACCGCTACGGAATTTGGTGTTGACGAGTTTCCCGTCCTCAAAATAGTTGAAACAGACGCACCGCTCTTTCGCACCGGATTGCGACATGAACTCTTCCTGCTCCGTGATGCGCAGACCGGCGATGACGGACTGCGGAATGCAACGCGTCTCTACCAGCCAACGCTCCGTAGCTTCGGAAAGCGTCGTCTTCGAAGCGTCGAACACCGGACGGTGGAAATGCTGGGGAACGGCAGATGCCGCACGACGTTTACGGGCAGCCTGTCGCTCGGCTTTCTCACGCTCTTCGGCATCGTCGGGGACGTAGAAGTCGGCTCCGCAATGGTAGCAATGGCAATGCCCTGTGTCGATATTGACTCGCAGCGAACGGTCACGCTTGTTGTGCCTCGTCGGGAGGCATTGCTCGCAAATGGTTTTAACGACACCGCTGGTGTGTCTGCGGACATCGACATGATAATTAGCAAAATTTCTCATATTTCTGTATTTCTATTCCTCCCTTTCGAAAAGGAGATTTTAAGTTTGTATTAATAATTCAAGTTTCGCAGGTTACCTTTGCGTTATCAAAACTATCTTAATTCCCCTCCTTCAGGAAGGAGGAGAATAAAGGTAGAACCGACTTTTTAGTCAACCCCAATTGAGATACTATTGTTTGTCAATATTATAAAGAACTTGCGAAACTTCAGTTAATAATTTTTCTATCAGTTCCCAATGCAGGCGGAAAGCTAAGCATCAATGGGTACCGAGCTAAACACCGATGGGCAGCGAGCTGAACACCGATAAGCAGCGAGCTAAGCACGAACGAGCACCGAGCCAAGCATGAACGAGCACCGAGCTGAAAGGCAACGCTCACGTAGCCGGATGTCGGAGAAATCCGGAGCTAATTTCCCCACTTCCAATGCACTTCATCCCACACGGCAGACCTGTCCGGTCTTGGAGGCGCATCCTTCGGAATCGGATGCCCAAGATACGTCCGTTGCCCGCCAATGAGTTGTTCAAAGCGATACAGTTCTTCCTCAGCTGCTTGCCGGCAACTGCCGAGCAGCCTTTTCTTCAGCTCCTGAGCCGGACGCCCGCCCGGAGAGAGGTAATTGCCGAAATACAGTTTCACATCCCTCAAAAACAGCAAGCCATCTTCCCTGCCAAAGCGTCGGATATGCTCTTTAAAAGCAGCGATCACCTCCTCCTGCCGCTCCACGAAAAGTTTGCCCATACAGGAGTGCATAGCCATCGACTCCATGTAACTTTCCGATTCGGCCATCTGATCCACCAGCATCTCCCACGGAAGAACCGGCTGTAGGGGCAACTGTCCCCTATCCTCCGGTGGAGGAACAATCTGAGATCCGTCAGAAGTAGCGGCGGCAGAGTGCTCTTTCTCTGTCTTTTCTTCGTTACTACTGTTGTTGTCTTTGACAACAGTAGTAACTCTTCTCTCCTCTTCTCTACTCTTCTGGTTTTGATTCGGTTTTTCGCCTTTATCCATCGGTGTTTCCGGTGTGCTTCCCATGCGTTTCGGCCGACCTCCTTTTTTGCCGTTTGCCACATTAATCATCCGCCTTTCTTCGAGCTTTGCCATCACCCTGTCCAGATAAGGCGAACGGAACATTTGCCGTTCTTCATCAAGCACAAAAAGGTCGAACTCACGGAGAACCCTTTGCAACACATCGGCATCCAAGTCATACATCCGCGCGAAAGCCCCCATACAAAGCGGACAACAAGATGCTTCATAATTGTCCGCTTTACGCAAATGCGTAAGAAGCATCATATAGATTCCGAGCGATTGCGCAGCGTCAAGTTCCATCATCATTCTGACAATATTGTCATTACTCAAAAAATTTACCTCTAAATTAAAATACTGATCTTTCTTCATATCTTACAATTAATTGACTGTGATTCAGGATGTCCCGAATTCGTTCTGCAAAGGTCCGAATACTTTTTTGAAAAACTACTTGCAGAACTGCAAACGATGTTTGACATTTTTCTATGAACTTTGCGGCATAATTAGTAAAAAGAAAAAATTATGAAAGGATACGAAAGAGCGACCAAGGAAGAAATTTACGACCGGCTGCGTATTGAAGCGAACTGTCATGCACAAATAGAACGAATCATCCATTTGCGCCACCTATGTAATCTGAACCTTGAAGAGGCGGCAGATGTGACCAATCTCAGTATTTCCACCCTGAGCCGGTACGAAAACGAAGTGACCAAATGCAGCGTACAAAGTTTCATAACGATATGCTACCACTATCAGAAGTACCTCCATAAGCGGCATATCCCCTTCGACAGGAGCCTGTTTCTCATAGATATGAACACGCTTGACAACTAATAGAGTAACAGAGAGATAAAACGGACGCACAAAGAATAAAGGCACAACACCGAAAAAAAGCAAAAAAGATGAAAAGTATCATATCTTTTATTACCTTTGTATGTGGCAAAAGCCCACCAAAAACAAAGAATCAAGCATGAACGACAATGAAATAGGCAATCCACCGATAAAAGCATTAATCGTTTTCAGAGAGAATGGAGATACGGACAATCTTTTTGTCCCCATTTTATGCGATGCTATCAGGACGACGGGGATTGACGTACGATGTTCCACGAATGAGTTCTGGAACTCGGATACACCTTACGACATCATCCACTTCCAATGGCCCGAAGAGGTGATGGAAGGGAATTGTGACGATCCGGACAGGATTTGCCGCCTGAAGGAGCGTATCGCTTTTTTCCGGTCCCGTGGGGCCCGGTTCGTGTATACGCGCCACAATGTCCGTCCGCATGATGCGAACGAGGTGATCGGCCGTGCTTATGACATTATCGAAGAACAAAGTGACGTGGTGGTGCACATGGGACGTTACAGTCTCGACGAATTTGCAGCCAAACACGCAGACAGCCGGAATGTCATCATTCCTCATCCTATTTATCAGTACACATACAAGGAGGACATCAGCGTGGAACGTGCGCGCCAGTATCTTAATCTGCCGCAGGAGGCGTTTATCGTCACGTCGTTCGGAAAGTTCCGGAATCGTGAAGAGAGGCGGATGGTGACCGGAGCGTTCCGAAAATGGGATGAAGCAAAGAAGTTCCTGCTTGCTCCACGGCTGTACCCGTTTTCGAGATTCAACAGGTATGGCAGCAACTTCTTCAAGCGCTGGACATCCCGGGCAGGATATTACCTGCTTATACCCTTGCTCAACCGCCTGCGCAGAATGCACGCCGGAGCCAGCGACGAACCTATAGACAACTGCGACCTGCCTTACTACATGGCCGCTTCGGATGTAATATTCATCCAACGAAAAGATATTCTGAACTCTGCCAGTATACCTCTCGCCTTCCTTTTTCATAAAGTGGTCATAGGTCCCAATATCGGGAATATAGGAGAAATCCTCCAAGATACGGGCAACCCCGTCTTCCACCCCGACAACCAATTTGATATCATACGAGCACTGGAGGCAGCCCGCCAACTGTCCGCCCGAAGGAAGGGGGAAGACAACTATGCATATGCCATCGAAAACATGAACAGCGGAAAAATAGGAAAAGAATATGCGGAGCTTTACAGAAACCTAGCCAATCTCTCTCTTTAAACGATCTCAAAAACAAACAACAATAGAGTAGCCATACACAGAATTTATGGAAAATAAAAAAATAAAAGTCAGTGTTGTCATACCTGTCTATAACACCGAAAAATATGTTCGGGAGGCAGTAGAAAGCATTATGAATCAGACACTGCGGGAATTGGAAATCATCATCATCAATGACGGCTCCACGGATAACAGTCTGCAAGTTGTAGAAGAACTGGCTGCGGCAGACAGTCGGATACAGGTGTATTCGCAAACCAACCAGGGATTGTCAATGGCACGCAATGCAGGCATCACGCATGCCCACGGAAGATACATCTATTTCATGGATAGTGATGATCTGTTGGAAAAGGATGCAATGGAGTTATGCTATAACAAATGCGAAGAAAAAGAACTGGATTTCGTTTTCTTTGATGCTCAGAGCTTTTTTGAAGAGGATATTCGCAATGCTCCCGTACTAAATTATCAACGTACCGATAAGTTAGAAAACAAGGTTTATACAGGTCCCGAAGCAATCAACATACAATTGCAGCACAAAACGTACACCCCATCCGCCTGCCTGAACGTTATCCGCACAGCTTTTTTGGAAGAACGACAGCTCCTCTTTTATCCGGATATTGTACACGAAGATCAGCTATTCACGACCTTACTTTATCTGCAAGCCCGAAGAACAAGCTGTATCCAACGATCGTTCTTTCACCGGCGCATACGTAAAAATTCAATTATGACATGCGATTTTTCACTCAAAAATTTAAAAGGATATCTCACTGTTACTCAAGAGATAGTCAAATTCAAGCAACAAACCTCTGAAAACAAAATCAAAGATACTATTGATTTATATCTGTCGCAAATGCTGAATGCTGTCATTTGGCAAGCCCATGTGCTTCCTTACCCATATCGGCTTCGGCTGGCGTGGCGGTGTCTGTTTAGATACAAAAAACTTATATCTATAAGAAGCATCGGAGTCTTGTTATTCAAATCCATCATTCACAAGTAGATCAGAAAAGAATCATTCAGGCAATGGCAAACAATATTAAACATCAGTTATTTTCCGGAGTTTTCTACACGGCACTAGCCAAATACAGCGGAATCATTATATCACTCGTCGTGGCAGGGATTCTTGCGCGGTTGCTCTCTCCGGATGACTTCGGAGTAGTGGCAATCGCTACGGTCATTATTGCATTTTTCAATCTCTTTACGGATATGGGAATATCGCCTGCTATCGTACAACATAAATCATTGACTAAAGAAGAACTATCGGACATCTTCTCATTCACCGTATGGACAGGCATCGGAATCAGTATACTCTTTTTTGCCGCTTCCTGGCTGATCGCCGATTACTACGAAAGTGGGATCTTACGGACGTTGTGCCAGCTCCTGTCCGTCAACCTGTTCTTCGCCTCTGCCAACATCGTGCCGGGAGCCTTGTTCTACCGCAACAAAGAGTTCAAGTTTATTGCTGTCCGAAGCTTTATCATCCAGATAGCCGGAGGTGCCGGAGCAATAACTGCCGCGCTTTGCGGAGCCGGCTTATATGCGCTGATCATCAATCCTATACTTTCCAGCATACTGATATTCGTTATTTCCTATCAACGCTATCCGCAACGGCTGCGTTTCACGCTAGGACTGAAAGTACTCCGAAAGATATTCTCCTATTCGGCCTATCAATTCTTGTTTAACGTGATTAACTACTTCAGCCGCAATCTGGATAAACTGCTGATTGGTAAATATATGAGTATGTCTGATTTAGGATACTATGAAAAGTCCTACCGCTTGATGATGCTCCCTCTGCAAAATATTACGCAAGTCATCACACCGGTCATGCACCCCATCTTCAGCGATTTCCAGAATGACAAGGAAAAGCTGGCAACATCCTACGAACGCATTGTCCGTTTTCTGTCATTCATCGGTCTGCCACTCAGCGTACTGCTTTTCTTTACGGCAGAAGAAGTGACATTGATTATTTTTGGTGATCAATGGCTGCCTTCGGTTCCTGTATTCCGGATACTGTCACTTTCGGTCGGTATTCAGATCATACTCTCCTCTTCAGGCTCTATTTTTCAGGCAGCAGGTGATACAAGGAGCCTTTTTGTCTGCGGACTCTTTTCGTCCATACTTAATGTGACCGGAATGCTGGCAGGGATATTCTATTTCGGCACACTGACAGCTGTAGCAATATGTATCGTGATAACTTTTACTATCAATTTCGTACAATGCTATTGGATGATGTATCGAGTTACATTCCAAAGAAACGCATGGATATTTATCAGACAACTTCTTTCTCCACTCCTTGTCAGCCTACTAATAACAGCATTCCTCACGCCTATATATTATATGATGGAAAATATGAATATTTTCGTAACACTTATTGCAAAAAGTTTCGTAAGTTTTATTATCTTTGGGACATATATGCAAGTAACACACACCTATGATATCACAGGCAAAGTGAAGACTCTTGCAAGAAATAGAAAGTTAGTACAAAAGAACAAACAATGAAAGGATTATTCCTCATATTCCATGGTTTCGAAGCATTCAACGGAATCAGTAAAAAGATACGTTATCAAGTAAAAGCCCTCAAAGAATGCGGACTAGAAATGCATACGTGTTGGCTAGACGATACGGACAACCATAAACGCCGTATGGTAGATGAATCGATAATCGCCGACTATGGTTTCGGGATCAAAGGAAAAATCCTAAAAAGAATCGAATTTGACAGTATCGTACATTATGTACAGAAAGAAAACATAGACTTTATCTATGTACGCTATGTCCATAATGCCAGCCCTTTCAGCATACGGCTGATGAAACTGCTAAAAAAGACCGGAGCACGTATAGTGATGGAAATCCCGACATATCCATACGACCAAGAATATAAGGGCCTCCCATTCGTATACCAACGAATCCTATTTATAGACAAATGTTTCCGACAGCATCTGGCACGCTATGTTGACAAGATCGTCACTTTTTCGGACTATGACATTATTTGGAATCGCCCCACCATCCGCATCTCAAATGGAATTGATTTCAGCGAAATCCCTTTAAGAGGTCCAAAGAATGATACCACACATTCTCTACAACTGATTGCTGTAGCGACAATGCACCCATGGCATGGTTTCGACAGAGCTATAGCCGGCATGGCAAATTACTATCGTACACATACCGGCACTCATGATTATAAAGTATATCTCAATATCGTAGGCTTCGGGGTTCCCGAACTGGTGGACAGCTATAAAAAAGATGTAGCCAAACATCAGTTAGAGAAATATATCATCTTTCATAGTGCCTTATACGGCAAAGAACTGGATGCCGTGTTCGAGCAGTCGGACATGGGAATAGGCAGTCTGGCTCGCCATCGTAGCGGTATTGACAAAATTAAGACCTTAAAAAACCGTGAATATGCAGCAAGAGGCATTCCTTTTGTTTATTCAGAAACGGATGATGACTTTGAGCATCAACCATACATACTTAAGGCAGCACCGGACGATTCGCCCCTTGACATCGAAAAAGTAATTCGCTTTTATCAATCATTGAAAACAACGCCGCTCCAAATACGGATGTCTATAGAGCAATCACTTTCATGGAAAGCCCAGATGCAAATTGTTATTAATGAAACCTTTGAATAAAACTATATCACTATGAATATACAGCCACTGATCAATGCTATCCGCTATAAATTGCGTTATGGCATTACTGTAGAATGGTACAATTTCTGGTACATGGCTCTCAGATGCCATCAGAAAATAACTCCGCAGGTAGCTTCCATTGATGAGACCATTCGGATAATCGTAGAAGACCAATGTTCCGTGAGCCGTTTCGGCGATGGTGAGATGCTGCTTACCAACCCGGACAAGGAAATAGGATTCCAAAAAGGAAATGTACTCTTGGCTCAGCGTCTCAAGGAAGTATTG
>OCHC01002546.1_pt1 | contig 10581 bp, 5 predicted proteins | sample 1538641 | NCBI WGS metagenome assembly OCHC01 (sample SAMN04571714, study PRJEB22368) | human gut metagenome | biome: human gut; material: stool | host: Homo sapiens | place: Luxembourg | collected 2012-08-17
CTTGCTGATGATCTTTTCCCAGTCCCACTGATCTACGTATACGGAGTGGATATTGTCCAGATCTTCGTCTCTTCTGATCGCGATCATGTCTGTGTAAAGTCCTTCACCATGAGCAAAGCCATATTTCTGTAATGCATATCTCTTCCATTTGGCAAGAGAGTGTACGATTTCAGCATTCTCCGGCTGACCCTTGATATCAAAGCTTACCGGACGTTCCACGCCGTTTAAGTTATCGTTCAGACCGGATGACGGATTAACGAATACCGGAGCGGAAACACGCAGCAGATTCAGTTTTTGAGCAAGTGTCTGCTGAAAGAAATCTTTCACAGTCTTAATGGCAATCTGGGTATCGTGAAGATTTAAAGATGACTGATACCCGTCAGGAATTTTAATCTGTTCCATGAGTGGATTCCTCCTGTAATTTCTGTATTTGCATATTTTATGGCAAACTGATAAAAAATATTGTTGTTTACTGAATATCCATTATCTTTTCCCACGCTATTATAACAGGAAAATGGTAGTTTGACAATTATTACTGTTCATTTGGAAGTATCTCGCGGGATATTATGGTTACGGAGAACAGAACGAACAGTAACACAATTTCAGCTTTGCAAGATTGGGGCGAAATGTTAAAATAAATGTGTAAATGAATGAAGCGTTAAATTTATATAAAACTCAGGGGGAAGATATATGGGAAAAAGGTGTCAGGTCTGTGATGGACCAATTGTAAACGGCAGGTGTAAATATTGTGGAATGCCATATAGAAATGATATGGAACTGTATCATCTGAACGAAGACCGTTCAGAGCACTATCGTCATGCTTCGGCAAAGGTGAAAAAAGCAATGGCAGAGAACGAGATCCCTTTGTCTGACAGAAATAAAACAGTTCCCAAAGCTGCAAAAACTTCGTCTGCCAGAACACAGACTATTAGAACGCAAAATACAAAAGTACAAACTTCAAGAATACAAACATCAGGGACAAAGAAAACATCAGGTCAGTCGTACAGCGCACAGACTGCCCGTACATACAGCACCGGAAAAAAGACAGCAAAAAGTGAGAAGAAAAAGAGCGGCAAGGCAGGCAAAATTTTCTGGATCATTGTGCTGATTCTGATGGTAATAATAGGTCAGATGGCAGAGAATTGGGATACGATTGGATACAGGATAGAAGAATTTATCTATGATGAGTTTGACATAGATCTCAACAGTATTTTTGATGACAGCAGTTCTGATGAAGTAAATGAGAGTAATGAAAATAATGAAAGTAATGAAAGTAATGAGAATAACTGGACAGATGACTGGTCTGAGACTATCAGTGCAGTAAAGAACGGACAGGATGAACAGAGGGGTAATCCGGACTGGTATATGTTCACCGGAGAGAATTATATTGTCAGAACGGATGATACTGCATCAGAGATTGGCGATACAGATGCCAGTGACCAGGGGTATGATTTTACAATAGATCCGGGAGAATACAGGATAGTGTCCGGCTGGGAGAAGGTTGCTCTGGAAATCAGAAGTTCTTCAGGAAAAGATGAAACTGTAAAATTTGACGAAGCAGACCACGAGGAGAAAATAGAATTACATGCCGGGGATGAGGTATCTGTGGTATCTCTGGATGGTCAAGATAATTATCTTGCCATGTATCAAATTCAGCAATATGACGAATAATTTTTTGCCCCTTTCTTTTTGTCAGAGACTGTGCTATACTTGTTAAACGTACCACATATAGAGAGAATTGTGGTGAATGAAAGAAAAAAATACTATATATTGTATATGGGAGCAAAAGGTATGATATATGTTATAAAGAAAGATGGTACGAGAGAAGAGTTTAATTCACAGAAGATCGTAGCAGCAGTAAATAAGTCGGCAGCCAGAATTTTATACACATTTTCGGATAAAGAGAAGGAATTTATCTGCCAGTTTGCGGAAGAACATGCGGAGGCACTGGGAAAGAATGAGATAGAGATCCAGGAGATGCACAACATCGTAGAGGGAGCACTTGAGAGAGTGAACCCGGCAGTGGCTAAGAGCTACCGCGATTACAGAAATTACAAACTTGACTTTATCCATATGATGGATGATGTATATACCAAGAGTCAGGCAATCCGTTATATTGGTGATAAGAGTAATGCCAATACAGACAGTGCGCTTGTAGCTACAAAGCGAAGCCTGATCTTTAATGAACTGAACAAAGAGCTTTATCGTAAATTTTTTATGAATCGTAATGAACTTCAGGCATGTAAAGATGGTTATATTTATATTCATGACCAGTCTGCACGTCTGGATACCATGAACTGCTGTCTCTTTGATGTGGCATCTGTACTCAGCGGCGGATTTGAGATGGGAAATGTATGGTACAATGAGCCTAAGACACTGGATACTGCGTTTGATGTTATGGGTGATATTATCCTGAGCACTGCTGCACAGCAGTATGGCGGATTCACAGTACCGGAAGTAGACAAGATTCTTGCACCTTATGCACAGAAGAGTTACGATAAATATATCCAGGAATTTATGAAATACTCTGACGAGAGCTGGACAGGACGTGAAGAACGTGCGATCGAGTATGCGCTTGACAAAGTCCGCAGAGATTTTGACCAGGGATGGCAGGGGATTGAGTATAAGCTGAATACAGTCGGATCTTCCAGAGGGGATTATCCATTTGTAACTGTAACTCTTGGACTTGGAATAAAGCAGTTCGAGAAGATGGCAAGTATTTCTCTTCTTGAAGTGCATAAAGGTGGACAGGGTAAGGCAGGACGCAAGAAACCGGTACTCTTCCCGAAAATCGTATTCCTTTATGATGAAAATATCCATGGAAAAGGCAAGATCAGTGAGGATGTATTTGAGGCAGGGGTTGACTGTTCTGCCAAGACTATGTATCCGGACTGGCTGTCCATGTCAGGAAAAGGATATATTTCCAGTATGTACAAGCAGTATGGAAAGGTTATAAGTCCTATGGGATGTCGTGCGTTCTTAAGCCCCTGGTACGAGAGAGGCGGTATGTATCCGGCAGATGATAAGGATGTTCCTGTGTTTGTGGGAAGATTTAACATCGGTGCGGTAAGCCTTCATCTTCCAATGATTCTTGCCAAAGCCAGAGCAGAGAGCAGGGATTTCTACGAAGTGCTGGATTTCTATCTTGAGATGATCCGTAATCTGCATATCCGTACCTATGATTATCTGGGACAGATGCGTGCGTCAACCAACCCGCTGGCATATTGTGAGGGAGGATTTTACGGTGGACATCTGAAACCGAATGAAAAGATTGGCAAGATTCTGAAACCAATGACAGCATCCTTCGGAATCACTGCATTAAATGAACTCCAGGAACTTTACAATGGCAAATCCATTGCTGAAGACGGGCAGTTTGCACTGGATGTGCTGAAATATATCAACAGGAAAGTAAATGAATTTAAAGAGAAAGATGGTTATCTTTATGCAATTTATGGAACACCGGCAGAGAGTTTATGTGGACTGCAGGTGGAACAGTTCCGTAAGATGTATGGCATTGTGAAAGGGGTTTCTGATCGTCCTTATGTAAGCAACAGTTTCCACTGTCATGTGACTGAAGATGTAACTCCGATTGAAAAACAGGATCTGGAGGGACGTTTCTGGGAGTTGTGCAACGGCGGTAAGATTCAGTATGTACGTTATCCGATTGATTATAATCGTGAAGCAATACGTACTCTGATCCGCAGAGCCATGTCTTTGGGATATTATGAGGGAGTAAATCTTTCCCTTGCTTACTGTGATGACTGCGGACATGAGGAACTTGAAATGGACGTGTGTCCGGTCTGCGGTTCCAAGAATCTGACAAAGATTGACCGTATGAACGGATATCTTTCCTACAGCCGTGTGCATGGTGATACTCGTCTGAACGAAGCGAAGATGGCAGAGATTGCGGAACGTAAATCTATGTAATATCAGGTCAGGGGTAAACTTTTGAATCTGACATCATAATATGATAATTAAAAGACATATACCGGCAAGATGATATGTATTGCTCTGGTATATGTCTTTTTGTATTGTCAGATAAAATATAGCAATCCTCTTAAATGTATTATTTACGAGGATTGCTATAGAATCATTTAATGATAGTTCCGGTTTTTTCGAAATATCCATCCTTTGCATGCGCAATATCTGTGATGATCGTTCTTCTGTTATCTCCCTTTTCGATAAAAGAGATTCCGGCTTCGAATTTAGGAAGCATGGAGCCTGGGGCAAACTGATTGTCAGCCATATATTTCTTAGCATCATCTACAGAAATTGTATTAAGATATTCTTCGTTGTCCTGACCGAGGTTCAGACTTACTTTCTCAACACTGGTAAGGATCAGAAGAGTATCTGCATTTAATTCCTGTGCAAGAAGTCCGCTGGAAAGGTCTTTCTCAATGATCGCACTTGCACCATGAAGATCGATTCCCTGTTCCATAACCGGGATTCCGCCGCCGCCTGCTGCGATTACTACCTGGCCCGCATCTACAAGTGTGCGGATTGTTTCAAGCTCTACGATTTTCTGCGGTTTCGGAGCTGCCAGGATTCTTTTATAAGTGCCGTCAGCCAGTTTAGTGACAAAGTTTCCCTTGCTTTCTTCAGTTTCAGCCTCTTCTTCTGTAAGGACACGTCCGATGATCTTCTCAGGTTCAGCGAAAGCATCATCATATGGATCAATGACAACCTGTGTAAGGATAGTAGCTACCGGTTTATAAATACCGCGGGAAATAAGTTCTGCGCGGATTGCGGTCTGGAGGTCATATCCGATATAGCCCTGACTCATTGCCGAACATACGGACATAGGTGCAAATGTATAGTCAGGATGTGTTTTGCCAAATTCATTCATGGCTGTGTGGATCATTCCAACCTGTGGACCGTTACTGTGGGAAATGACTACACGATTTCCGGCTTCTACAAGATCTGCGACAGCTTTGGCTGCTTTTTTTGTAGCGATTTTCTGCTCCGGTAAGGTGGTTCCTAATGCTCTGTGGCCCAGTGCAACTACTGTAATTTTTTCGCTCATGGGAATTACCTCGATTCTTTCATGTTCTGTAAATATGATATCAGCGGGGTGATCTTATATATAAAGATTTTTGAAATTTTTTATCACTGATATCATAAATATTCAATCATATTGATATCCTACATTATAAAAGACTGCCAGTAGAATTGCAATAGAAAATAACTCAAAAAACACCTCGCGGGATATTATCAGTGAACAGTAACAAAAAACAAACAGCTCTCACATTTCTGTGAGAGCTGTTTTGTTTTTTTGAGGGGGGAGATAGAGAGTGGTTTTTCATCTATCCAAGACCTATTATATGGGAAAATTATGTTCAAAGTATGTCGAATTTCTGAAACAATCGGTAAATTTATAAAAGAATTATAAACAAATACGAAAAATAAAAAGTGGTATCTTGTTTTTATAGCATAGACATGCTAAAGTAGATTCATCGGCAACAGCCGTTATCAGTATTCTTATTTTCACGCACCGGTCCGGTGCAAAAATTTCCAATTATTTATTGATAGTCCGGGAGATGGTTTTGAATCCTGAGCAGAAACTCTGAAAATCTTATTTATTGTGCAAAACAGAGAGGAGAGATGCGTATGTCTGTGGATATGAACTTATAATCTCGAAAGATACTGTACCGATATCATTCTGACAGTGGAAGTACCTCAGATGACATAGAATAAAAATTCAGGAGAATGAGAGAATGGAAAAAAGAATATGGAATCAGTTAAAAAAAGCAGTCATGATAACGGCTGCTGTCGGGATTTTGGGAGCAGGAGCAGTATCAGCAGCAGAATTTGAAGCTGCAGAGTTATATGTTCCTGCTGTGGGTTTAAAGCAGAGTGCACAGTGGATCGATGAAGAGAAATTTCAGGCAGAACTGACACTGGAAGTGAGCGGTCTGAAAGAACTGTACAAAAGTCAACAGGAAAATACTGCTTCGGAGAACGGACAGTTGCAGATGGAAAATAGTACATGGGATGGAGAAGTGAGAGAAGCAGAAGCAGCAGAAAATACGACAGATGAAGTGGATTCCGAAAATACAGAGTGTGAATCAGAGAGTGCAGTAATAGATATAGAAGATATAAAAAGCGAAGAATACCGGAAGGCAGAAGGATCTGACACAGAAACCGGACAGACACAACAGAGTGAGCAGGAGAACCAAAATGAGATCAGGGAAGATAAAACCAGATATTTTCTGACTGTATATATTTCAGAATATTTTCAGGTAAATGCAGAAGCGTTAAAGAATGATCTGCAGGCTGAATCCGTACAGATACAAAATAAGAAAGGTGAGACAACCCAGATTACAAAGCTGACCTGTGAGACTGCACTTTCAGATGCGGAAACAGATATCTTTACCATGAAAGTGCCGGTGTCTCTGCGTGAAGAATATCGTATTTCTTCTGTAAAAACAGATTATCCTCTGTGCCAGGATGCACCGCTTTGCAAAGATTGGGAGGGGACAGGTGCGTATTTCTGGATGAAATCAGGGGATGAAACCCGGACTGTTGCAGAAACTCCTTCAGCTCTGCTTTCCGTACAGGAGGCAAAAACAGGGATCACAGCCCGGTTACAGCAGGAGACGAAAGAGGTACGTGCAGGGCAGAACCTTACTTATATATTGTCTGTAGAGAATACAGGAGAATTACCTCTGGAAAATATAGAGATATCCAGTGTTTTTTCTCAGGATAATATAAAAGCCGAATGGAAACAGGAAGAGGGATTTACTGCAAATGGTATGCAGGGAATTATTTCAGGTCTTAAGGCAGGAGAAATCAGAAATCTTCAGATGACAGTACAGCTTACGGAAGAGCAGGCAGGAGAGCTTATTCATACAGTAACTGTAAAAGCGAAATATCCGGGAAAGGAAGAAAGCATTGGATGTCAGAAATCAGTCGAAACAGAAGTCATTGCATTAAAGGCGGCTTTTGAGGTGGAGAAAACTGCGGACAGAACACAGGCATATCCGGGAGATACGATCACATATCAGATCTGCATCAGGAATACAGGTGAGCGGACACTTCATTCGGTTCTCAGTACAGAAAGATTCCAAAATGCCGGTATTCAGGCAAACTTTGTCAGGAAAGAGGGCGTAACATTAAACAGCACAGGCACACAGGCTCTGATTCCGCAGATCGCACCGGGAGAGGCTTTTGCACTTTACGCCACAGTGACTGTTCCACAATATATGGCAAGTCAGGAATTGATCAATGAGGTAATCGTTACATCTGATGAGACTGGTACACAGGCAATGACATCTAAGGCAAACGTAGAATTAAAGGAAACTGATAATATTGTTACAGTTACGCCGCAACCGGCATCTCTGGCTTCCCAGAGTTATGGATATGACTCAAAGTCCGGAAGTGCTTATACTACTGCTTCCAAACCACGTACAGGAGATGAGACAGAAACGGCTTTGTATATTGTACTGGGGATTTTTGCAATCATGTCCGGAGTCAGTGCATTCTGTTACAGGAAGACAAAAAAACAGCAGAAGTAGAGAAACAACGTTGAAACGACAGGGGAGGTGTGCTATTCTTATATAGAATATACGCTTTAGTAAAACACCTCTGCCTGACTTTAAAGAAATTGCGTTACTGTTCACACATCACTATCCCGCGAGGTGTTTTGGCATGAATATGCCAAAATCCCGAGACATACAAGCCAAAATTCTATTGCCGCAGGCAATCTGGAATGAATTTTGGCTAAGTTACTGTGAACGGAGTGAACAGTAACGAAATGGCCGTAGAGGCTGTATAAAATTCAGGCAGGCAGGAAATGATATGGAGGATTAAAATGAAATTAATATCCTTACTGGAAAAGCTGGAATATACATGTCTTCAGGGCAGTACAGACCAGGAAGTAAAAAATGTGATTTATGATTCCCGGAAAGTAGAAGAGGGCTCTCTTTTTATCTGTATCCGCGGTGCAGTGGTGGATGGCCATAAATTTGTGCCGGATGTAGTTGCAAAAGGAGCAAAGGTTCTGATCGTGGAAGAAGCTGTGGAAGCACCGGAAGATGTGACAGTCATTCTTGTGAAAGATACACGATATGCAATGGCGTTTATTTCTGCCGCATATTTCGGATATCCCGCAGAGAAACTGAAAACAATCGGTATCACAGGAACAAAAGGAAAAACAACCACTACGTATATGGTAAAATCTATTCTGGAAAATGCCGGATATAAAGTGGGACTGATCGGAACCATTGAAGCGATCATCGGTGACAAAGTGATTCCTGCAAAGAACACAACACCGGAGTCTTATGTGATTCAGGAATATTTCCATGAGATGGCAGAAGCCGGCTGTGACTGTGTGGTTATGGAAGTTTCCTCCCAGGGACTGATGCTTCACAGAACTCAGGGATTTGTTTTCGATTTTGGTATTTTTACAAATATTGAGCCGGATCATATCGGACCAAATGAACATAAGGATTTTGATGATTATCTCAGATGCAAGTCCTTACTTCTGAAACAGTGCAAGGTAGGAATTGTAAACAGAGATGATGAACATTTCGAGAAAATTATTGAAGGTCATACATGCAGCCTGGAAACTTATGGATTTTCACCGGAAGCAGACCTTCGTGCGGAAGATGCAAAGCTGGTCGGAGGTAAAGGATATCTGGGTATTTCCTACCATCTGAAAGGACTTCTGGATTTTCATGTGGAGATAGATATTCCCGGTAAATTCAGCATCTACAATTCATTGACAGCAATCGCAATCTGCCGTCATTTTAAGGTTTCGGAAGAGAACATTCTCAAAGCCTTAAAAGTAGCTAAGGTAAAAGGCCGTATCGAAATGGTAAAAGTATCCGATGATTTTACTCTGATGATCGATTACGCGCATAATGCCATGGCTCTGGAGAGTCTTCTGACCACTTTGAAAGAATATCATCCCCACAGACTGGTATGTCTGTTTGGATGCGGAGGCAACAGATCGAAGCTTCGCCGTTATGAGATGGGAGAGGTTTCCGGAAAGCTTGCAGACCTTACCATTATTACCTCTGATAATCCACGTGATGAAGAACCACAGGCGATCATCGATGATATCAAGATCGGTATGGCGAAAACCGATGGAAAATATGTAGAGATTCCGGACAGAAAAGAAGCCATCGCCTATGCGATCCATCATGGAGAGCCGGGGGATATTATAGTTCTGGCAGGTAAGGGACATGAGGATTATCAGGAAATTAAAGGAAAGAAATATCCTATGGATGAACGTGTCCTGATCGCAGATATTCTTGCTGGTAAATAGGTAGCGGGTCAAACAGGAATAAGTTCATGATATATGCTGATATAATAATTGATATTTCCAGTGATAAACTGGACCGGAGTTTTCAATATCGTGTACCGGAAAGGCTGGAGAAGAAAATAAAGGCAGGGATGGTGGCAGCCATCCCTTTTGGAAATGCCGGCCGGGTGCGTAAAGGATATGTGATCGGATTGTCAGATAAACCGAAAATTGCTCCCGAAAAGATTAAAGAAATCAGTGAAATCTGCAGTGGAGAAGAGACTACGGAATCCAGACTGATCGCCCTGGCAGCTTGGATGAGAGAAAATTATGGTTCCACCATGATCCAGGCTCTCAGGACAGTACTTCCTATCCAGGAGAAAATCAAGGCAAAAGAGAAAAAATATATATGCCTGGATATCTCCGAAGAGGCGGGAACGCAGTTGCTGAAAGAACTTGAACAAACAAGGTTTAAAGCCAGAACAAGACTTCTGAGGGAACTTCTGGAGAAAAAAAGACTGGATTATACACATGCGGCGAAAGAACTGGGGACAACTTCTGCTGTTGTAAAGAAATTTCAGGAGCAGGGGATTATCCGCATAGAATATGATGAGATAATGAGAACTTCACTGAATACAGGTGATATTTCCGGAGAAAGGCGAATGCCGCTTACAGATGAACAGGAAGCGGCAGTAAAGCAGATACAGAGAGAGTGGAAAAAACCATCGCCGAAGCCTGTACTGATCGAGGGAGTGACAGGGAGCGGGAAAACCCAGGTGTATATAAAGCTGATCGAGCAGACGCTTTCTCAGGGAAAAGAAGCAATCGTGCTGATCCCGGAGATTGCTCTGACATATCAGACGGTACGCAGATTTTATGCCAGATTTGGGGATAAAGTATCAGTTATCAATTCCAGACAGTCTCAGGGAGAACGCTATGATCAGTTTAAACGTGCGAAAAAGGGAGAAGTCCAAGTGATGATCGGTCCCAGATCTGCGCTGTTTACGCCATTTGCCAGTCTGGGACTGATCATTATTGATGAAGAACATGAATCAAGCTATAAAAGTGAAAGCACACCCCGTTATCATGCAAGGGAAACTGCAATCCGGAGAGCTGTTTTAGAACATGCAAATGTGGTAATGGGTTCAGCTACTCCATCAGTGGAAGCCTACAGTAAGGCAATGAATGGGGAATATAGTCTGGTCAGGCTGACAACAAGATATGGAAGCAGACCTCTGCCCCGGGTTTCTATCGTAGACCTGCGTGAGGAATTAAAAGCAGGAAACAGGTCTGTACTGAGCAGAGAACTCCGGCAAAAGATGAAAGGCCGGTTTGAG
>OCHC01002552.1_pt1 | contig 10560 bp, 8 predicted proteins | sample 1538641 | NCBI WGS metagenome assembly OCHC01 (sample SAMN04571714, study PRJEB22368) | human gut metagenome | biome: human gut; material: stool | host: Homo sapiens | place: Luxembourg | collected 2012-08-17
TCAGTTCCCTTTGACCGCTTGGGAAATCCGCCGTGCTGCCTGTTTGGTTGAACCCGAACCGGCAACCCGTTTAGTATGCCACAGACCATGCGACTAATGCAAATACGGCGTGTCGCGACAGCTCAAAAAGTCTCAAATCGTTGAAATTCCAACGTTTTCCCACTATCAGCCACATGTCAGCGCCAATCAGAGCAAATCCTCACGAAAAAAATCCCGAAAAGAAAAATCATGAGTATTTTTTCTGGACTTTCCCTGCAGACCGTTTGAACAGCGATGCCAACACCAGCACGCCAATGCCGATGAACATGGCACGCATCGACCGCGCACAGCCTATTGCAGGAACTTCAATCGCTTGAAATCAACAAGACCCCGCCAACGGCAACGATTGTTCACCAATCGTTCGCTGACGGGGTCTTCAAACAGCTACGCGCTACGCTCAGCCAAGAATGGCCAGAATATCGCGTGCGGAGACGATCAGGTAGTCCTCACCCTGATAGTGCACCTCGGTGCCGCCATACTTGGAGTACAGCACCTTGTCGCCGACCTTGACGTCGACCGGAATGCGCTCGCCGGCGTCGTTACGACGGCCCGGGCCGACAGCCAGGACTTCACCCTGCTGCGGCTTCTCCTTGGCATTGTCCGGAATGAACAGACCGGAAGCGGTCTGGGTCTCGGCTTCCGCCTGCTTGACGATGATCTTGTCTTCCAACGGTGTGAGTGAGATCGACACTGTGGACCTCCTCTTTCTAAGAGAAATCGTTACTTACCGCGCCGGGACCCGCTTGCAAGAGGCTGACGATCACTTACGGCGTCGTCCTTCCGCGCTGAGACATATCCTAGCGCGATTATTAGCACTCTGCCAACTCGAGTGCTAACGCTGAGAGCAAAATATACGAAAAAGCCTGAAACTATTCGGTTTCAGGCTAATGTTCTTTACGCTTGTTTGCACGTTTCGTGCGTTTCGTACGTTCGCTTTCCCTCCGTCATGCACCACGACGGGCCATAATGGATGCCAAGCCCACACCCAGAGAATCGGAGGTGACGCTGGGAGCCTCGACGTCGGCGCTGACCTCGGCGTCGTGGAATCCCACGGCATCCACGTCCCGCAGATGCACACCAGCCTCCACGCGGGCGGCGGCCTCGTCGGAATCCATGCTGCTGATCGCGTCGGTTGGCACAATCAACGGCTCGATATTGTCGGAAACCGCACTCGCAGTCGGAGGCACGGCCTTGGCCACCTGACGGGTGGATTTGATTTCCATGCTTTCCGGAGCGGCCTGCACGATATCGTTGCCGTCGCGCGGCGCGCCCAGCGAAAACGAAATTAGATCCTGCGACGCGTTCATCACAGTGGGCGACGACATATCGTCACGGGGGTCCACATTCTCGGTTTTGGCGATTTCATCCCGCTCATCGTGGATGGACAGACCGTTCGTCTCACTCGGCACGACTTGCGCATCCACAATATTCGCTTCAGTATCGGTTTTCGCCTCAGGCGTCTCCTTACGCTTGCTTACGGCAGCATCGCGGTCGACCTTGCCGCGATCGATCGCCTGACGAATCTCACCTTCCGGCATAACATCGGTCGGCACCTGAGATTCGGCGATCCTACGAATTTCCTCAAGCTCCTGCTCCCGCAAACGCGAGCGCTCCGCCTGTTCCTCTTGGGCACGCTTGCGCTCAGCCGCAGCCCGCTTCCTCATCTTGGAACGATACTTGGCGACCTTATGCTCCCACGCTGCGGCCTGCTTGGCGGCCCTCACCCCCAAAGCGAGCACTCCGGCAAGCAGCGATGCGGGAATCAAAGCAAACAACGGACTGAAATGCAACACAAACGCGCACATCAACACGACGATTGTGATCACCAGCATCGAGACAACAATAATCCGTCTTCTGCGGATCGCGGCACGACGAAGGGCACGGACATGCGCGATCCTTTCGTCGGTCAGCTTGCCCTCATGCGTCTCGTTGGACTGCATTATTGCCCCTTTCGCCTTTGCGGCGGTCTCATCGGAGAATCGCGTTCCACTGTCGGCATCCACCAGATGCAGCGACGGCGAAAAGCGGTCCTCTCGGTGCTCGATTACCCGCTTCATGCCTTTGACCGTCCGTTTGGGCAGCCAGAAAGCCATGAGAATAATCACAATCGCAAGCACCACAACCGTGCTTAACGATTCATAACCCATAACTCATAAGAATAGGTGACATTCCGACATTCTTCGGGGCACACGCCCCCGCGTGTCGAACATGTGCGTCGAAAGCGCGTGTTGAACCTCGTCAACGGCTCACTCGCCCATCAACCGTGCGGTGAAACCGTTTGGCGCGCACTCCGGCAGCAACGCGTACGATTCATGATCACGCCATTGCCCGTTGACGAACATGTACGATGTGCGCACACCCTCATAACATGCTCCCACCTTGATCGCGACCTTGCGGGAACGCGCGTTTTCGGGAAGCAGGTCGATCTCCATGCGATGCAATTGCGGTCCGGAAGGATCAAACATCGCCCAATCAGCCAACAACGCGACGGCCATAGGAGCATATCCACGACCTGCGCAACGTTCGTCGATCCAGTAGCCGACCACACCAGTGCGCATGGCGCCATAACAGATCGCCCCCAGCGAAATCTGGCCGATGATACGCCCATGCTGCTCAATGGCGAACACCACTCCGGTGCCGTTTCGCTCGTTGCGCCGCATCGCGCGCACCCACTCATTGAACGACATCGACGCGCCATGCAACGGGTCTCCGGATTCCCACGGCTTCAGCCAGTCGTCATTACGCCAACGGACGTCGTTCCATTCGTCGCAGTCGTCGAAGGTCAGCGGCCGCAGGATTATGGGAACGTGGAGCCCGTGCGATTGGATGAACCGCGGAACATCGATGGCATTGGATTCCGAACGCATCATGCCGCGCAAAGATTGCAAAATCGTCACGCTTTCATTCTGCCATGCGCATAACATTTTCGTTTTCGCGCAACCATCCCGTGGTACAACATGCGATATGACCCCGAATATGCAAACCGATGTCGCAGGCGACAGCACGCGTGACGAAACCGCAACGCAACGCGATCTGAAAAGGCAATGGCGCAAGAACGCAATCGCAAGAAGAAAACGGACAAGCCCCGAGGAACGGATGGAAGCCGGTCGAAAACTGGCCGAGCAGGCACGGCAGGCGAATCTCATCCATTCATTCACCACGGTGGCCGCATTCGCATCCATGGGTAGCGAAATGTCGATGACACCAATGCTGCAGGCGCTTTTCGATTCAAACTGCCGCGTACTCGTTCCACGGCTTGGAGAAGGCACGGATATTGGTTGGAGCGAGCTTGACAGCATCCACGATCTGCGCGATCAGACCAACAGCGACGGCTCCACCAACACACATCGTCCGCAGGAACCCAGCAACAGCGTATGTGGGCCCGAAGCGTTGAAAAACGCTGGACTGATCATCGTTCCCGCTTTTGCCGTCGATCATGAGGGATTCCGTTTGGGGCGTGGCGGAGGATGGTACGATCGGGCACTTGAATACCGTGCGGTCGGATCGCGCGTGGTAGCGGTCTGCTGGCCCTGGGAGCCGACCGACAAGCCGGTGCCACATGAAGCGCACGACATTCCCGTTGACGGAGTGCTTACGCCGGATAGATTCACGGAGATTCGCCAATAAACCATTCGTGAACAAGACGTTCATGCGGCCGTCTCAGGGAGCGTACTAGGATATGTCCCGTTAAGAAATTTGAGAACCTGATTGAAGCGAGGATACTTTGCCTACTTATCATTACCGTTGCAAGAACTGCAAATACGATTTCACCGAGCAGCAGTCGTTCACCGACGACCCGATCACCATCTGCCCCGAATGCGGCGAGGAACAGGTCCGCAAGGTGTATTCCGCACCGCCAATCGAATTCAAGGGATCCGGTTTCTACCGCACCGACAAATCCAAGTGAGCTCAATCACATAATTCAAACAAGCTCAACCCTTTGAAAACAAGGCGACATGCCGAAGCCTGTGGATAACTCACATCCTCCGACCACAACCCTTGATTCGGCTTGCGCAACAGCTATTCGTAAGGTCATCATGCATGCATGGTGACCTTTTTTCATGATTTGTTGCAACGTCTGCAGGACATGGATGGCAGGCGAACGACCGATGGCACGCGGACTGCGTCCCATCGGCGATGGAGGAATGCACGATTGCACCGGCTGCTCGCCGCGGTCTGTGCCGGACTTGCCGTATTCGCAGCCCTGCAGTGTGTACGATTGACGATTTCCACGCAACCGGTTGTCATCGCAGCGCAGCCCATTGCGAAAGGCAGCGTGATTACCGCGGATTCGCTCGCATTGCGTGATCTTCCGTATGACGAGGCCTTACGTAACGTTTTCCATGATTGCGACGATGCCGTCGGGCTAATCGCCCAAGTGGACGTTGCGGAAGGTGGCATCGTCACGTCGACCATGGCACGCGCCTCTCCCGTTGTTCCCGAAGGATACACGGCGATCGAAGTGCGATTGGCAAGTTCCGCCGACAATCTGTCGCTTGGCGATGTCGTGACGCTTTCCAGCGCCACGATATTCGGCGAGGCAACACCGAAAGCATCCCCGGATACAGATGCCGTGACGCTGCGCGAACTATGCTCGGGCGCGATCCTGACCGCGAAACCTTCGCGCGATGCGGACGGCAACACCCTTGCAGTGTTTGCCGTGCCTCCTCATGAAGCGGCGACCGTTTTGCAGGCTCAAGAGTACAGTGCGATTATCGCCATCGTCAATTCGTGACGACAACGAAGCAAATCCCAAGCGAATGTCAGCGTCCCCTCTCGGAGAACACGCCCCAATGCGGCGGCAGTTCACCCAGAATACGCTTGTCGTCATCCGCATTGCGCTGACGTTCGGTGAGCACATCGGACGGTTCGAGCTTAACGCCGTCCGCATCGAACAGCTCAGTACCCTGGCGGATCACACGCTTGTGCTTGCGTGCCGTTCGGCGAGTGGCGCAATAGCCGGACACCACGCGAACGGCAGGCTGGCCGGTTTCCGGGGAAGGCTCCTGCGGAGAATGCTCGTCGACGCTCACTTGACCTCCTGATACAGGTCGCTCAGGCGTGCCACGATGCGGTCCACTTCCTTGTCTGGATTCACGAACGCGCCAACGCTCCACACGGTCATAACAGACCAGCCAAGCGATTCGATGTTCTGCAAAAGCACACGGTGACGTTCCCTGGTGGACTGCAATCCCATGAATTGCGCATCGTCGGTGAGCACCGCCAACGCGAACGGCTTGTCGTTCAGACCAACCACCAGCGGCAGCTTGGATCCATTGTCGAAACCATAATCGACTGCCACATTCAACCCACGGGCTCGAATGCGATCGGCAAGATCGTTGAGAAGCACGTTCGAGCCGGTCATCTTGACGGCGGGACGCACCACGCTGTCATCAAGCTGTTCCATCCAACGAAGCACGGTCTTCAGCATCTTCGGGCCAGCCTGATGCAGACGTTCGTCATCCATGTCGGACGACGAGAACGCGGACACGATGTCAAGATGGCGGTCCGGCACGGCCAATGCGTCCAGCAGCATACCTCGCCCGCCTTCGGATTCCAACGCTCCGAACTGCTGCAGCAGGCGCCCATGGGAGGTTTTCGCATAGCACATCGCAAGAATCGCGTCAGTGGCATGCGCTCCGGCCACGTCAGAGATATCCACGATGCGCACATGGCGAAGGAACATGCCCATGGCCTTGTTCTTGTTGGCGATGGCCTTGAGCTCTGCCCCCAGTCGGGTGCGGAACGTATGCGTAAGCGTCACCACTGTAAGCATGTATGATGCGGGCACAATGGTAAAACCGGCGGCGCGCTTGGTGATCAACCTAACCACCTCGTCGATCTCCTGCTGGCTGCTTTCCACCAGTCCCGAAGTGATGACCGGCACACCGTTGGCGTCAGCCACAAAGTGGTAGGCGATCTCGCCTTGCGCACCTTCTCTTGCCACGTCGAAAGGTACGGAGCCGTAGCCTTCCGATTCCAGGAACGCATTGAGCTTCGGAGCGCGCCGAACAGGACGATTGGCGATTTTCACGCTCGGTAGCAGTGCGATAAGACGCTTCAGACCATCGGATGTGACTGTTTCACGATGTGCGATCACCACCACCTGCTTGGCACGGCTGATGATGCCCAGCAATTCGATGGACTGGATATGCGCGGCCGCATCGATGATGACGATGTCAGCCAACGGCGCCGGATCGGTTATCGCCGCAAGTGTGGCGGGCGTCGCAACAAGAATCGGCTTCGCCGCTGCGAGAATCTGCGGATGTTCCTTGTGCAAGCGATTCAACGAAACGTTGTGGGAGCCGGCAAGCATGGTATGTAGCAGATTGGCTTCCTGCGTACGCGAGAACAGCATGTCGCACAGGCGACGCATGGATTCCTGTGCCACCATCGGCCCGATCGAACGCACATGCTCCACATCGACTTGAGCAAAGCGTTCCGCAGCGCCCTGCAATGCCGAACCATCCTGGTTGGAGATGATGGCGGAGGATTTCACAATATCCTCGAACGCCGTGGTCCACCATGCCAACTGCAGTTCCCCTGCGACGGCATCGTTGGGAATACCACGATTGTTCAGATCCTCAATCAGCTCGTCAAGACCAACCGAGTGGAAGTCACGCTCCAAACGGGCACGCTCCGGCAGATTGTCAAGCGCCTGCTTGTCGTCATACAGGGCCTTCAAACGCTCCTCGACCTGGTTGAAATCAACGGTTTCGAGATTGCCTCTCTGTGGGGTTGTGGCAAGCACCGCATTCAACGCGGTCATATCCCGATTGAGATTCTCCTGCGTTTCGATTATGTCATCCAGCTTGGTGGGCAGCACCGGCCATCCGCCATGAGGCACGAACATATGCCACTGATCGGCCTGCTTGGACACCACAAGCAACGCCTCGTGCAGGTTCTCCACTTGGGCGCCGACGCGCAGCATGCCCTTGGCTTCTTTGATGTGGCGGCGACGCTCCCAGAATCCCATGGAACTGCCTTCAGCCCTGCGTTCGGCCTTCGGCTTGGTCGCCTCGATCATGGATGCGATGTCACGTTCGAAGATTTCCGGCTGGAACACGTCAAGCACTCGGCGCAGGTTTTTCAGCACCATGACCTGACGACCCCACTCCTGGGCAGTCGTCGGAATCGGGAATCCGCAGGTCTGCACCGTGCTGGCCACCTGCTCACGGGTGGCGGGCAGCACCTTGCGCAACAGTTCGACCACACGCTGGTATGCGCTCACCGCTTCCTCTTCGGAATACAGCGAAGCCTTGTACCATGCGGTGTCGTTCTCCGTGATGGTGTATTCGCCAAGCTCACCCGCACGCTGCAGTTTCGCAGCCCAATCCTCGATCTTGTCTGCAATGGAATGCGCAGTCTGCTTGCTCAAACGCACGTGTGTGGTCGGATGGGTGGGTAGCACCGCGATCTGTGCGAGATTCTGAATCGTCTGGTAGGCGGATACGCCCCACTCCTGGCTCACGCCGTGAAGATCACCCAGATAACGGGTCAAACGGGAGCGCACACCAACCAATTCATCGGAAATCTGATCAAATCGAGACGAAGCAACACCGGATTGGAATCCAACAGCGGCAATCAGCTGACGATCAATCGCCGCATTGGCACCATCATCGGCGATATCCAACAACTGTCCGCTCATCTCATTCGCGGCGACGGCTTGCACAAATCGACGTTTCTGATCGGTCACGCACGGCACATAAAGCACGGAACGTCCGTTCATCACGCAACGGGACGCGATCGCGGCAGCCTGCTCGGCGGTATTGTTGGCAATCGAGCTATCCACAAACAGCGAATGACCCGCGGACGCAAGCTGCGAAGCGTATCGGACGGTATTGTCGATATCGCCGACCTCATACTCGCCATGCGGGTCGGCATCGAACGGGCTGTATTCCGGAATCTCAGCCCCCTCCAATGCTTCAGCGGCGGCCTTGTCTCCAGCCAAAGCGTCCAAAGCGGTGTTGCCGGTCGGACCTTGGGCCAACTGATCGATGATCTTCTGGCTTTCCACCAGCATCTGCGACGCCGGATCCATAAAGCACCCGAGAATAATGTGCCGTTCGATCTCAAAATCGGGGAACGCGTTGGCCGCACGATCCGTAATGGCCGCGAACACTGCAGACGTCTCTGGCGTGCCGCTCTCATAGTTCGAACCGTCAAACAGCTTGGCCTCATCCAATATGACGTTGTTCTCGCGCAGCACGGCCGCGAAAGCCGCGTTCAGACGTACACGCCCTGTGAATGCGATCACCGTGCCGTTTTCGATATTGCGGCCTTCTTTGCGCACTTCGACCGGGTACATGAGCACCGGCATCTGATTGCCCTTCCAAATGGCCACGCCGACCACCAAAGACAGTTCGCCCACGCCGCTGACGCGGCTTTTCGCCTCACGGTCGTCAAGCACACGTTCCACACGACGACCCGCGGCACGTAACATGCCATTGTCACGGAACAAGGAATTGAGCTGAACATGCCCGCTGGCGAATAGCTGCGCGATGCCGGACGGGTGCGCGTGCGTCATATCAAGTTGGGCACTCAGCTGCGTCACATCCTCAAGCGGCGACGGTGACAGGCCAAGACGATACTTCTCACGCCACCCACGAATACGATCCAGCTCAGTGACGTTCTCTTTGCTTTCGCTCATGTGTTGGCTCACTTCCCTACCGCTTTACGGTATTCCGCATACCCCGGATTATGTGACAGGGCCGCGTCGATGTCTGTATTGCCCAATGCGCCCAGCCATGCATACAGATCGTCGTATAGCGACGGGTTCATGGCAAGGAATGGCAGCAGTTCCGGATGACGCGCCATCTCGAACTGCACGGTGAAATCGTCGGTGCGCTTGGCATCATCCGAAGTCAGCCCGTCGACTTCGATGGTCTGCTCCTGCTTGACGAGCTCGCCCTTGGAAACGCGGTCGAACACTGATCCGGGTTCGAAAACAGGCTTGAACGCACTGGTTTCGTCCGGCGACGGTTCGCTCGCAACCTGCGATTGTGTAGCATGTGGTCTGAAGCGCTCATCATCGGCCTGCTGCGACGAGGTTTCCTCCTGGCTTGGAGTTTCGTCATTTGCCTGTTGCACGATCGCGGCAGACTGCTCCCCTATTTCGTTGGACTGCTCGTGCGATGCTTCTGTCTGTTGTTCCGACATATTGTTTTCTTCAGCCGGCAACGCCACGATAATCGGCTTGCTCGGACGCGCGCTGAACAACTTGCTCACGGGAATCGTGTCATGCTCAGTTTCATTTCCTATTGCGGTTTGCATCGGCAACGAAACTTCCGGCACGGATTCCGGCTGATTCGCTTCATGTTCGTTTTCCGCAGCGTTCTTCTTGGCGGCTTCCTCCGCGGCATGCTGTTCCGCCACGGCATCCGCGAACAGGTCGCGCGGAGTATTGTCTGCGATCACGTTATGCTGCACCAGCGAAACGGATGGCAAATCTCCATAATCCGGCTCGTTGGAACGGACGGGAGCAAAAGACTGACGCTCGGCAAGTTGCATGAAATTAACACGATTGGCGACGCTACGCGCGTTGAACAATGCGGTTGGCTCGCCGGCACGCAGGTTGAGAATATCATCGACCGACATATCCACCGCATCAGGCTCCTGCGGCACCTCGTCGGACACCGCGTAGGAGAACAGGTTGGAGACCGAAGCCGACGTATGGTCCTCGGTCTCAGGCACTGTCTGTGCGATGTCTCGTTCGAAGGTGACGCGCACGTCACCGAATTGCAGCGTCATCGGTGTGGTTGGCAATTGGAAATCCTCATCCGCCGGCAGACGCATCAATTGGCCATTGTCGGCCACCACAAACGAACCATTGGTCGACTTGAGATCACGCACGGAAGCATTGCCCTGCGCATCGACTGAAAAAATGGCATGCCGTTTCGACATGGATTTGCTTGCGTCCATAATGTCGAGTCGCGCGAATCCATCATCCACCAGAGGACGCAACGGCTTACGACCGATTTCCACGCTTTCGCCGCTTTCCAGCTTCTTGAGTTCGGTTCCATCAACCTTGACGGTCCACTGCTGCGCCGTTCGTTGATCTTCGCTCACCGTTGTCGGCCTTCCTTTCACACACAACACTCTTTGTCATTGTGTCATGCCTTGCCACGTATTTCAGGATTATGACGCGATTAATTGACAACTTTCGCCTAATTCCCCCATTGTATGGCACGATATGGAAGCATTCATGCCTAAATCGGATTTTATTGGATCGTCAGCGAAAGAAAATCCCGTAATATGCGGAAAACCCCGCCGCCTTGTGGCGAACGGGGTTTCCACTCAAGATTGTGATATGCGGCTTCAAGCCGCGCGAATCACTTGAGCTCGACGGTAGCGCCGGCTTCTTCGAGCTGGGACTTAGCCTTCTCAGCGTCTTCCTTCTTGGCCTTCTCCAGGACAGCCTTCGGAGCGCCGTCGACCAGAGCCTTGGCCTCAGCCAGACCCAGGGAGGTGATAGCGCGGACGGCCTTGATGACCTGGATCTTCTTGTCGCCAACGGCGGAG
>OCHC01002557.1_pt1 | contig 10528 bp, 7 predicted proteins | sample 1538641 | NCBI WGS metagenome assembly OCHC01 (sample SAMN04571714, study PRJEB22368) | human gut metagenome | biome: human gut; material: stool | host: Homo sapiens | place: Luxembourg | collected 2012-08-17
AAATTTCCACCGCCTGTTTTGCGGTTGCCTCATCAATCTGTGCATATTGCATAAACATCTCCATAAGCGGCGGTCCTATGAAAACCTTCAGTTTCTCAAGGTCCGGTTCAGGCTTTCCAATTCTCTCCAGTGCATACTGAACAGATTTCGTGATACCCTCTCCGGATTCTGTTAATGTTCCATCTAAATCAAACAAAATTACTTTGTACATAGGTTCCTCCTGTCTCAAAAAAATTGATATAATATGATAAATTATAGCATTGTTTTCCTGAAGCGTCTATGAGGAAAAAATCCGGGGATTCATTTTTATCAGCTTTCCGCCTTGAGAGATAACCAACAATTCTATTTCTTTTACATTTTCATCTTCCGTATCCGGTATGATCCAGTCTCCTTCCCAATGCCAGGGACATTCTGTTTTGTTAAGCCGAAAAGAAAGAATCTGAACAGAGCCCCGGGATATTATCTGAATTCGCGGGGTATGAAAACTATCTGTATTTTGTGTGCAATGAAACTTAACAGCTTCATCTTTTACATGCGTGTATTCAACAGTATCCCCCTGGTTTTCTTTATTCTGAAACACTTTGGAATTACCTGTATTCTTGTTTTCTTTTTCTGTTTTCTTTGCTTTATTTTGTTTCTTCTTATTTTTCTTTTTTGACGGCTTAGGAGTTAGGGGCTGAGTTGATTTGGGTGTTTTTGTCGGCTTCAGATTTTTCGCAGGTTTAGGTGTTGGTACAGGTATTGATGTTGGGGTGGGTTTTTCTGATATCTTAACAGCGGATTCATTATCCGTCCGGGATGTTATCTGCATATTGTTATCTGTCTGAGGTTGAGCGTTCCATGCAGAATTATTATTCCGGACATTATTACTCTGAACATTATTATTCTGGGAATTATTATCCCACTGAGAATTATTGTTCCATCGACTGCTGTTATTCCAGTCAGTGTTATTCTGCTGTACACCATCCCATTGCTGTATATTATCCTGTGTTCCGTTTTCTATATCAGAATCATACTGATATCCATTGTCCTGGGCCTGATCGTTCTGTACAGGAGTTTCTGATGTGTTGTCTCCAGTCTGCCGGTTATTTTCCCACGTATTCTCCCAACTGCTCTGATTCCACTGCTGTTCCTGCCACCATTGCCAGCTGCTGTTTTCTCCATTTCCTACATCAATATCAAAACCTCCCATCTGCATGGCAGAGATAGTCGAAGTCGGACACAGACATAAACATACAAATGTCACAATCCAGAGTCTGTTATGATTTTTCTTCACTCTTAGCCATCTCCTTTTCCCACAATCTCAGATTTCTGCTGACTGTATCGTCTAACATTGTTTCTTTCGACTTATATTCTGTCCATAGTGCCTGACCGGCTTCCTTTTTCCCGGTACGGAACAGGAACATTCCATATTCACCGTATCCGGTTCTGTAAGTTTCATCATAAAGAAGCATTTGCTCATAGTAGAATCCTGCATTTTCATAATTTTCCTGGTACTCACTGTTTACTGCCAGAATCTGTAATATCTTTCTTGACTCCTCTTTTTCAGTGCATTGTTTTTGTAATTTCCGCAGTCCGGTATCTGCCTGTTCACAAATTTTTTCCCTGTCCGCTTTACTGCCGTTTTGAAATTCTTCCTGATAATAAAGGTCTGTAATATCAGTTAGCTCTTCATAAAAATCAAATGTTTTGGAGCCGGATACCAGATCAGAACTAAACAGAAGAAAAACAGTTATTACTGCAAAAACAATACTGCTCCCTGCCAAAACCAACATGTTTTTAATTTTACTCTGATTTTGTCTCTTCTGGATTCTGCTTAGTTTTTTCTGTACAGTCTTCATATTATTAAACAACGACGGGGTTCCTTTTGGAAGTTTTTTCTGTACAGTCTTCATATTTTGATAACGCATTTCCGGTTTCTTCATGCAGCATCTGAAAATAAGCCAGAATAATGACATGTTCCGGATGAATAACAGACAATCTGTTTTTCCACATAAGGCAGATAATGTTTTTCCAAATGTATAAATATCTGTTGCTGCATTTATCTTTCCCTCATATTGTTCCGGCGCAGCAAAACCGGCAGTGCCTGTACATACTTTATGGTGATATTTATATCCGTTTACAGCACCGCCCAGATCGATCAGATATAATCTTCCATTCTCACCCAGCATCAGATTGTCAGGCTTCAGATCTCCATAATAAACCGGTGGTTTCCGACCATGAAAATAGGAGAATACATCTGAAATCTCCATTCCATATTTAACGATTTCATTTATGGAAAAATGTTTTCCGCCTCTTAAATACTCACCCAGAGATTTTCCCCTGACATATTCCATAACAAGGTAACATTTTCGGTTATCTTCTATGTAATCTATCATCTTTGGCAAAGACGGATGCGAAAGTTTCAAAAGCATACGGGCTTCACTTTTGTCGGATACCGGTATTTCTTTTACCGCCCACAAAACGCCCAGTTCCAGGTCTCTGGCAAGGTAAACTTTCCCTCCGCCGCCTTTTCCAACAGGATCCAGAATACAGTAACGCCCTTTTAATACAGTTCCAGATAAATTCACTGGTTCACCTCCTGTTCAATTGTCAAACAGATAAAATCATCAGATTCGCTACTTGCTCATAACCGAATAACTGCTCCGCAGTTTATCTGAGCCAAGCAGATATTCACAATTCGTTTAAAACAAAAATGGAAAATGTGATGAAAGAATTTCATCACGTATAGATTAGATAAATACATGATAGCACATTTCGTTCTTTTTGAAAAGCCCCATTTACAATATATGTAAACAGGGCTTAGTATACGTTACTGTTCACTCCGTTCTCAGTAACGTAGCCAAAATTCATTCCAGATTGCCTGCGGCAATGGAATTTTGGCTTGTATGTCTCGGGATTTTGGCATATTCATGCCAAAACACCTCGCGGGATAGTGGTGTGTGAACAGTAACTAGCATACCAACAAGTTGATTTATTGATAAATCTTATTTTTACATTCTGTCCGGTGCAGAAAATCCAAGAAGATCGATACATGTCTCCAGAACTTTCTTAGTGAGTTTCAGCAACTGGATGAAGGAAGCTTTCTGTGCTTCGTTCTCTTCGCTGAGGATCTTTGTCTCATGATAGAAGCTGTTGAATGCATTGGATACTTCGTAAATATATGCACAGATCTTATGCGGTGCTTTTTCTTCAAAGGCGTTCTCTACGGTTGCACCAAAACCTGTCAGCTGAAGCATCAGGTTCTTCTGGCTGTCGTTTACAGGATCAAGGATTGTACCTGCTTCAAGGTTGCCGCCCTCTTCTGCAAAACGGTTCAGAATAGATTTGATACGAACGATCGTATAAAGGATATACGGACCTGTATTACCTTCAAATGATGTAAATCTGTCAATATCAAAAATGTAATCCTTGGTAGCCTGATTGGAAAGGTCACCGTATTTGATCGCGGAAAGCCCTACGATCTCTGCAGTTTCTTTCGCATCTTTATCTTTCACGCTGCGATTCTCAACAATCTTGGTAAACATCTCTTCGTTGATGTCTTTAATGAGAGTTTCCAGACGCATAACGCCGCCCTCTCTTGTCTTGAACGGTTTTCCGTCTTTTCCGTTCATGGTTCCGAATCCAAGGAAAGAAAGCTTTGTATCATCTTTTACAAGCCCGGTCTTTCTTGCACAGCGGAATACCTGGATAAAGTGAAGTTCCTGACGTTTGTCTACCACATACAAGATCTCATCCGGGTTAAATAATTTCATTCGCTCTACGATTGTTGCAAGGTCTGTAGTTGTATAAAGAGAAGCTCCGTCTGATTTCAGAAGCATACATGGAGGAATTTCTTTTGTATCGTTCTCTTCTTTTACATCTACTACAAGTGCGCCCTGGTCTACATAGGCGAATCCTTTTTCTTTCATCTCCTCAACCATTCCGGGAATATATGGCTGTGCATCGGATTCTTTTTTCCAGAGATCAAAAGACACATTTAATTTGTCATAGTTGCGCTTCAGGTCTGTAACGGATACGTTCATAATATGGTTCCAGAGAGCCATGTATCCCGGTTTGCCCTGCTGAAGAAGATGAGTTGCTTCCAGAGCTTCGTTTCTGTACGCTTCATCCTCTTTGGACTTGCCGCTTGCACATGGATAGATTTCTTCCAGCTCGCTGATCGTAAATGGTGCTTCCTCCGGATACTCTCCTGTGTAAGAATCATCAAAATAAACCAGCTCCGGTTTTCTGTGTTTCAGTTCTGTAATGATCAGCCCCATCTGAAGACCCCAGTCTCCCAGATGAACATCACCGATTACTTTATGTCCTACAAAGCGACCGATTCTCTTAATACTTTCTCCGATGATTGCAGAACGAAGGTGTCCTACATGAAGAGGTTTTGCAACGTTTGGTCCACCGTAGTCGATGATGATCGTCTTCGGCTCTTTTGCTGCAGATACGGAAAGTTTCTCGTCTGCTGCCATTTCCTTTAAGTAATCTGCAAGGAATTCACCTTTTACTTTTAAATTGATAAATCCCGGTTTTACGACTTCTGCCATGGAGAAAACCTGGCTGTCTTTTAAGTATGCTACTACATCATCAGCGATCATAAACGGTGCCTTCTTGTATGCTTTGGCTCCTGCCATAGCACCGTTGCACTGAAATTCGCAAAGATCCGGTCTGTTGGATACGGTTACTTTTCCGTAGGATGGGTCGTATCCGGATTTTTCAAATGCTGCGGAAAGTTCTTCCGCCATCTGTTCCATAAGTTTCTTCATTCTTTCCTAACTCCTCAGATTGTTTTATTCTACTACCACTTTTCTTGAACATGCAACTGCAATAGCACCATGTCCGATATGGCATGCAACACTTAATGATAACGGATTCTGCACAATCTCAATTCCGGGGAATACTTCGGCAATTTCTTTCTTAAATTCCTCTGCTTCCTCCTGATTTCCTGTATAAGCAGACTGCAGACACATTTCGCCACGTTTTACGTATTCTGTGAAGCGGTTCTCCCAGTCATTCTGTATAGCCTTGAGCATGACACGTTTTGCCTGCTTCTTGCCTCTTGTTTTGGAATATGCATCCAGCTTCTCACCCTGGATCTGAAGCACAGGTTTCAGGTTCAGAACTGTTCCGATTGCTGCTGCTGCAGGAGTAATCCTTCCGCCTTTCTTAAGGTATTTCAGAGTTTCCAGAGTAATATAGATACTGGAATCCAGCTTCTGCTCTTCCAGAACCTGTTTGATCTGTGTCGCATTTCTGCCCGCATCTCTTAATGTGAGGGCATCCAGTACAGATTGTCTCTGCGTAACAGAAATTCTCTGATTGTCTACTACATGTACTCTTCCGTCATATTCCTGAGCCAGTCCCATTGCTGTATCGCAGGATGCACTCAGTCCGCTTGACATTGGAATGTGCACTACTTCATCATACTTTTCCAGTAATGTATTCCAGAGTCCGCATACATCTGCCGGCCCCGGCTGTGAAGTAGAAATAGCCTCATCATTCTTAAGTCTCTCATAAAACTCTTCCTGTGAAAGAGTGATTCCTTCAAGATAAAGCTTCTCGTTAATATAAAAAGGCATTGGAATTACGCTGATTCCAAGTTCTCTTGCCTGGTCCTGTGTTATGCCGCTGTTACTGTCTGTGACAATGGCAATTTTTCCCATATTCATATCTCCTTTGCTTCTGATCCACTTCAGATTTTTTATGTATCAATTATCTTTTCATAAAATTACAGACTATGTTCAGTTTATCATATTTTTTTATGTATCACAATCAGGAACCGCTAATTTATTGCAAAAAAATTCCGCATAGATTGACCCATGCGGAATTTTGACTGCCTGTTTCTATTCTTTTGCGATATTTATGCCAGAATCAGTCCAGTTCCCTTACGATCTTACGTACCGGCAGAACAAATGTAGGTGATACAGATAATTCATCAATCCCCATCTGTATAAAGCGTTCTGTCAATGTAGTATCTGCTCCGAGCTCTCCGCAGATTCCTGCCCAGATTCCCTCTTTATGTGCATTATCAATGACCATCTGGATCATACGAAGTACAGCTTCATGATGAGAATCATAAATATTATCCAGTTTTGCATTCTGACGGTCGATTGCCAGTGTATACTGTGTTAAATCGTTAGTTCCGATGCTGAAGAAATCAACTTCTTTTGCAAGAAGATCACTGATCATAACTGCAGCCGGTGTCTCGATCATTACACCCTGCTCTACGTCATCTTTAAACGGAATGCCCTGCTCTGTCAGCTCTTTCTTAACCTCTGCAACAATAGCCTTGATCTGTTTTACTTCTGTTACAGAGATGATCATCGGATACATAATGGAGATATTTCCGAACATACTTGCTCTGAACAGTGCACGAAGCTGTGTCTTAAATACTTCCGGTCTGTCCAGGCAGATACGGATTGCACGATAACCCATTGCCGGATTCTCTTCGTGTGCCATATCAAAGTAATCAATCTGCTTGTCTGCGCCGATATCCAGTGTACGGATGATTACTTTCTTTCCTGCCATATTCTGTGCTACTGCTTTATAAATCTGGAACTGCTCTTCCTCTGTCGGATAATTATCTTTTTCCAGATAAATGAATTCACTTCTGAAAAGACCAATACCTTCTGCATCATTAGCCAGTACACTGGCTACATCGCCTGTGCTTCCGATGTTTGCGTACAGATGAATCTTATGTCCACTCTTTGTCTCTGTAGTTTTGCCTTTTAATTCTTTGAGCATTGCTCTCTGGCGCAACTCCTCGTCTTTCTGATCCTGATATTTCTTCAGGGTATCTGCATCTGGTTCCACAATAAGAGAACCGGTCTTGCCGTCTACAACTGCCATTTTCCCATCCATGCTGTCATCATATTCAATATTGATCAGCGCCGGGATATTCATAGTTCTTGCAAGGATTGCTGTATGGGAATTGGAAGAACCTTTCCTTGTAACAAATGCAAGAACTTTGCTCTTGTCCATCTGTACAGTTTCACTTGGAGCCAGATCCTCAGCAACGATAATAGATGGTTCTGCAGCATCCATATCTCCCTCATCGTGTCCTGATAATACACGTACCAGACGATCTGAAATATCCTTTACATCTGCCGCTCTTGCTTTCATGTAGTCATCATCCATCTGCGCAAACATGTCTGCAAAATTATCACCTGTTGTTGCTACTGCATACTCTGCATTTACATTCTCCGTACGGATAATGTTATCAATAGAATCCAGATAGTCCTCATCATCCAGCATCATCTGATGCACTTCAAAAATAGCAGCACCTGATTCTCCTACTTCCCGGAGTGCCTTATCATACAGTTTCTGAAGCTGTTCAACTGCTTTCTCTTTTGCTTCCTGCACACGTGCGATCTCTGCCTCCGGATTTTCTACCTTCGTACGCTTTACACTTGTGTCTGCTTTCTGCAAAATAGAAATCTTTCCAATTGCGATTCCTGAAAATACGGACTTACCTTCTAATACTCTCATTACTCCAATTCTCCTTATTAAAGATTATGGCATAACTGTCTGACATCTTCACAGTTACAGATTATTTTTCAAAAACTCTCTCATTACTTCGGCATCTGCCTCTTCATTCTCGCCTTCCACATGTACTGTTATCTGATCTCCCTGTTTTACTGCAAGATTCATAACACAGAACATCCGCTTCGCATCACCACTGTCTGTTCCTTTAAAAATAGTGATATTGCTCGTAAGCTTTCCGGCTTCCTGCACAAGAAGCAGTCCGGGCCTTGCATGTATTCCAAATTTATCTTTGATGATATAGGTAAATGATACCATCCGCGAACTTCCTCCTGTATAAATAATTCTTTTTGAGATACTTCATTATAGCACAACCTGTATTTGTACTTCCATATTTTTTTATTTTTTGTACAAATTTTAGCACATTTCTTGACATCTATACAAATTTGATTGTTTTTCTGTTTAAAATCCACAGAAAAATGGTTATTGTTCACTTCGTTTTCAATAACACGCTTTGCAAGATATTACCAGTAAACAGTAACTAAAAATGTTACAGAAAAACAGACTCAATATACAAAGGTATTGTACATCAAGTCTGTTTTATCTGTGCAGTGTTTATTCACTTCTCAACGCATCAATAGGATTTAAATTTGCTGCTTTCACAGAAGGAAGCAGTCCAAATACCACGCCTATCACTGTAGAAAACAATACTGCGATCACAATTGATGGCACACTGATCGCAGTAGGCGAACCGGTAACCTTTCCCACCACTTTCGACAGCCCGATTCCTGTTATTACTCCGATAATACCGCCAATACTGGTAAGTACGGAAGCCTCTGTCAGAAACTGTCCCAGAATCGTCTTCTTACGTGCCCCGATAGCCTTTTTCAATCCAATCTCTTTGGTACGCTCCGTAACAGAAACCAACATGATATTCATGACACCAATACCACCCACAAGGAGAGAAATACTTGCAATCCAGATCAGCTGATTATTTGTACTCTCACTGAGTTTCTGCATATTCTTGACCTGCTCCATAATATTATCGGCTTTGTATTTCATGGTTGTATTTCCGTCTGTATTTAAGGCTGCAATTAAATTATTCAGCACATCTGCTGCTGCATTTCCCACCGAACTCATGGTATCTGTGCTGTCTGCTTTCACAATTACATTCTGAGGAACATCAAATTTAAAGGAAATCGGCCAGCAACTGTCCGGAATCATTACACTTCCTACAATCGACTGATAATAAGTGTAATATTCGTCAATACTGTTGATCGTCGGCTGATAATTCTCATCCTGCCGGATCACTCCCACAATCGTATATGGTTCCTGATTGATCTCCACAGTCTGCCCTACCGGGTTCTGTGACGGGAACAGATTCTGTGCCGCATTGTCATCGATCAGCGCAACTTTATTGTAATTTTTGTAGTCATCTTTTACAAATCCCCGTCCTGACTGAATTATATATCCGCAGGTAGCCAGATAGTTCACATCAATCCCGTAAACACTTCCACCCTCCAGACTGTTATTGTTATTATAAATAGATGCGCTGGTACTGTTATAATAAAAGGTCGCATTCTCAACATGATCCAAATCTTTTACTTCTTCTTTTACATCATCTGTCAAAATCGGTGTTTTTGAAGAATTTCCATATTCCGCATCATACTGGTTATCTCCATCATACAGATAAATCTTTACCGTATTGGAACCTGCACCTATCAGATCTTCCTTAATCTGTTCACTGGTTCCCTTGATGGTAGAAACAATTGCAATAATAGATGCAATACCAATAATGATACCCAGCATGGTCAGGAAGGATCTCATCATATGTGACCATATTCCCTGAAAAGCCAGGCGTATATTTTCAAGCATAAAATGTCTCCTTTCTCAATTAATATCCATACATCTGATCCAGAGTAACTTCTTTTGTCTTTGCGCCCTCTTTCACATCTTTTCCATAAGGAAATGCGATCAGATCATCTTCACTGAGCCCACCTTTGACAATCACACTGTAACCGCTGTCTACAGCTGCACCCACTGAAATCTCCTGTTTCTTCAGGATACCATTATCATCTTTATACACATAGTTTTTATTATTGTCATTTCTGACAAAAGCTTTCTGAATGACCATAATGTTCTCTGCAGCAGATGCTTCATAATTGACAGTAACCCAGTCCTGATCTTCCAACTGAAGTGTCTTGTCACTTACCACTGCTGTAAATGCATAATAAGACACATTTGGATTACTGCTTCCATAGAAGCTGTTTCCGGTTACAGGATATTCCGAAACATCCATAACATCTGCCTCAAAAGATCCGCTGGTATAACTTGTACAGTTAAGCTTTGTGCCTTCTTTAAAATCATCGAGCATCAGTTCACTCACAGAACCTACAACATAAAAACCATCACTGCTTTTTATCTTGATCAGAGCCTTACCGTCAGTTGTCTCACCGCTTCCGGAATCCCCCACATAAGTAACCGTACCATCCAGTTTTGCAGTGATAAGCTTTTTATTCGCTTTCTTTTCCAGCTGTGATATCTTGATATCGCTTTCCTGAAGATCCAGCTTAAGGCTGGCAATCTTACTCTTCTGATACTTAATAGCATCTGCCCTGGAAACAGGGGTTCCGGTAGGTTCATCATTCCCACCAGGATTATCATCTCCTCCATCATCTGGATTCTTATCATATTTATCTGCATCTGCCAGTGTAAATTCCACCTCTGCAAATTCATATACCGGTTTCTCCAGAAAACTTCCGTTTACCAGATAATAACCTGTGCAGGAGGTTTTCAGATCATCATAGTCCGCTATTGTATCATTCTGATGAAATTCCAGACGGTACCAGTAACCACCCTGATTAACAACTTTGGTTCCATCAGGACTGTATCCTGCAAGTTTATTAAAGAATGAACCCATTACTGTTACTTTTTCTTTTGCACTGCTACACAGATATACATATGGATCGTCCTCTGTGCCACTTCCTGTAAACGGAACGGAATCTGCATCCAGTTTTTGATAAAACGGCTCGTCACCATCTGTGATATTCGG
>OCHC01002569.1_pt1 | contig 10478 bp, 7 predicted proteins | sample 1538641 | NCBI WGS metagenome assembly OCHC01 (sample SAMN04571714, study PRJEB22368) | human gut metagenome | biome: human gut; material: stool | host: Homo sapiens | place: Luxembourg | collected 2012-08-17
GCGGCTTGCCACCGCGGGTACGACCGCCGTGCGGGTGATCGACAGGGTTCATGGACTCACCACGGGTGATCGGGCGCTTGCCCATCCAACGAGCGCGGCCTGCCTTGCCAAGCTGGATGTTGGCGTGATCGGAATTACCGACCTCACCAACGGTCGCGCGGCAGCGAGCGTCCACGTTGCGGATTTCGCCGGACGGCATACGCAGCTGAGCGTAGGCGCCATCCTTGGCGACGAGCTGCACGGCAGCACCGGCGGAGCGGGCGATCTTGGCGCCACCCAGCGGGCGGAGCTCAATCGCGTGCACCACGGTACCGGTCGGGATGTTGCGCAGCGGCAGGTTGTTGCCCGGCTTGATATCAGCCTGAGCGCCGGTCTCGATGACGTCGCCCTGCTTGATGCCTTCCGGAGCGATGATGTAACGCTTCTCACCGTCTGCGTAGTGCAGCAGTGCGATGCGTGCGGAACGGTTCGGGTCGTACTCGATGTGAGCGACCTTGGCCGGCACGCCGTCCTTGTCCCAACGCTTGAAGTCGATGAGACGGTACTGGCGCTTGTGACCGCCGCCGCGATGACGGGAGGTCATACGGCCGTAGGAGTTACGACCGCCAGTCTTGCTGAGCTTGCGAACCAGCGACTTCTCAGGCGTGGAGCGCGTAAGCTCGGAGAAGTCCGAGACGGACGCGTTACGGCGGCCTGCAGTCGTCGGCTTATAAACGCGGATAGCCATAATCTAGTTCTTCCTTTAACTTTTCTCGGCTAGCCTTCAGTTACCGAAGATGTCGATCGTCTGGCCCTCGGCGACGGTCACGATGGCGCGCTTCTGATTGACGCGCTGGCCGAAACCGTTGCGGGTGCGCTGACGCTTGCCGGCGCGGTTGAGGGTGTTGACGTTCGTCACCTTGACATTGAAGATCTCTTCGATTGCCTGCTTGATCTGAACCTTGTTCGCGTTCGGGGCCACCACGAAGGTGTACTGACCGCGATCGGACAGAGCGTAGCTCTTCTCAGAAACGACAGGCTTGAGGATGATGTCGTGTGCGGGCTTGTGAATAGCGACCATGAAAATCAGGCCTCCTTTGCAGCCGGCTCAGCCTTCGCAGCGAGGAAAGCGTCGAAGCCTTCCTTGGAGAAGACCACGTACTGAGCGGTGACCACGTCGTACGTGTTGAGCTGATCGGCGAAGATCGGGTGAACGGTCGGGATGTTACGAACGGAAAGCCATTCGTTCACATTCTCGCGAGAGAGCACCACGGTGGTGAACTTGTTCTCGGTCACCGGGGTAAGAGCGGCAACAGCGGCCTTGGTGGACGGGGCTTCGGAAACGCCGAAGTCCACGACTGCCACGTGACCTGCGTTGGCGCGATCGGAAAGCACGTACTTGAGAGCAGCGGCCTTCATCTTCTTCGGGGTGCGCTGGGAGTAGTCACGCGGCTGCGGACCGAACACGGTGCCGCCGTGGTACCACTGCGGTGCACGGATGGAGCCCTGACGAGCACGACCGGTGCCCTTCTGCTTCCACGGCTTGCGGCCACCGCCGGAAACCATGCCACGAGTCTTGGTGGCGTGAGTGCCCTGGCGAGCAGCGGCGAGCTGGGCGATGACGACCTGGTGGATCAGCGGGATGCGGGACTGAACTTCTTCAGCGGAGAAGCCGAAGATCTCAGCCGGGGCATCGACGGTGCCGGTGGCCTTGCCCTGGTTATCGGTGACGTTCAGAGTAACGTTTGCCATGATTTATCAGGCTCCCTTCACTGCCGAACGGACGAGAACGATGCTGCCCTTCGGGCCCGGAATGGCGCCCTTGATAGCCAGCACGCCGCTCTCAACATCCGACGAAACGATGGTGAGGTTCAGCGCGGTGTTGGTCACATGACCCATGCGGCCAGCCATGCGCTTGCCCTTGAGGATGCGGCTCGGGGTGGCGCATGCGCCAACAGAGCCAGGACGACGCTCGTTCTTGTGAGAGCCGTGGGTACGACGATAGGACTTGAAGCCCCAGCGCTTGATGGTGCCTGCGAAGCCCTTGCCCTTGGTGGTACCGGTCACGTCGACCAGGGTGCCTTCCGGGAACAGCTCAGCGGTCAGCTCCTGACCCGGCTCGAACTCTTCGGCGTTATCAGTACGGACCTCAGCGAGGTGACGACGCGGGGTGACGCCAGCCTTGGCGAAGTGACCGGCGAGCGGCTTAGTCACCTTGGTCGGGTCAACCTGGCCGTAGCCAAGCTGAACAGCCTTGTAGCCGTCGGACTCTTCGGACTTGACAGCGGTCACCACGTTGGTGGACACGTCAACGAGGGTCACAGGAACGAAGAAACCGTTCTCGTCCCAGACCTGAGACATACCGAGCTTCTTGCCCAGCAGTGCAGTGCGATTAGACATAATGGTTCCCTCCTCCCTTACAGCTTGATCTCGATGTTCACGTCTGCGGGCAGATCAATATGCATGAGGGAGTCCACGGCCTTCGGGGTCGGGTCCACAATGTCGATGAGACGCTTATGAGTGCGCATCTCGAAATGCTCGCGAGAATCCTTGTACTTGTGAGGAGAACGGATAACGACGAACACGTTCTTCTCGGTCGGGAGCGGAACCGGGCCAACCACAGTTGCGCCCGCGTTCGTCACCGTTTCGACGATCTTCTTCGCCGATTGGTCGATGACCTCATGGTCATAGGACTTAAGCCTGATGCGGATTTTCTGTCCCGCCATTGCCTTCCGCCCTTTCTAGCGATTCGTTATTTACTGTTTACCAGCCTGCTTCCAAGGGCACCGGCGCAGAAGACCCCCGGAACCGTGGAAGTTCCGTGGCCATACCACATCAGTGCGCAGCCATGCAGCTTCTCACCGGAGTGAGCCGCTGTGCCACGCTCGCTTTTTGAATTACAATTTGCGAGCCCTAAAATCAGGCAACTTCTTTATCTAAGCATCAGGGGTGAACATATGGAATTCGCGCGTGTCGCGGTTTTTCCAACGTTTTTCGCGGTGTCGCGCCAACACAATCACGCGTCTTCTTTCGATGAAGAACGCGGAAGGTAACGGCGACGGTCCACTTCCCCCTCTCTATAAAAAAAGGAGCCTGATGGTTTCCCATCAGGCTCCTTTTGCACGACTCCTTATATACGCTTCACTTCACATCTTTTATATAAGGAGTCACGTTGCGATATTGCGATCAGGCGCGCTCGGAAGCTTCCTCCGTAGCGGCTTCGCCCTGACGCTCGATGCGCAGCTTGTGGCCTTCCTCCTGGCTGACGCCGTAGTAGGCCGCGATGGCGATGTCCTTCATATCCTCGATCTGCGGGATACGCGGGTTCGCCGGTGCGCACTGGTCTTCGTAGGCGCGCATGCCGATCTGGTCGATGATGGACCAGTAGTAGTCCTCATCCACACCGCACTCCTTGAAGCTCTTGTTCATGCCGAGCTTGTTGTCACGGTAGTCCTCAACGGCCTTGGCCAGGTTCTCGACGCCCTCTTCCGGAGTCTTGCCCGGGTTCACGCCAAGGTTCTTGGCGATCTCCTGGTAGCGTTCCGGAGCGATGTACTTGTTGTACTTCGGCCAGCTGGTCGGCTCCTCCGGGACGGAACCGTTGTAACGGATCACGTACGGCAGGAGGATGGAGTTGGTACGACCGTGGGCAACGTGGCACAGTGCACCAATGGTGTGGGCCATGCCGTGGCACATGCCGAGGAAGGCGGAGCCGAAAGCCATGCCGGCCATGGTGGCGGCATTATGCATCTTCTCCTGGGCACGGGTCTTCTCCTCACCCGGCTCGCCATTGACGGACTCAGCGAGGTTGTCCCAAACCAGCTTGGCAGCGTGCAGTGCCATACCATCGGTGAAGTCGTTGGCATACACGGACACATAAGCCTCAAAAGCGTGGGTCAGAGCATCGAAACCAGCATCGGAAGCCAGCTTGCGCGGCTGAGTACGTGCCAGCACCGGATCGACGATAGCGACGGACGGGGTCAGCGCGTAATCGGTGATCGGGTACTTATAGCCGGTCTTGTGGTCGGTAATCACAGCGAACGGCGTGACTTCGGAACCGGTGCCGGAAGAAGTCGGAATGCAGACCAGCTTGGCCTTCTTGCCCAGCGGCGGAATCTTGAACGCGCGCTTACGGATATCGAAGAACTTCTCACGCACATCGGAGAAGGAGATTTCCGGGTGCTCGTACAGCAGCCACATGATCTTGGACGCATCCATCGGGGAACCACCGCCGACGGCGATGATGGTATCCGGCTCGAACTCCTCGCGCATCATGGCGGCGCCACGTTCGACGGTCTCCACGCTCGGCTCCGGCTCGACATAATCGATGATACGGAAGGTCACGCGGTTGGAACGTGCACGCAGCTGATCGATGATCTTGTCAATGATGCCGAGCTGCTCCATGACCTTATCGCACACGATGACGGCCTTTTCGATGCCGTACATGTCGCGCAGGTACTTGATGGCGTTCGGCTCGAAGTAGGTCTTGGCCGGAATCTTGAACCACTGCATGTTGTTGTTCCTCCGAGCGATGCGCTTGATGTTGAGAAGGTTGACTGCCTGGACGTTGCCGGACACGGAGTTGCCACCGTAGGAGCCGCAGCCGAGGGTCAGCGACGGTGCGATGGCGTTGTAGATATCGCCCACGCCGCCGAGGGAGCTCGGAGAGTTCCAGATGATGCGGCATGCGTGCATGCGCTGGCCGTATTCGCGGACCAGAGCCTGATCGTTGGTATGGATGGCTGCGGTGTGGCCTGCACCATGCTTGAGCATGGCTTCGCACATTTCGAAGGCCTGTTCCTTGTTGTCGGACTTCAGCACGGCCTGGACCGGAGCGAGCTTCTCCATGGTCAGCGGCTCGTTTTCGCCGATTTCCTTGCACTCGGCGGCAAGAATGGTGGCGTCTTCCGGAATCTCAAAGCCTGCGGCCTTGGCGATGTACTGCGGGGACTTGCCCGGCACCACAGAGTTGAGCTTCGGGGTCTGGCCGGAGTATGCGGTGCAGCCGAACATGTACTGCTCGAGCTTGGCCTTCTCTTCGTCGTTCACGAAGTAGGCCTTGCGACGCTTGAGTTCCTTGATCAGCGGAGCGTAGACTTCCTTGTCGGCGATGATGGCCTGCTCGGTGGCGCAGATCATGCCGTAATCGAAGTGCTTGGAGAGCACCAGATCGTTGGCGGCGCGCACGATGTCAACATCGGTGTCAACGTAGGCCGGGGCGTTGCCGGCACCCACGCCGAGGGCGGGCTTGCCGGAGGAGTAAGCGGCCTTGACCATGCCCGGACCACCGGTGGCGAGGATCGTGGCCACGCCCGGATGCTTCATCAGGGCGCCTGTGGCCTGGATGGACGGGTGCTCGATCCACTGGATACAGTTCTCGGGAGCACCGGCTTCGATGGCGGCGTCGCGCACAATCTTGGCGGCCTCGACGGAGCACTTCTGCGCGCCGGGGTGGAAGCCGAAGACGATCGGGCAACGGGTCTTCAGGGCGATGAGGGACTTGAAGATGGCGGTGGAGGTCGGGTTGGTGACCGGGGTGACGCCGGCGACCACGCCGACGGGCTCGGCGACCTCATCGATGCCCATCACATCGTCTTCGCGGATGATGCCGACGGTCTTCTGGCCGGCCAAGTAGTTGGTGACGTGCTCGCAGGCGAAGATGTTCTTGGTGGCCTTGTCTTCCACGAGACCACGGCCGGTCTCGTCGACAGCCATCTTGGCGAGAACGAGGTGCTTGTTCAGAGCGGCGATGGAGGCCTTGGCGACGATACGATCAACTTGCTTCTGGTCGAGGTTCTCGAATTCGACGAGAGCCTTCTTGGCGCGGGCAACCAGCGCGTCAACTTCGGCCTCAGCTGCGGCCTGCTTCTCTTCTGGAGTCGGCTTGGTAGCTTCGACCTTCTTCTTTGCTTCTGCCACTTGGGGTCCTCCTCGATCTTCTTGGGGTATATGGCAAAGTTCTGGGCCATCGCCTCGTCACCTCAGTTGCACCAGCGGGATACCGCCTCAGTAACCGAAAATGACCGGTGATGCGTTGTCACATTGCATATGTGACCTGAGGCACAATATACTGAACGGCCCGGCGCGATGCATACGCACAAAATCGACGGCGTTTCACGTGCGATATTGAACAGTTTTTGTTACGAGTTGTGCGAAATATCGAACAAATCCTCACTCTATCCGGCGATTTGGTACTTTTTGTTCACTTTTTACCGAAAATCACATGCCTGCAAACAACACAATCCGAGAACTTTTTTAAAGTAAGTTTTCAAAAGCAATCATTTTCTCCACATTTCTAGAAAATTGGTTTAAAAAAGTACCCAAAATCGCCTACAAATATACGATTGTTGCCTCATAACCTCCGCGTCGAGGCACATGAAAGCCACTTTCATAAAGTAAACTTGCATATATCTCATCGCACAAAGGGGTAAACATGAGGGCAATGCCATCGACCGCAGTGAAAGCGCACAACCGCAGTGCCATGGCCCAGTATCTGTATGGCCATAGCCATGTTACCAAGCAGGAACTGGAACGCGAACTCGGCCTCAGCCTGCCCACCATCACCCAAAATCTGCACGCACTAGAAGATGACGGACTCATCCGCAAAGGCGAACTGCAGGATTCCACCGGCGGGCGCAAGGCGCAAAATTATGAGTTCAATCCCGATCATCGCACTGCCATCGGGGTAGTGATGCGGTCCAACGAACTGCGCCTGTGCGCGATTAACCTGTACGGCAACGTCATCGAAAAACGCAACGATGCCCTGCCTTACCGCAACACCAACGTTTACTACCAGCGTATCGGCGGCATCATCAACAACTTCGCCGCCGACGTCGAAAAGAAGCACAGCAAGGTGCTCGGCGTCTCGTTCGCCATCCAAGGCATCCTCTCCCCCGACGCCACCACCATCATCTTCGGCACCATTATGGGCAACACTGGGCTCACGCTCGAAACCATCAGCCAATCGGTCCATTACCCGTGCATGATGATCCACGATTCCGATGCCTCAGCCATGGCCGAACTCTGGTTCGACTCCACGCTCACCGATGCGGTGTGCGTCTATCTGGAGCGACGCCCGGGCGGCGCGGTGATCGCGGGGGGCAAGCTGTATCAAGGCCCGAACCAGTGCAACGGCGCCATCGAACACATGACGCTGGTGCCGGGCGGCCGCGAATGCTACTGCGGCCAGCGCGGTTGCATGGACACCTACTGCTCGCCGGAGACCTTGCCCGAGGATTACGAAAGCATTCCCGGCTTCTTCAGCGTGCTTGAGCAGGGCGAACGGCATCATCGCGAGCGCATGGATGAGTGGCTGGATTACGTGGCGCAGGCCATCGTCAACGCGCGATCCATCATCGCGGGCGACGTGATTGTCGGCGGTGAAGCAGCCCAGCATCTTGAAGACAGCGACATCGAGGATCTGAAGACGCGCGTCATCGCACGCAGCCCGTTCGGCACCGACCATTTCAATCTGCGCAAGAGCTACTGCGCCGAAGATCAGAACATCATCGGTGCCGCGTTGCGGTTCGCCGAGAATTATCTCGACGACATCTGTGGTGCTGCGGAACGCGGCAGGAAATCAAGGGCTTCCACCAAAAGTGACAACACGTCTACAATGGAGGTATGAAAAACCCACCGTTGCATCGTTACGCCACTCGCCCAGGGCTGTACTTCACTGACGACGGTGGGGCTGACGTCGTTGTTCGTTCCGAAACTGCTGATCAGGTTTGGCTATGCGTACTGGAGCCCATTGATGAGCCCAGCGCTTTCTTCCAAGACGCCATCCGCCTGTTCGAGGACCCGAATATCTCCTTTATCCAGCAGATTCATGAGTTCCCGGTATGCACACGTATTATCGAACATTTGTATCTGCGCGAGACCTTGTTCCGCATGACCGGGCCGAACTACGGCCTGTGGTACGTGCACCTGCCCAAAGCATGGGACGGCATGCGTTATGGCTACCGCGTGGACGGCGCATGGGACCCGAAACACGGCGTGCGCTTCAATCCATACAAATTCCTGCTTGACCCGTATGGCAAGGGCATCGACGGCTCCATGGAGCTCACCCCCGCCGCCTTCTCCTATGAATGCGATGTCGTGGACCGCAAGGTAATCGGCTCGGCATACGGTGCCATGAGCACTGTAGACTCGCTCGGCCATATGCCGGTGTCCGTGGCCATCGACGATCGCGATACCCATAAGCATGAGGGCGACCCGCAGCACCCGCATGTGCCGTGGCGCAAAACCGTCATCTATGAGATGCACGTCAAAGGCTTCACCGCCAACGCACCGTGGCTGCCCGAATCATTGCGCGGCACGTACGCCGGACTCGCACACCCCACCACGCTCGCCTATCTGCAGGGTCTAGGCATCACATCCATCGAACTGCTGCCGATTATGGCCAAGCAGGACGAGCTCTTCCTGCAAGAACACGGCCGCAAGAACTACTGGGGCTACTCCACCCTCAGCTACTTCGCCCCCGAACCCTCCTACGCCACTAAAGCCGCCCAGGAGAAGGGCGCGGCCGCCGTGCGCCAAGAAGTCATAGACATGGTGCGCGCACTGCACGAGGCCGGCTTCGAAGTCATCATGGACGTGGTCTACAACCACACATGCGAAGGCGGCGTCGAAGGCCCGACGGTCTGCTGGCGCGGCCTCGACGACCTGGCCTACTATCGCCATCAAAAATCCAATACCGGCCGACTCGAAGACACCACCGGTTGCGGCAATACGCTGGACTTCACCAACACGCATGTGGTCACCTTTGCCATCGACTCATTACGATACTGGGCCAAGCGTATCGGCATAGACGGTTTCCGCTTCGACCTTGGCGTCACGCTGGCCCGTCTGGAAGGCGAATTCACCCATCATCACCCGTTCCTCTACGCCCTGCGTTCCGATCTGCTGCTGGGCAACCTGAAGCTCATTATGGAGCCGTGGGATCTGGGCAACCTCGGCTGGCGCACCGGCCAATTCTCCGTGCCGTTCGCCGAATGGAATGACCGCTTCCGCGATACGGCCCGCACCTTCTGGCTTGAGGATGTGGACGGCGGCTCCGATTTCGGGCGTATCAGTTTGCAGGAGATGTCCACGCGACTCTGCGGCTCGGCCGATCTGTTCGCCACCGAACCAGGGCGTGGCGCTCCGGCCTCCATCAATTTCGTGTCCTGCCACGACGGTTTCACGCTGACGGACCTCACCAGATACCGCTCCAAGCACAATGAAGCCAACGGCGAAAACAATAATGATGGCTCGTCGGTGAACCATTCCGCCAATTTCGGCGTCGAAGGCGTCACCGATGATCCAGACGTCATTGCGGCACGCGAACAGGCGGCCATGAACATGATCGGCATGCTGCTGCTCTCGCTGGGTACGCCGATGATGCTCGCCGGCGACGAATTCCGCAACACGCAGGACGGCAACAACAACGCCTACTGCCAAGACAACGACATCACGTGGCTGAAGTGGGATTGGATGTATTCCACCAACAAGACGCGCGAAATGCGCCGCTTGGAAACCGTGTCTCGACTGGTGGCGCTGCGTAAATCACTGGACCTGTATCACCACGAGGATTTCTTCACCCGACTGACCCAGATCGGCCTACTCAAGCCCTCAAGCCGCGTGCAGTGGTTCCTGCCCGACGGTACCACGCCGATGGAGCGTGACTGGTTCGATCTGGGCGTACGTAGCTTCACCATGCGATTGCTGTCCAACAGTGAGGTGGACGTGTGCATTGTGGTCAACGGCACCGCTGACGACCGCACATTCCGCCTGCCGCCAGACACCCACTGGACGCCTAAATGGTGCTCGGCCGAAATCAACGGCCGCCGAGCCGGGCATGGCACTCAGGTCGAGGAATGCGATTTGAACGGTGACACCACCGTCTGGACGCAGCATGTACCGGACGCCAGCGAGACAGTACTCAAGATGGTCGAAGAAGTGGCCATGCAGCGTACGGAATCCTCGACTGAGAATGAAGCGGATACCATCAAATTCGCGATGCCAGTAACAGATCACGCCGCAAACGGCACCTCGTCCGCGCCTCGGGATGAGGTATCAGCTGATATGCCCGATGCCCCTGTGGATGATACACCGGACACTCCCGTCGACGACAATGTCTGGACCATGCCGGCGCTGAGCATCACGCTGATGAAGCAGGTGTGAGTCACACTCAAGACAGCGCGACACAAACACAAAGGCTCTCCGCGGAATTCCGCGGAGAGCCTTTGTATGCTCGGTACAGGACAAGCGAAATTAACGCTTGGAGAACTGCGGGGCGCGACGTGCCTTGTGCAGACCAGCCTTCTTGCGCTCCACGACGCGAGCGTCGCGGGTCAGGAAGCCAGCCTTCTTCAGGGCGGCGCGGTTGGCATCACGATCGATGGCGTTCAGAGCGCGGGCAACGCCGAGGCGGATGGCGCCGGCCTGGCCGGTGGTGCCGCCGCCGTCAACGAGGACGATAGCGTCGAACTTGCCTTCGAGCTTGAGCAGAACGATCG
>OCHC01002589.1_pt1 | contig 10405 bp, 7 predicted proteins | sample 1538641 | NCBI WGS metagenome assembly OCHC01 (sample SAMN04571714, study PRJEB22368) | human gut metagenome | biome: human gut; material: stool | host: Homo sapiens | place: Luxembourg | collected 2012-08-17
ACGTCCAGCCCGGCAATGCGCCCGGCGTCCTTCGTGGCCTGGCGCTGGGCATCGTTAAAGTAGGCGGGCACGGTAATGACCGCCTCGGTGACAGGCTCACCGAGATACGCCTCGGCATCGGCCTTCAGTTTTTGCAGGATGAGGGCGCTCAGCTCCTGCGGCGTGTAGCATTTTCCGTCGATGGGCACGCGGGTCTCGCTGCCCATCAGCCGCTTGACGCTGGACACGGTGCGGGGGGCGTTCGTCACGGCCTGGCGCTTGGCGGGCTCGCCCACCAGCCGTTCTCCCACCTTGGTGAACGCGACGACAGAGGGCGTCGTGCGCTGCCCCTCGGCGTTGGGGATGACGACGGGCTTGCCGCCCTCGACCACCGCCACACAGCTGTTGGTAGTCCCCAAGTCAATTCCGATTATTTTTGCCATGGTGGTGCTTGTCCTTTCAAAAAAGACACTTTTGAATCATAATTCTATTGTAGCGCCTGCCGCCGGGAAAAGTGTTGCGATTTCGTAAATAAATTGAGGAGAATTTTATAAACCTGCGGGGCCACCTTCCCCCTCGGGGGAAGGCTAAGAAAATGTTGACGCACACGCCCCAACGTGCTATAGTTAGTTTAAAGCACTAAAGAGGGGGATTCCTATGGCACGCACCGCAACGGTCACCCGCAATACGCGGGAGACACAGATCATGCTGACGATTGACCTGGACGGCACCGGCAGGGCTGACCTGCACACGGGCATCGGCTTTTTTGACCACATGCTGGACGGCTTCGCCCGCCACGGCCTGTTTGATGTAAGCGTCACCTGCCGCGGCGACCTGGACGTAGACTGCCACCACACAATTGAGGACATCGGCATTGCGCTGGGCACGGGCATAAAAGAAGCGCTGGGCGACAAGGCCGGGCTGGTGCGGTACGGCAGCTGCATGCTGCCGATGGACGAGACGCTGGCACTCTGCGCCGTCGATCTGGGCGGGCGGCCCTACTTTGTGTACGACGCCAGCTTTGCAGGCCAGAGCTGCGGCGGCATGGACACCCAGATGGCGCGGGAGTTTTTCTACGCCGTATCGTACAGCGCCATGATGAACCTGCATCTGAAGGTGCTCTACGGGGAGAATGACCACCATAAGCTGGAGGCCATGTTCAAGGCGTTTGCCAAGGCGCTGGACGCCGCGACGCGCAGAGATGCGCGGATCGACGGCGTTTTGTCCACCAAGGGGACGCTGTAAGGGAGATGCTCGGCGGCGGGAACGACGGGCGCCTATAGAATGTGCCCCTACATGGATCACCGTAGGGGCGTTTCCCGCCGTGGACAGCATATACATTAGGAGGGAAAGCAGTATGTACAAGGACATCATCGACACCATCGGCTTTGTGGAGCGCTACGACCCCGAGCTGGGCGCGGCTATGCAGCGTGAGCTGGGCCGCCAGCGGCAGAACATCGAGCTGATCGCCAGCGAGAACATCGTTTCCCCCGCCGTCATGGCGGCCATGGGCAGCGTGCTGACGAACAAGTACGCGGAAGGGTACCCCGGCCACCGTTATTACGGCGGCTGCCAGTACGTCGATCAGGTCGAGCAGATCGCCATTGACCGCGCCTGCAAGCTGTTCGGTGCGAAGTATGCCAACGTCCAGCCGCACTCCGGCGCACAGGCCAACCTGGCCGTCTACTTTGCGCTGCTGAACGTCGGCGACACCGTCATGGGCATGGACCTGTCCCAGGGCGGCCACCTGACCCACGGCTCCCCCGTGAACATGAGCGGCAAGAACTACAACTTTGTCTCCTACGGCGTCTCCGCCGAGGATGGCCGCATCGACTACGCCGCACTGGCCAAGCAGGTCGCGAAGGTCCGCCCCAAGCTGCTGGTCGCCGGTGCGTCGGCCTATCCCCGCGCCATCGACTTTGAGAAGCTGGCCGAGATCGCCCACGGCTACGGCGCGATGCTGATGGTCGATATGGCGCACATTGCGGGTCTTGTCGCAGGCGGCCAGCACCAGAGCCCCGTACCATACGCCGACGTGGTCACCACCACGACCCACAAGACGCTGCGCGGCCCCCGCGGCGGCCTGATTTTGACGAACAACGAGTATATCATCAAGCGCATCAACTCCGCCATCTTCCCCGGCACGCAGGGCGGCCCGCTGGAGCACGTCATCGCCGCGAAGGCCGTCTGCTTTGGCGAGGCGCTGAAGCCGGAGTTCAAGGAGTACGCCCGCAAAATCGTTGAGAACGCAAAGGCGCTTGAAGCCGGGCTGACCGCCCGCGGCGTGAAGCTGGTCTCCGGCGGCACGGACAACCACCTGCTGCTGATCGACCTGACCGACGAGGACTGCACCGGCAAGGAGCTGGAGCACAATCTGGACGAGGTGCACATCACCGCGAACAAGAACACCGTCCCCGGCGAGAAGCGCAGCCCGTTTGTGACGAGCGGCGTGCGCATCGGCACCCCCGCCGTCACGACCCGCGGCATGGGTCCCGACGAGATGAAGATGATCGCCGACTGCATTGCAGACTGCGTGTTTGACTTTGCGAGCAAGAAGGACGAGGTCGCCAGCAAGGTCGAGGAGCTGACGAAGAAGTTCCCGCTGTATGAATAAGCCTTGATTGAAAAATAGAAAGCCGCTGCCTGTGGTTACACATGGGCAGCGGCTTTTGTTTGTGCGCAGGGGCGGATTTCCTATCCGCCCGCGGAGCGGTCAAGACCGCTCCCTACGATGCAAAAGATAAACGGGCGGCAACGGCAAGGCTGCGGGCCGGGCATGCCCGGCCCCTACAGGGTGGCTTTGTTTGTGCGTAGGGGCGGATTCCATATCCGCCCGCAGGCGTGTACGGCGGCGGAAGGTTTACGGATCGCCCTGTAGGCGGCGGCGTCCCCGACGCCCCGCGGAGCGGTCAAGACCGCTCCCTGCGATGCGAAAGATAAACGGGCGGCAGCGGCAAGGCTGCGGGCCGGGCATGCCCGGTCCCTACAGGGGCATTCACGATAGCCACGCCCTCGCCAGCGCCTGCGCCACCTTCTCCACATCGTCCTCCTTCAGGGCCGAGTACCCCGCTACCACGGTATCCGCCCGGCAGAGTTCGGGCCGGGCGAGATAATACTCACTCAGGCCGCGCAGCCGCACGCCCTGCTGCGCCGCGGCGGCGACCATGGCACGCTCGCCGCCGGCCCCCGGCAGCGTCAGCAGAAAATGCAGCCCGCTGTGTACACCGTCCAGCTCCACGCCCGGCAGCGCCGCGCGCAGCGCTGCCGCAAACGCCTCCATGCGGCGCTTGTAGGCAAGGCGCATCCGGGCAAGATGCCGCGTGAAATACCCGCCCGCCATGAACTCGCAAAGCGTCTGCTGCTCAAAGCGGCTGACCGTGTTGGCGTAGGTCGCAAAATCCCGGCGATAGCGCGCCAGCAGGCTTTGCGGCAGCACCATGCAGGCAATGCGGATGCCCGGGGCCAGACTTTTTGAAAACGTCGTCAGGTAGACCACCGGGCCGTCCGGGCCCGCCATGCCCTGCAAACTGGGCAGAGGGCGCGTATCAAAGCGGAACTCCGAGTCGTAGTCGTCCTCCAAAATGTACCGCCCGGGCCGGGCCGCTGCCCAGGCCAGCAGCTGGGCGCGGCGGGTCGCGGGCATCGTAACACCCGTCGGAAAGTGATGACTGGGCGTCAGATAGCAGAGGTTTGCGCCGCTTTTTTCCAGCGCGTCGGCGGGCAGGCCCTCGCGGTCAATGTCCACCAGCGTGCAGGGAATGCCGCTGTTCTGCAGGACCGTCCGCGTGCGGAAGTAGCCGGGGTTCTCGATGGCCGCCATGCCGTCGCTGAACAGGTGCGCCAGGCACCCGAGCAGATACTCAATGCCCGCGCCGACGACGATCTGCTCCGGCGTGCATTCCACACCGCGGTACACCGACAAATATTCCGCAATCTGTGTGCGCAGCGGGGCGTCGCCCTGCATCTCGCCGCGCTGTAAAAGCTCGGGTCGCTGGTAGAGCAGCTCCTTCTGGATGCGTCCCCAGCTGCGCGCCGGGAACAGCGCCGTGTCCACGCTGCCGGTGGACAGGTCGTAGACCGGCTGCGGCGCGGCGGGCGGCTGCGGTGCAGGGGCGGCGGGTGCGCGGCGGGCGCGGCTGTGCAGCATGCCGTAGGTCTTTTGCACATAAAAGCCGCTGCGGGGGCGCGGCTCGGCCAGACCCTCGGCGGCCAGCATCTGGTAGGCGGCGTCCACCGTGTTGACGCTGACGCCCTGCTGCGCAGCCATCGTGCGGCGGCCCGGCAGCGGCGTTCCGGGTGCGCGCTGGCCGGTGCGGATCTCATCCGCCAGGGCGGCGTACAGCTGCTCATACAGCGGCGTTTTTTGGTCGGCGTCCAACTCTATCATGACAGTCCTCCACACTGGCCCCATAAAAAATTTAAAAACTGAGCATTTATTCAGAGCCAGAAATCAGTATAATAAAAACATACCTTCCCGGAAGGAAAATGTCAATAGAGGTGTACGAAACTATGTCTACCGCAACGATGTGGCTGCTGCTGTTCGTCGTAGCAGCCCTGGCACTGCTGATCGCAGCGCTGACCAAAACGAAATTCACCGTGCAGAAAATCAGCATCATCGGCATCATGGCCGCGCTGAGCTTTGTCGCGTATGAGTTCTTCCGCATCCCGAACGTCTTTGGCACGGGGTCCAGCTTCCATCTGGGCAACACCTTCACGGCGCTGACCGCCATGCTGCTGGACGGTGTGTCCGGCGGTCTGGCCGGTGCCATCGGCCTGGCGCTGGCCGACGTTGTCGCCGGTGACCCGGGCTACGCCATCACGACCTTTATTCTGAAATTCATCATCGGTCTGGTCTGCGGCGCGGTGTCCCACAAGGTCATCCACCTCAGGACCTTCCCCACCGGCAACAAGCTCAAGTACGTGGCCGCCGTCACGGCGTCGGCCTTCAGCGGCCTGCTGGTCAACGTATTCACCGACCCGTTCATCGGCTACTTCCGCAACCTGTACATCTTTGGCCAGCCCGCGGAGTTCGTCTCCGTCGTGACCAAGATCGCCAGCGGTGTGACGCTGGTCAACTCCCTGCTCTCCACCGTCTGCGCCGTTGTCCTGTACATCGCCCTGCGCCCCGCCCTGGAGAAGGCACATCTGCTGCCGAAGGAGTGATTCTCCCAAAGCCTTCCCCCGAGGGGCTGCGCCCGCAGGCGCGTGTCGGAGCGCAACCGCCGTAGGCGGCTCTTAGCGCGTAGACTGAAGGTGGCCCCGCAGGGCCGGATGAGGGGGAAGCCTTTTAACACAGCCATCCCCATTTCTGTTTACCCCCGCTTCGGCGGGGTTTTTGTTTTGCGGCAAATTATGTAAAAATTGCAAAAAGACTGGCGTTCCGGTGGGAAATGGTGTAAAATGAGTTTACATATTGTGTAAACACTCCATGCTCCCACGCGAAAGGAGCCTTTCATGGCAGGCAAAACCCAATCACAAAAGAAAAAAGCGCTGGATATGCGCAGCAAGATGTATCTGGTGCTGGCTCTGTGCAGCGTCATGCTGCTGGTCAGCGTCGGCATCTCGCTGGTGCTCATCGGCGGCATCGGCCTCGGCGGCGCGGACGCCCAGAGCGTGTCCACCGTGGACAGCGCGTCCATGGTCGTCGAGAGCGGCTATAATAAAGAGGAAAACACCATCGATACCCAGGCCTACACTTCCACGATCCTTGAGCAGACCGCCGACGCGGGCGACAGCTATGTGGACGAGACGCTGTTTCTGGGCGACAGCAACACGGCCCGCATGTACCGCATGTTCGACTATTGCAGCTACGACAACGCCATCGGCTCGGTGGGCATGACCGCCAAGAGCCTGGCGGCCTTTGCCTGCGTGCAGGTAAGCACTTCGTCCGGCTACATCACGATGCCCCAGGCCGTGGCGAAATTGCAGCCGCGCCGGGTCATCCTGACCTTCGGCACGAACGACCTGAACCCCGGCTATAAGGCCGCGGACTTCGTCAAAAACTACCAGACCGGCATCGAGGCCATCGTCACCGCCTACCCCAGCGTGGACATCATCGTCAACGCCATCCCACCCATCGGGCAGCAGCACTCCAACCAGAGCCTGACCCAGACCCAGGTGGACGAGTACAACAAAGCGCTCGTCGAAATGTGCCAGGAGAAGGGCTGGAAGTTCCTGAACAGCGCCGAGGTGCTGAAGGATTCCGTCACCGGCTACGCCAAGAGCGGCTATGTGGAGACGAGCGACGGCATCCATCTGACCCGCACGGCGATGGACGCGCTGTTCAACTACATCCGCACCCACAGCTACATTACCGAGGATGACCGCCCCGCGCTGACGACGATCCCGAAGCACACCGGCGACAAGGACGCCGTGGTCTACACGGTGCCGGTGGTCAGCTCCTCCAGCACGGCGACGGCCACGCCCGAGCCGACGGAGGAGCCCGCCGACAGCGAGAGCACGAGTGACAGCTATGTGGAGACCACGCCGACGCCGACCCCCGAGGTCACGGCCACCCCATCCCCGACGCCCGAGGTGACACCAACTCCCCCGGAGTCAACTGAGCCGACACCAACTCCCCCGGAGTCAACTGAGCCGACACCAACTCCCCCAGAGTCAACTGAGCCGACACCCACGCCCCCGGAGACCACCTCCGATGCAGATGTTCCCGCCGGGAATGACGGAACTCAACCTACATAAAACACCGACCCCCGCAGCACCTGACGCTGCGGGGGGCTTTTTCTTATGCTTTTTTGCCGAGCAGCTCGGTGCGGATATGCCGGAAGCAGGCGTCCTCGCCCTCGTCGCGCAGAATCAACAGGCAGGTCTCCAGCTCCTTGCGGGTCTCGGGGTGCAGGATGTAGTGGTCCCTGCTGCGGTCATAGTACTCCCACGCCGCGGCGTCGGTGTACTTGTCGCCCTTATAGTTCTTGCTGGCGGCAATGCGGTCACAGACCATCTCGGCCACGTAGCGGGCGGGCATCCGCATACCGGCCATGGCATGGTCGCCGTCCGGCGCGTAGTCGATCCAGTATTCCAGATGGTGCTTGTTGCGGCCCTTATGGTGCAGCCAGGCGGCGCTGTAGCCCTCGGCCTGGCGCTGGGCGTTGTTGGGGCTGCACGTCCCCTGCCAGTATTTGGCCCCGGCCCAGAACTCCACGGGGGCCAGCTTGCTTAAATCGTGGGTCAGGCCCTGCCAGTACAGCCCGCAGCGGAAACAGTTTTTCATCACCAGCATTTTGTGATGGCGGATCGTTTTGTAGTGTTTAATGGGATGCCACAAGGTCTTTTTTCCTCCCCGGGATCATGAGTTTTGCCAGCACCGGCAGCAGCATACAGCTGATCGGCACAAACGCAAAGTGCCACAGCATCGGTACAAGGTGGGTATGGATCGCGGCGTGCGCCTTGGACAGCACCATCCAGGACGCCGGGGCCGCCAGCCCCAGCCCCCAGACGATGCACGGCGGCACCAGCTGCGCCGCCGTGCCGCGGCGCAGGCAGACAACAACGCTCACCGCGCCGACCAGCAGCGCAAACAGCAGCAGCTGCCATGCCGTGACGCTGACGGGCCCGAGCTGCAAAAGCGGCTCCGTACTCTCACCGAAATACTGCGCGAGCACCTGCAACACGTTCACGTCCCGCACCGCGCCGTCCGTCAGGCTGACGCGGTCCGTGACGGCCCGGGTCATGTTCTGCCAGGCGTCCGCCGCGCTGCCGAAGCAGAGCCATTCCTGTGCGAACCAGAGCGCCAGCGCCGCAGTCACACCGCCCAGCGCCGAGACACCCGCCCCGACGGTGCGGCCCAGCCAGACGAGCGCACCGTGCGGGTCGCGCCGCACAAAATACGCCTTGGCGGCAGCGTAGCAGAGCGGGATCTCACACAGGATCAAAAATGTTGTGATAAATTCAAACCCGCACATGCAGCGCACCATGCAGGCGGCGGCCACCAGCGGCCAGCACCCGCGGGGCGTTTTGCCGCGCACGCGGGTGCAATGGCAGAGCCAAAGCGCCGCCAGCAGCGGCAGCAGCCAGGTCCACAGGCACCAGTACAGGTCCTTCATGCCGCGCTGCAGCCAGGGGGCCAGCAGCACCGACGCAAACCCGAACGCTGCCGCCAGCGGGCCGAATTCTTCCCACACGGCCAGCGCCGCAAGCAGCTCCGCCGCGTAGAACAGCGTGCTGTTCAGCCAGTAGAGGGCGGTCTCCCGCGCCAGACCGTCGGGCAGCCGGTGCCGCAGCAGACGGTTGACCCTGCCGAACAGCCAGCCCTGCAAGCCCGACTGGTGGGTGTAGGGGTGGAACGCCGCCGCGTCGGTGGGGGTGTCGTCCCGGAACAGTGCGCGGTTCGTGTCGTCGCTCCAATCGTCGGTGTAGACCCCCAGAAAGCCGCCGGGGGCGTACTGCCCCTGCTCCATCTGGTGGATGCGGCCATAGACGAGCGTCTGGGAGCCTGTATCCCACACGCCGGTCAGGTAGGCGCTGGCATTGTGCCGCACCGTGGTCAGCAGCGCGGCCAGCGCCAGCACTGCCAGCAGGGTCGCCGCGCCGCGCAGGGGTGCGGGCAGCGTCTGCCATATTCCTTTTGCTTTTGTCAATGTTATCGATCCCATTTGTCGCACAGCGCAGCGATCTGGCTGGCAAATTTTGCAAGGTCCTTGTTGGCCCCGCCCTGGTTGTGGCGGATGACCTCCAGCAGGCGTTGGCCCATGTTGGCCAGACGGTCATAGGCCGCGCTGGTGCGCACGGTCTCGGCGGATTTCGTCTTGATGATCTTTTGGGTGTTGCCGACCTCGGCGCAGGCGACGCGGCCCTCGGCGGCGATCCAGATCGAGCCGTTGTAGGGGGCGTCGGCCTCGTAGCCCTCCTCCTTCAGATGGTTGGCCCAGTGCTCGGCGACGGCGTCCTCGCCGTGGTTGACAAAGACGAACTTCGGCTTTTCGTCAAAGGCGCGGAGCCAGGCTTCCAGCCCGTCCTTGTCGGCGTGACCCGAAAGCCCGCCCAGCTGCGCAATGCGGGCCCTGACCTGCACCGGCTCGCCAAAGAGCTTGACCTCCTGCGCGCCGTTGACCAGCGCGTTGCCTAAGGTGCCGGGGCTTTGGTAGCCGACGAACAGCACCGTACACTCGGGCCGCCAGAGGTTATATTTTAAGTGGTGGCGGATGCGGCCCGCGTCGCACATGCCGGCGGCGGAGATGATGACCTTGGGCGTCGGGTCACCGTTGATGGCCATGGATTCTTCTTTCGTCTCGCTGACGTGCAGACCCGGGAACTGCAGGGGGTTTTGGCCGCTCTGCACCAGGGCGAGGGCTTCGTCGTCGTAGCACTCGGCAAAGTTTTCCCGGAAGATCGTGGTGGATTTGCTCGCCAGCGGGCTGTCCACAAAGACCGGGAAGTTTTCGTGGCCCTTGATACGGCCCTCGGCCTTGATCTGACGGATAAAATACAAAAGTTCCTGCGTGCGGCCCACGGCAAAGCTGGGGATGACGACATTGCCGCCCTTGTCGAACGTCGATTGCAGCACGGCGCTCAAATCGCCGATATAATCCGGTTTCGGGCCGTGGCTGCGGTCCCCGTAGGTGGATTCCATGACAAGGTAATCCGCGTGGCCCGGGTTGGACGGGTCCTTGATGAGCGGCTGATGGGTGTTGCCGATGTCGCCCGAGAAAACGATGATCTCCGGCGTGCGGCCCGGCTCCGCAATGCGCAGCGAGACGGACGCGCTGCCCAGCAGGTGCCCCACATCGGTAAAGCGCATCTCGATTTTGCCGGTTGGCCCATCGAACAGTGTCTGCCACGTCTCATAGGGGCAGGGCACAAACTGCTTCATGACGTTCTGCGCGTCCTCGACGGTGTAGTCCGGCTCGATCATCTCGGCACCGCTGCGCATGGCCTTTCGGTTTTTCCACTCGGCCTCCTGCTCCTGAATGTGGGCGGAATCCTCCAGCATGATGGCGCAGAGGTCGCGGGTCGCATCGGTGGTATAGATGGGGCCGCGGTAGCCGTTTTTGTACAGGTACGGGATGCGGCCCGAGTGGTCGATGTGCGCATGGGTCAGCAGCAGTGCCTCATAGGTGCCGGGCGCGCAGGGCAGGTCGGCGTTCTCATACACGTCGCGGCCCTGCTCCATGCCGCAGTCGATCAGAAAGCGGTGTCCCGCCGCCTCCAGCTGTGTGCAGCTGCCGGTCACTTCCCGGTCAGCGCCTAAGAATGTGAGCTTCATGTGGGAGAACCTCCTTTATTTGGGGATATTGCGGGGAGAACCGGGAATGAGCGGCCACGGAAAGCCCGTCGGGACCCTTCAGGCCTCGCAAGCTCGGCCAGCTCCCCTAAAAGGGGAGCCCAGCGTGTCGAAAAACCTCCCTCTGCGAGGGAGGTGCCCCGAAGGGGCGGAGGGAGAGAACCTTGCCATAGCCCGAAATATTTCGGG
>OCHC01002594.1_pt1 | contig 10378 bp, 10 predicted proteins | sample 1538641 | NCBI WGS metagenome assembly OCHC01 (sample SAMN04571714, study PRJEB22368) | human gut metagenome | biome: human gut; material: stool | host: Homo sapiens | place: Luxembourg | collected 2012-08-17
GAGTCATGGATATTCTTGGTAGCTAAGAAGAATAACATACCTCGGACTTTCAATCGTGGCAAGACCTACTGGAGCAAGAAGCACATAGATGCTTACTTTGCCAAGAAAGCCCCGAATCCTGACATTACCGAATGGTATAGCACACAGGAAATGCAGGAGAAATTCGGTATGACCTTATCCGCTATCTACACGTTTGTTTCCAAGAATGCCATCCCAAAGAAGAAAGAAGGCATCATAGTGTACTATTCCAAGAAACACATGGATATAGCCAAAGGCGTGGCGCCCCCTGAAGAACCGCAGTATTATACGGTAGCCGAAGCTATGGAGAAGTTCAATCTCACCCGTGACCAGCTCTATCATTACGCAAAGTACCATAATATCCACAAGGTCAAGAAGGGCAAATACACGCTTATTTCTAAACCAGAATTGGATAAGCTACTTGCAGCCCCAAAGATTGAATAAGTTATTTATCGGTGAATGTTGCCACCATTGAATCACCTTATTCCTTTGCACCAAACAAATGTAGAACTCTAAATATTAAACAGTATGACACACACGTGTACAAAAGTAACAGTTCGTCAGAGAGCGATTCGGAATAATCGCATCTCCTTGTATCTGGATTATTATCCGGCAGTCCGTAACCCCGAAACCATGCAGATGAGCCGTCGGGAATATCTCGGCATATACATCTACGCCCACCCGAAGAACGAAATGGAAAGGGAGTTCAACAACGATATGCTGAACAAAGCAGAGGCTATCCGTTGTATCAGAGTGCAGTCGCTCATCAATGAAGAGTTCGGTTTCTTAGACAAGAGCAAACAGAAAGCCGACTTCCTCGCCTACTTCAAAAAGATGTGCCGAAGCAAAGACCAGAAGTGGACATTTGTCTATCAGCACTTCTACAACTTTGTCAAAGGGCAATGTACTTTTGGCGATGTGAATGTGGATTTGTGCAAGAAATTCCGAGAGTATCTGTTGAACGCCAAGCAACTTAAACACAGCAATCGCCCCATATCCCTCAATTCGGCATCCGGCTACTATTCCACTTTCAGAGGTTTATTGAAGATTGCTTATCGAGATAAATGGCTTCGAGAAAACATCAATGATTACCTTGATAAGATTGAACCACAAGATGTAAAGAAAGAGTATTTGACACTAGACGAAGTGAAGCAGCTTGCCGCCACTCCTTGCGACATCCCCGTTCTGAAAGCAGCATCCTTGTTTGCTTGTCTGACAGGACTACGCATCAGCGATATTCTTAATCTTCAATGGGAAGACTTTGCTATTGCTCCCGACCAAGGTTATTGCTTGCGTATCAGAACACAGAAAACCCAAACGGAAGCGACACTTCCCATTAGTTATGAAGCCTACGAACTATGTGGTACGCCCGATACAGGTAAGGTATTCAAAGGATTAAAGCGGAGCATGATTAACTATCCTCTGAAAAACTGGCTCAAAAAGGCAGGAATAACGAAACCGATAACCTTTCACGGATTTCGTCACTCCTATGCAGTTATTCAAATCTCTTTAGGTACAGACATTTACACAGTATCAAAAATGTTAACTCACAAGAATGTTTCTACTACTCAAATCTACGCAGACTTGGTAAATGTGAAGAAACGAGAGACTGCCAATAAGATTTCACTAAAATAAATATAGCCATGAAACGAGGAATTATAACAAACAATGGACAAGGCATTCATATCTCTGATGGCGAAGTATGAATGACAGCTTGGGAGATTGCCGGCTTGTTCTATACAACAACTGGAGTAATCAACTCTCGTATAAAAGCGATATTGAAAACCAATATCTTAAAGGAGTATGAAGTCTGCCGATATATAAGGTTAGAGAATGGGAATTATGCCGATGTGTATAATCTCGACATGATTATTGCCCTATCCTATCAAATAGACACAGGGCATTCTGCCGCATTCAGAAAATGGGTTATAAGCAAGGTCGTTCATAAGCAGAACTGCAACATCCTACTATATCTTAATGAAGGGGCGAACAGTACATTGTATTGCTAATAAAACAACTTTTCAATCATCAGATTATCTGCATTGTTTAGTCAAAAACAATGCAGATAATCTCTATTTAGAGGTACACAACCCCATTGTACCAACTATTTTCACCGAAAACAAAGAATTTCACAACACGCTTATTATAAGGTATGTAACGTGGTGAAATGTGATGAAATATATCGTCAAGAGTCCGTTGGCAAGCAAAACTATGGATTTTCTCAAAAATAAATCCTATATATTTGCACACAAACGATTAGCATATATCATTATGGAACAGAAAAAGACAGAACATATTACTTTGAATCTGATTGTTTTCGGGACAATTATTATCATTGGTGTTTTAGCCCGTCAGACCGCACTACACTATGGTTGGGACGAGTTTAGTAGCTACCTTATTTTTGTGGTATGCTCCATTGTCATGGGTGCAATCTATCTCAATCTACAAATGGTATTCAGCCAACTTCTTTCACCAACAATAGAGAAGTGCTTTATAAGATTTGAGTGCTACCGCAATAAGGCTATAGCAGTAGAAACTCCAGTGATACACTCGGAACTTGCCGAAAGTAGCATAATTTCAGAATCTATCATTTCTAAATCTGAGCCCAAAATCGAAATAGAAACTACATCTGACACAACAGAAGAAGTTTCTAATCCATCTTGTTCCAAACTCAAAGAAGACATGACAGAACTTCCAAAGGAAGAATCCACACCTTCTACTTTCAACGATATGTCTATTGAAAAATCCAACCAGCCTACAGAATACGAGATATTCCGTGCCAACGCTATGGCTGAAAAGGAACGGGCATCGCAAGAAAAATTAGATAAGGTTCTCGCATATACGAAACAAAACTTGGTTCTCTATCTTAGCGAAACTGACCTTAATCGTCTATGTGAATATATTACAGAATATTACTTGTCAGATACTATGCCCAAAGTCGAGCAGATAAAGGTTGATGCTCAACTAAAAACCATTGACATCATGCACTTTGGTTGGAATATCGGCAAGGCATTCGGAAAGCCACGCCTACAGACAGCTACCTTTATAAAGAGGGTATTTGCTCATACTCTCCGTGACTCGGAAATATCTACCATTGAGCGCAAAATGTCACATACGGAATCAGAATGTAGGATTAAACTGGATAGAAAGATTGCATAGTTAATGTCATTCTTCATTTATAGAATCCTCTAATGCGGAAAAATCAATATCTTCTATTTGAATGTTCGGCTCTTGCCCTAATTCCAATTCGTCTCTGCAAAATTTCAAGGTCACATTTAAATAAGAAGAAATTTCCAAAAGAGTTGTCTCATAATGTTCATAAAAATACTCCTTGTCTTCTGAATCCCAAATACTATCTTCTTCTGAAAAATGTTTAACTTTCACATTCGCATCTATCTCTGGAAAACATATAGCTTCAATCTCGCCATCTGATACAGATATAATTTCCATATCTTTTGCTGTAATTTCTAATGAAACATGCAAATCAAATACCTCATCAATATCCACATATCCAAATCTATAAACATATAGATTTGGATCCGATAAAAATTCCACAATCTGTTTTTCCAAGTTTTTTTTCAAAATTGGATTTGCCGACTCAATATAAGAAAATAAGGTTTTAATATCCCTCTGCTTTTTCTCTTCGTTAGAAGTTGGTATTCGATTTTGTATGAGATCATCTAAGTATTTTCCAATATCATCAACTTTTAACTTATCTGATTGGTATTGCGTCATATCTTTATCTGTAGAAAATACTATTATTTGTTCAATATCTTTAGTTTCTGCATATTTTTCTAAAGAAGCCAATACAAATGCATCTGGAAATTCCTTATTTTTCCCTTGACTTCCAAAAGGTTTTGATTGATTAAAGTACTTTTCAAACACATCGGGTATGGTATCCATAAAAAATGGATAATCAATTTCAATAACATTTGCTCTAGATAACTGCACGGGCATACTATTTTCTACTAGTTTTGAATAGTCTGAGACTAAAAGTTCAAATTTCTCCACTAATTCTGATGTCCCTGCAATCTTTCCTAATAATTGTGTCTTTCTACCGACCTCATCAAATTTTAAAAATGTAGCTTCTGTAAGATGCTTTATCCATTCCCGCTTTGTTATAATTGGAAGTAAAATTTTAATATAACCTTTACTAGCTAAATTGAATAACTTAGCAACACGACCAAATTCTTTAAAATAAGACTCCTTCATCAAAACTGAAGTGTCAATAAAAACATAATCAAGAGGCTTATCCATCTTATCAAATACATATTTTCTATAGTGCAAAGGTACTTAAATTCCTTGTAATCACGACTAATCACCATCAAAAAGTTATTCATCTGTTATATTTTGGTGAATGATTCCACCATTGAAACACCTGTTTCCTTTGCCGTCGAACAATTAAAAACGAGCGACGTATGCAAAAAGAAACAGTAACATTTGATAAGCTGCCCGAAGCGGTAGGTTATCTGACCGAACAGGTCATCGAGTTGAAAAGGATGGTGTCGGAACTTCAACCTCCTGCATCAGACAAGCATGTGTTGGTTGAGATTGAGGATGCTTGTCGTATCATCAAGAAAGCCAAGCCTACCATTTATACTTTGGTACGCAAAGGGCTACTTCCTGCCTATAAGAAAGGTAAGAAGCTCTATTTCTACGAGGACGAACTTCTGGCTTGGATTGAGAACGGACGTAGAAAGACTTCCGAACAAACATACGAGGAAATGCTTGCCAATATGCAAGACGGTGTCCGCCATAAGCCTAAATCATCTGTAAAACTTTAATAGGTATGGGGCTATGAATACATATTCTATTAATCCGGCATCCATCATTGATGAAACGGTTGATTTAAGTATGCGATTGGCTGGTACTGATTTTCCGGTCAGCATATTCCCGACAAAAATCCAACGCATCATCAGCGAGGTTCACGAATGCCATAATTACCCTACCGACTACATTGCCGCTGCAATTCTTACAGCGATTGCAGTCGGTATAGGTAACACGCATCTTGCCCAAATCAAGCAAGGCTGGGTAGAAAGCCCCATCCTATACATGGCATTGATTGGAAGACCGGGAGCAAACAAAAGCCATCCGCTTAGCTTTGCGATGAAACCGTTTCTTGATTATGACTACCAGCAGAATCAGGCCTTTGAAAAAGCACTTGCCAAGTATGATGAGCTGATGAGTATGAGCCGCAAAGAACGTGCGGATAACGGTGAAGAACAATTTCCACAGGAACCAATTCGTAAACGCTTCTTGATTTCAGATGTAACGCCCGAGGGATTGAGTCTGATTCATGCGCAGAACAAACGTGGTTTATGCTTGTGGGCTGACGAATTGTCCGCTTGGTTCAAGAACTTCAACCGCTATAACAACGGTTCGGAAGAACAGTTCTGGTTGTCGGTGTTCAGTGCCAAGACCACTATATCAGACCGTAAGAATGCCAAAAGTTCCATCTTTATCAAGCGACCGTATATATCGGTTATCGGCACTATCCAAAAGAAGATTCTCAGTGAACTAGCTAAGGGTGAACGCTCCAGTAACGGATTCATTGACCGCATTCTGTTCGTGATGCCCAATCTGCAACAGAAAGCACGTTGGAATGATAAGGAACTACCGGAGAATATCGTGCAAGAATGGAATACCATTATTGACAAGCTGATACAACAGGAGTATGCCCTCAATGAGTTTGGAGAGATTGAACCGCATATTCTTCTCTTCACGGAGGATGCCAAGAGACGGCTTTATGAATGGCAGCATCATTTTTCAGAGTTATGCGACCGAGAGACAAACGATACCATTGTGAGTATCTATTGCAAATTGGAGATATACATCATCCGTTTCTGCCTGATTATCCAATTAGCACGATGGACTTGCGGAGAGTGTGATAAAACCTGTATTGACCTGTTGACGGTAGAACGAGCCATCAAACTGACGGAGTATTTCAAGGAATCCGCATTGAGTGTTCAAAATATCCTCAATGAAAATGCGCTCAACAACCAACAACAGGCGATAGTCAATCAGCTTCCTCCTGCCTTTACAACTGCCCAAGCTATACAGATAGCCGAGCAAAACGGAATGAAGGAGCGCACATTTCAACGCTTTCTCAACGACAACATCGGGACATTGTTCCGCAAAGAGAAGCATGGAGAATATTCAAAGATTAACCCGTGACATTTTTGTCGGTTTTGACACTTTCCCAAACGAAAACGACAATAACGACAAAAGTGACACACCAAAAAAGAAACATACAATGAGTACACATAGATTCATATTAGAACCCTACAAAGGTGTCAGCACTCGGCACACTTGCCCGAACTGCCATCGCCAAAGATGCTTTTCAAAGTACATTGACACAGAGAAGCAAATCAAATTCCCAGAGTACGTGGGGCGTTGTGACCATGAGCAGAAATGCGGTTATCACTTCACGCCTCGTGATTACTTTGAGCAAAATCCGTCCGAGAAAGAAAAGTTTACGAAGGATAGTTTCAGAAACTATGCCCCCACTAAGGAAGCGCAACCAATAGCCACCTCCTACATTGATTTGGATATAGTCAACCAATCATTGCGTGGCTATTCCGCAAACAAGTTGTTTCAATTTCTATCGGCTCAGTTCGGAGAAACGAAAACATTGGAACTCATGCAGAAATACAAGGTCGGCACATCCAAGTATTGGGATGGTGCAACCGTATTCTGGCAAACGGACAATCAGAATAAAGTCCGTACGGGTAAGATAATGCTTTACAATCCCGAAACAGGTAAGCGAATAAAAGAACCGTACAATCATGTTACGTGGGTACACTCCGTACTGCACAAAGGAGATTACAATTTGAAACAGTGCTTCTTCGGTGAGCATCTACTTCCTGAAGACAAAAGCCGCCCTGTTGCACTGGTCGAAAGCGAGAAAACGGCACTCATTGCATCCTACTATCTACCGCAATTCCTATGGATTGCATCGGGTGGAAAGAACGGCTGCTTCAATGCCAACAGCCTATCCGTTTTGGCTGAAAGAAGCGTTGTGCTATTCCCTGATTTGGGAGCAACCGACTATTGGCAGAGTAAAATTTGTCTGATGAAAAGCTACGGAATTGAGGTGCGTATGTTTGATTATCTGGAAGCCAATGCCACAGAAAACGAGCGAAAAGAGGGGTATGACATAGCCGATTATCTGCTCAAAGTGAAGCCTGACGAAGCTATCTTCCAACAGATGATAAGGAAGAATCCTGTCTTGAAAACACTGATAGAAACATTCGATTTAAAGCTCGTCAGCGTACAACAAGGCATTCTACAACCGAAGGTTTCACCGCCCAAGAAACGAGGATTCAGACTTTGAACTTAGGGAGAGAAATCGAGACTTTTTTACTGTAGCAAGTTAATGTCGGTGTATTACATTTCCCGACCACTTGCTCCTCAAAAAGTCTGAGAGACGGCTCCCGATGGTCACAAATTATTCACTAGAAAACAATTCACATGGAAAAGAAATATACAATAACACTTCGGCTGTCATATCAGCAACACGCATGGCTTGGTGCGCTTTGCAGACGAAGCAAGCAGACTCAAAGTGAGGTCATTCGTTCACTCATCGAGAACGGTTCGGTACGTGAACGAATCACGCAAGAGCATATCCACATCATCCGGCAACTGATTGGCGAAAGCACCAATCTTAACCAGTTGGCAAAACAGGCAAACACCTACGGTTTCTTTGCCGTTGCAGACAGATGTGAGGAAATGGCTCAGCATATTAATCAACTTATAAAACGACTGAAAGATGATAGGTAAACAGACAAAGGGAACATCATTCGGTGGTTGCGTCCGCTATGTCCTCAAAGAGGAAAAATCCAAGCTATTGGAAGCAGTCGGAGTAGAAGGAACACCCGAACAGATGGCAGAGCAATTTGAGTTACAAACATTACTCAATGACAAGGTAAAGAATATTGTCGGACACACTTCGCTCAACTTCTCACCAGAAGATAGCGCAAGGCTAAAGTCCGATGATGCTCTGATGCTGAGCATAGCGCACGACTACATGAAATTGATGGGTATTGAAAACACGCAATACATCATTGCCCGTCATATCGACCGTGAGCATCCGCATTGCCATATCGTTTTCAACCGAGTGGACAATGACGGCAAGACGATTAGCGACAAAAACGATTTTCGCAGGAATGAGAAAATCTGCAAAATGCTGACCGCCAAATATTGCTTGCACTTTGCCAATGGTAAAGACCATATCAAAGAGGAACGCTTGCGCCCCTACGACAAGGCAAAGCACGAGATATACAAGGCATTGAAAGAAGAACTGCCCAAAGCTCATAGTTGGGATGATTTGAAAGATGCGCTTGCCGACCGGAACATTGATATGAAATTTAAAGTCATCCGGACTACACGGGAAATACAAGGTGTCAAGTTTGAGCATAACGGCTTTTCTTTCTCCGGCTCAAAAATAAGCCGAGAGTTCAGCTACCTGAATATCGACAACCGATTGGAAGATAATGCTTGTGCATCCTTGTTGGAGTCAGCCAAGCAGGAACCCAGACAACAGAAAGAAGAGATACAGCAAAGCATTTCTCATTCCGATGATAGCTTTGGCTTCAATCTCGGTTTGCTAAACGGAAGCTCATCCTACGATGCCACAGCCGCAGAAGAAGCAGAGTTCAATCGCCTGATGAAAAAGAAAAAGGCTAAGCGCAAGCGAGGCTTTCATTTATAATTTTCTATTTATTAATTTTTAAAACCCCATTATTATGGTACAAAAAGATTTAATTCTTGATTTCAATCTCTACTTGTGTGAAAAGTTTGGCTACAGAGAAAGCTGTAGCGTGATGCCACATGCCAATGGCTTTTGTGTGGACATCCGTGAACGTGACTTAGACTGCTATATCCGCTTCTGGGAGTATAGCTGTGGAAGAGGCAACTTCCCCGACTGGTCTATTATTATTGTACGCAGTAACTTCAAGAAGAACCAAAAAGAAAGCCTGAAAGACTTGGCTCAGTTCTTCAAGGAGTACATACCACGCTACGGTTACAAATACCTCTGTACCGAAGATGATGACTACAAGTATTATCAGACACTTGGTTTGAAGTGTATAATGGACGGCTTTTGTCCCAATTATGCACTTGCACTGAAGGATTTGAATGTCTGATACATGGTTTAGAGTTAAGGAGGGGAATTTTCCTCTCCTTTTCTTTTTCGATGTGCCATAATGAGCAGATTCCTCTATTATAGATGTTGATAATAAAAGTTTTATTACCCCATTCTCATAATGTGCGCAATGATTGAGAGCGAAGAAATTACTGTATCAGATTTCTTCGCTCTACATATTACATCATTTTCCCAATGACTTAAAGACTTTCGCAATACAACGCTTTTTCTGTTCCATATTTGGATGAACATATAAGTCCAATGTAGTTGAAATGTTGGAATGCCCTAACAATACACTAACGGTCTTGTAGTCACAGCCAGCCTCTATACAACGAGTGGCAAAACTATGGCGGAGCCCATGATATTTCAATTTGGGAATACCCAACTTTGCCATTAACTTACCGTAATAATTACGGTAGGTACGAGGCTCGGTTGGATATTCATCATTAGTCAAGACATAGAAATCTTCATTAACGACCTTTTTTAGCGGTTTTACCATTGCAAGAAGTTCCTTTGTCATAGGAATTTCCCGACATGAGTTTTGAGTCTTTGGGGTGTTGATAACGAGCTTGGTATGTTTCTCCATCCCATCAATAATGTAAATCCGTTCAATTGTACGATTGACGGTTATCGTACCCTCGGAAACATTGATATCGCTCCACTTCAAAGCGCAGACTTCCCCTATGCGAAGTCCTGTACAAAGACTAATGTAGATACCCAGTCCGGCAAAGGAGAAATGGTTTTGAATATGATTGAGTATTTTCTTGTGATTGGCAACTGACAGTACTTCCAATTCTTTGGCTATCGAAGAAGACGGATATTTGATGTCCCACTCTTGATAATCCATCCATTCGTTTTTCACACCGAATTTCATAACCATTTTCAGAACTATCAATATGTCTTTCACGGATTTCACACTCAGCCCATTCTCAATTTTCCGTAAAACAAAGTCTTGCACAGCCTGTTCATAGAGTGTATCGCTTTCTCCAAAGTTTGGAAGAATATGATTCTCCAAGATGAGCACATAAGCAGCCATTGTAGACTGCTTCACATAAGGTTGCTTGTACTCTTTCCATGCAACCGAGATTTCTCTAATTGTTTTTTGTTCCATAATCGTATATTAATATGTTGTACATATAATTAGAGAATAATAAATCCCAGATGTTCCCCATTTGAGATTCCCAGAGTTTAGTGAAGAGTGGGAAATATGTAAAGTGT
>OCHC01002606.1_pt1 | contig 10324 bp, 8 predicted proteins | sample 1538641 | NCBI WGS metagenome assembly OCHC01 (sample SAMN04571714, study PRJEB22368) | human gut metagenome | biome: human gut; material: stool | host: Homo sapiens | place: Luxembourg | collected 2012-08-17
TCGGCACTGTAAACGGAAGTCATTCCGATTTTCTTTCCAATAAGTCCTGACATTTGTTGTCAATTGTTTGTTATAAATAGTAATAAAGTGATGTAACGTTTTTTGTCTTGCCGTCTGGTTATCATATATTTCGATGTACCGGTCGCTTTCAGCCGCCATTGCCGCCTGCGGCGCCATTGACAAATCCGGCTCCATCCCGGCCCTCCCTCGGGGAGGGAGATGGCGTGCGCTCCGCACGGTTGGTACACTATATATAATCAATCACCTCCGGTTCCCGTCGTCCTGCCCCGCTTCCGTTCCCCTGCCCGGGGCAACGCTCGCCGAGCCGACCCGCCCCCGGTTCCTTCTTTCGAAGAAACCCGGGTTACAGCTCGGAAAACCGGCAGACGTCCTGTCCGATCACACCTTGATCTCTACCTCCACACCCGAGGGAAGCTCCAGTTTCATCAGCGCGTCGATCGTTTTGGGCGTCGACGAGTAGATGTCGAGGATACGCTTGAAGGTGCAGAGCTGGAACTGCTCGCGGGCTTTCTTGTTGACGAAAGTCGAGCGGTTGACCGTAAAAATCTGCTTGTGCGTGGGAAGGGGCACCGGGCCGCTCACGACGGCGCCCGTGCTCTTCACGGTCTTCACAATCTTCTCGGCCGACTTGTCCACGAGATTGTGATCGAATGACTTTAACTTGATTCTAATCTTCTGGTTCATATTGTTTGCTTATTCTATATCCTTACGTTTACCACTCGCTTTCTCGATGATCTCCTTGGCCAGGTTGGCAGGGACCTCCTCGAAGTGCGAGAACTCCATGGACGAGGTTGCGCGGCCCGACGAAATCGTACGCAGTACGGTCACATAGCCGAACATCTCCGACAGGGGAACCTTGGCCTTCACCACGCGGGCGGTGCCTTTCGACTCCATGCCGGTAACCTGTCCGCGACGCTTGTTCAGGTCGCCGATGATGTCGCCCATGTTCTCCTCGGGGGTCACGACCTCCACGTTCATAATAGGCTCCATAATCACCGAACCGGCCTTGGGAGCCGCTGCGCGGTAACCGTTGCGGGCTGCGATCTCGAACGACAGCTGGTCGGAGTCCACGGGGTGGAACGAACCGTCGAGCAGCGTGATCTTCATCGAGTCCATCTTGTAGCCGGCCAGCGCACCGTTCGCCATCGCCGAAGCGAAGCCCTTCTGCACGGCGGGGATAAACTCCTTGGGAATGTTACCGCCCTTGACCTGGTCTACGAACGTAAGGCCCATGGCGCCGTCGTCGGCGGGACCGATCTCGAAGATGATGTCGGCAAACTTACCGCGACCGCCGGTCTGCTTCTTGAAGACCTCGCGGTGCTGAACCGTCTTGGTGAGCGACTCCTTGTAGTTCACCTGGGGAGCGCCCTGGTTGATCTCCACACCGAACTCGCGGCGCAGACGGTCCACGATGATGTCGAGGTGAAGCTCGCCCATGCCGCTGATCACCGTCTGACCCGAATCCTCGTCGGTGTGCACCGTGAAGGTGGGGTCCTCTTCAGCCAGCTTGCCCAGGGCGATGCCGAGCTTGTCGAGGTCCTTCTGGGTCTTCGGCTCCACGGCCAGACCGATCACCGGCTCGGGGAAGGTCATCTGCTCCAGCACGATGGGTGCGTTCTCGGCGCAAAGCGTGTCGCCCGTGCGGATCTCCTTGAAACCTACGGCCGCGCAGATGTCGCCGGCGCCGACGGTCTCCATCGGGTTCTGCTTGTTGGCGTGCATCTGGTAGATGCGGCTGATACGCTCGCGCTTGCCGCTGCGGGTGTCCAGGATGTAGGAACCGGCATCGAGCTTACCCGAGTATACGCGCACGAAAGCCAGACGGCCTACGAACGGGTCGGTAGCGATCTTGAACGCCAGACCGCAGAACGGATCGCTCTCCGAAGCGTGGCGAACCTCTTCCTGCTCGGTTTTGGGGTTCATGCCCGTAACGGGGGGCAGGTCGAGCGGCGAGGGCAGGAAAGCCATCACGTAGTCGAGCAGTTTCTGCACGCCCTTGTTGTGGAACGACGAACCGCAGAGCATCGGGACGATCTGCATCGAGATCGTCGCCTTGCGGATCGCTGCGAGCAGCTCGTCGGCGGTGATCGAATCGGGGTCCTCGAAGAACTTCTCCATCAGCGCATCGTCGGTGGAAGCCACCTCCTCGATGAGCTTGCCGCGCCACTCGGCGGCCTCGGCCTTCATCGACTCGGGAATCTCCTTCAGCTCGAAGTTGTCGCGGACGGTCTTGTCGTCGTAATAATAGATAGCGTTATTATATATAAGGTCTACCAGACCTTCGAACTTGTCCTCGGCGCCGATAGGCAGAACGACCGGAAGGGCCGTAGCTCCGAAGTGCTCCTTGATCTGTGCGCACACCGACAGGAAGTCGGCGCCCGTGCGGTCCATCTTGTTGACGTAACCCAGACGGGGCACGTTGTACTTGTCGGCCTGACGCCATACGGTCTCCGACTGCGGCTCCACGCCGCCTACGGCGCAGAACGTGGCGATAGCGCCGTCCAGCACGCGCAGCGAACGCTCCACCTCGACCGTGAAGTCGACGTGTCCCGGGGTGTCGATCAGGTTGATCTGGTACTGGTTGCCCATGTAGTTCCAGAAAGCGGTCGTTGCAGCCGAGGTGATCGTGATGCCGCGCTCCTGCTCCTGAACCATCCAGTCCATGACGGCAGCGCCTTCGTGCGTTTCACCGATCTTGTGGGTTTTGCCCGTGTAGAAAAGGATTCGCTCCGACGTGGTGGTTTTACCGGCATCAATGTGAGCCATGATACCGATATTGCGAGTATATTTTAAATCTCTGGTTGCCATCTGTTCGGTCTCCTTATTAGAATCTAAAGTGTGCGAATGCCTTGTTGGCCTCGGCCATGCGGTGCATCTCCTCCTTACGCTTGAAGGCTGCGCCCTGCTGGTTGTAGGCATCCAGTATCTCTGCTGAAAGCTTGTCTGCCATCGTCTTGCCGGCGCGCTTGCGGGAATAGAGGACAAGGTTTTTCATGGAAATAGAAATCTTGCGCTCCGGACGAACCTCCATAGGAACCTGGAACGTCGCACCTCCGATACGCTTCGATTTCACTTCGACTTGGGGTGTGATGTTCTCCAGAGCCTGTTTCCAGACTTCCAGCGGAGATTTATCAGCATCCTTCATCTTCTTGCCGACGATTTCGAGCGAGTCGTAGAAAATCGTGTAGGCAATACTCTTCTTACCATCCAGCATAAGGTTGTTCACGAAACGGGTCACAGCCACGTCTCCGAACTTCGGATCCGGAAGTAGAATTCGCTTTTTTGGCTTAGCTTTTCTCATTGCTATTTAAAAATGATCTGTTAAAAACTCTCTTGTTGTTGACTACTTGCCTGCCTTGGGACGTTTGGCTCCGTACTTCGAACGACGCTGACGACGTCCGTCCACGCCTGCCGAGTCGAGCGCACCGCGCACCAGGTGATAACGTACACCGGGGAGGTCCTTCACACGACCGCCGCGGACGAGCACGATGGAGTGCTCCTGCAAGTTGTGGCCTTCTCCGGGGATGTAGGCGTTGACCTCCTTGCCGTTGGTCAATCTTACACGCGCTACCTTACGCATTGCCGAGTTCGGCTTCTTCGGGGTCGTCGTGTACACACGCGTACATACGCCTCGGCGCTGGGGACACGCAGCCAGTGCGGGAGACTTCGACTTGTCCTCCATCTTCACACGGCCGTTTCTCACTAACTGTTGAATAGTTGGCATTTCTAAAACTGTCCTTTAATTGTTAAAAAATCTATCTCCATTGTCCAAAATGGACTGCAAAGGTACGCATTTTTTCGGAAATACAATATATATGCACGTCTTTTTTCGCCATTTCCCAGGATTTTACGCCGTTTGCAATACTTTTTACTTATAGAATTTCCTGTAAAATAAATTCCGGTTATATATAAACCGACAACGGATTTATTATCAACGCTATAAACCGAATGCTCCGGGCCTTGATCCCCGGCACGGACTTTGCCCCGCAAACGGCGTGCAGACAGCCCTTCCCGACAGGAACGGCCCGAAAACAAACTGCACCGCAAAACCATGACAATCACCAGAAAACGATTCACACACACGCTTTTACCGGCGCTTCTCGCCGCATTCGCCGGCTTCGCGGCGTGCAGTTCGGACGACGACGCCCCCGAACCGCCGAAACCCTCCGGCTACGACATCTACACGGCGGGCTACACCACGCCCGCATCGAAGGCCGTCGCAACGGTCTGGAAAAACGGGCAGCTGCTCTACACGCTCACCGACGGCACGAACGACGCCTGGGCCTACGCGGTCTGCGTTTCGGACGGCACGGTCTATGCCGCCGGCTACGAACGGCAGAGCGACCGGATCGTGGCGAAGGTCTGGGAAAACGGCACGCTGAAATACACCCCGGGCGCTCCCGGCGCCGACTCGTACGCCTACTCGGTCTTCGCCGCAAACGGCAGCCTCTACACGGCCGGGAGCGAGGAGAGCGGCGGAGCCTTGACGGCGAAAATCTGGAAAGACGGCGATGCGCTCTACGCCTATTCGGTCAGCCCGGCCGTCTCGCAGGCCCGGTCGGTCTGCGTCTCGGGCGGCGACGTCTACGCCGCAGGCAGTCTGCAAAGCGGGCTCACGAAGCCGCTCGCCGTGGTCTGGAAAAACGACAAGGCGCACTACACGCTCTCCGACGGGGAGACCCCCGCCGGAGTGAACGCGCTCTGCCTTTCGGGCAGGACGCTCTACGCCGCAGGCCACTCGGGCGGCGCCGCAGCGGTCTGGAAGGACAAGGAGCTGCTCTACACCCTGACCGACGGCAGTTCCTATGCCGAAGCCACCGCCGTCTGCCGGTTCGGACACACGCTCTACACGGCGGGTTACCACACCGACGGCTTCGAGGAGGAGGGCGTCGTCTGGAAGGAGGGACAGGAGCTGTTCGACCTCTCCGACGGTTCGGGCAGCGGCTCGATGCCCTATTCGGTCGCCGTCTGCTACGACGACATATTCACCGCCGGAACGATTTTCGGCACGACGCGGACCGCCGTCGTATGGCACGGCGACGAAATCCGATACACGCTCTCCGACGGCACGGGTCACAGCGAAGCCTACTCGATGTACGTCGTCCCGCTCTACGACTGACACATCCCGCAAACGAAAAAAGGGGGCGCGGCCGAATGGCCTCGCCCCCCTTTTTTCCCATGCAGCCGCGCTGCGGCACGCAGACCGCCCGTCACCGGGTGATCCGAATGATCCACGCGTCGTAATAACCCTCGCCGCGCGCCGCGCCGTCGACACGGATCGGACTGTGCACCTCCGCCTCGTAAATGCGCTCTTTGCGGTTTTTCTTCCAGACCACGTAGAGGTCGAACTCCACCTTCGTGGAGGTCCCGTCGCCCCAGTCGACCACGAACGACTGCCCTTTCAGACCATCCGTCGGATCGAATTCTCCGAAAGCGAGGTGGTAGCCCTTGATCCTGTCGTACTCATTCACCCCTTCGAGCCGCAGCGCCAGCGGCCGCGGCATCGTGGCCCGCGTCGCCGGGGCCGCAACGGCGTCCGCCGCCACTTCGTAGCGTTTTCCGCCGTATGTCACGGCGATGGGCCGGCCGAGAATCGCATCAGGCTCATCGGGATCGAGCAGGTTCACGCCCGTCGCGGCGTCGGAAACGAAAAAGCAGACCGAAGGATTCACGAAATCATAGATCGGCATCTCGTATTCCACCTCCTCCGAACAGCCGGCAAGCGCACCCAGCGCCAGCGGAACACCCAGCAAAAAAACTTTAAATTTACCCATAAGCTCGCAATTTAAATCCGACATGTGCCACTCCCGGATAAAGATACGTTTTTTTTTCTATCTTTGCGGGAAAATCCGCAACAAAATTACACGACATATGGAGTACAATTTCAAGGAGATCGAGGCCAAATGGCAAAGCCGCTGGAGGGCGGACAAAACCTACAAGGTGGAGACGGACCCCTCGCGGCCCAAATTCTACGTGCTGGACATGTTCCCCTACCCTTCGGGAGCAGGCCTGCACGTCGGCCATCCGCTGGGCTACATCGCCTCGGACATCTACTCGCGCTACAAGCGGCTCAAGGGATTCAACGTCCTCCACCCGATGGGTTACGACGCCTTCGGCCTTCCCGCCGAGCAGTATGCGATCCAGACGGGGCAGCATCCCGCCGTCACGACCGAGCAGAACATCGCCCGCTACCGCGAACAGCTGGACAAGATCGGATTCTCGTTCGACTGGGACCGCGAGGTGCGCACGTGCGACCCCGGATACTACAAGTGGACGCAGTGGGCGTTCCTCGAGATGTTCTCCCATTGGTACGACCGTTCGAAACAGCAGGCGCGCCCCGTCGCGGAACTGACCGCCGCCTTCGAAACGAGCGGCACCGAGGGGCTGGACGCCGCCTGCACGACCGAGATGCACTTCACGACCGCCGAATGGAACGCCAAAAGCGAGCGGGAGAAGGAACAGATCCTTCAGAACTACCGCCTCGCCTTCCGCGCCGACACCCAGGTCAACTGGTGTCCGAAGCTGGGGACCGTGCTGGCCAACGACGAAGTGCACGACGGACTTTCGGTCCGCGGCGGCTATCCGGTCGAGCAGAAGCGCATGAAACAATGGCTTCTGCGCGTGACGGCCTACGCCCAGCGCATGCTCGACGGGCTGGACAAACTCGAATGGAGCGACTCGCTGAAGGAGATCCAGCGCAACTGGATCGGCCGCTCGGAGGGCGCCCAGGTCTTCTTCGACATCGAGAACAGCGACCGGAAACTGGAGATCTTCACCACCCGTCCCGACACGATCTTCGGCGTGACGTTCATGGTCATCGCCCCCGAGCACGAGTGGGTCGGCGAACTGACGACGCCCGAGAACAAGGCCGCCGTCGAGGAGTACATCCGCCAGACCAAAAAGCGTTCGGAGCGCGACCGCATCGCCGACACGAAGCGCGTAAGCGGCGTTGCAACAGGCTCCTACGCCATCAACCCCTTCACGAACAAAGCCATTCCGATCTACATTTCCGACTACGTGCTCTCGGGCTACGGAACGGGCGCCATCATGGCCGTTCCGGCGCACGACTCGCGCGACTGGGCCTTCGCCCGCCACTTCGGACTGGAGATCGTCCCGGTGGTCGAGGGCGGCGACATCGAGAAAGAGTCGTACGACGCCAAAACGGGGAAAGTAATCAACTCGGATTTCCTCAACGGCATGGATGTAAAGGAGGCGATTCAGGTGATGTTCGCCGAAGTCGAGAAGCGCGGACTGGGCAAAAAGCTCGTCAACTACCGCCTGCGCGACGCCATTTTCTCGCGCCAGCGCTACTGGGGCGAGCCGTTCCCGATCTACTATAAGAACGACACGGCCTACCCGCTGGCGGAGGACAAACTGCCGCTGGAGCTGCCGCCCATCGAGAATTTCGGCCCCACGGCCGAGGGCGAACCGCCGCTGGCCCGCGTCAAGGGATGGGCGACGCCCGAGGGCTGCCCCTACGAACTGTCGACGATGCCCGGATTCGCCGGATCGTCGGCCTACTACCTCCGCTACATGGACCCGCACAACGACGAGGCGCTCGTCGGGAAAGAGGCGGACGAGTACTGGCGCAACGTCGACCTCTACGTGGGCGGCATCGAGCACGCCACGGGCCACCTGATGTACTCGCGCTTCTGGAACATGTTCCTCTACGACCTGGGCTGCGTCTGCGAGGAGGAGCCGTTCCGCAAGCTCGTCAACCAGGGCATGATCCAGGGGCGCTCGAACTTCGTCTACCGCATCGTGGGAACCAACAGGTTCGTGTCGCTGGGCCTCAAGGACCAGTACGAGACGCAGGCGCTCTACGTCGACGTGAACATCGTCCGCAACGACATCCTCGACCTCGACGCCTTCCGCGCATGGATGCCCGAATACAAGGACGCCGAATTCATCCTCGAGGACGGCAAGTACGTCTGCGGCTGGGCCATCGAGAAAATGTCGAAGTCGTTCTACAACGTCGTGAACCCCGACTACATCGTCGACAACTACGGCGCCGACACGCTGCGCCTGTATGTTCCTCGGGCCGCTGGAGCAGTCGAAACCCTGGGACACGAACGGCATCGACGGCGTGCACAAATTCCTGCGCCGCTTCTGGCGCCTGTTCTTCGACCGCGACGGGCAGCTGTGCGTCACGGACGAAAAGGCGACCGAGCAGGAGCTGCGTACCCTCCACAAGACCATCAAAAAGGTCTCGGAGGACATCGAGAACTTCTCGTTCAACACCTCCGTGGCGGCCTTTATGATCTGCCTCAACGAGCTGGGCGAGTGTTCGAAGCGCGAAGTGCTCGAACCGCTGACCGTGCTGCTCGCCCCCTTCGCCCCGCACATCGCCGAGGAGCTGTGGGCCGCGCTCGGACACACCGAATCGGTCTGCACGGCCTCCTATCCGGTCTGCGACGAGACGCACCTCGTGCGGAACTCGTTCGAATACCCCGTGTCGGTCAACGGCAAGCTCCGCTTCCGGAAGGAGTATGCCGCTTCGATGACGCCCGCCGAGATTCAGGCCGACGTCGTCACGGCCCCCGAGGCGCAGAAATGGCTCGAAGGCAAAACCCCGAAAAAGATCATCGTCGTGCCGGGCAAGATCATAAACATCGTGATCTGACACCCCGTCACGCCTAAAATACCGATTTATGAAACGCACACTACCGCTTATCGCAACACTCCTGCTTATGACCGCAACAGCATCGGCACAGGATTACGGACAGACCGCGACCCTCAAAATCTGGGACAACACGACCGCGCCCCACAGCAACGGCATCACGACGCCGGAAACGGAAAAGGAACCCAACCGCGTACGGAACACCTCCGAAGCGACTCTCTACATCTTCCCGGCCGACAAGGCCAAGGCCACCGGCCAGGCCGTCGTCATCTGCCCGGGCGGCGGCTACGGCATGCTGGCTATGGACCACGAGGGCTACGAAATGGCGAAATGGTTCGCCGCCAACGGCATCACGGGCGCCGTGCTGAAATACCGGATGCCCAACCACCATCCTGAAGTGCCGCTGGAGGACGCCGTACAGGCCCTGCGCATCATGGCGGGACTCGAAGCGGGCGCCACGGGCTACACGGCGGACAAAGTGGGCATCGTCGGCTCTTCGGCCGGCGGACACCTCGCGGCGATGGCCTCGACGATCGGCAGTTTCAAACCGGCCTTCTCGGTCCTCTTCTACCCGGTCATCACGGCCGTGCAGGGCAAGCGCCACCAGGGATCGTTCATCAACCTGCTGAGCGAGCAGCGCACCCCCGAGCAGGACGCAGCCTACTCGCTGGAGAGCCGCGTGACGGCCGACACCCCGCCCGCCATCCTGCTGCTCTCGGACGACGACAAGACCGTTCCGCCCGTCAACAGCACGCTCTACTACAACGCCCTGAAGGCGCACGGCATCGAAGCCTCGATGCACATTTACCCCTCGGGCGGCCACGGCTGGGGCATCCGCGACTCGTTCCGCTACAAGGCCCAGTGGCAGGACGCCGTGCTGGACTGGCTCCGCCGGATCAACGAATAAGCAGGCCGGGCACGAACCGCACCCCGGCACGAACCGAAACGAACCGGACGGCCGCCCGGCGACTACATCCCGGAGGGAATCCCGCACGAGGGGTTCCCTCCGTCGGTTTCTCCGGTCCGTGCATTGCCGTCTGCCGGTTATTTCCCATCGTTCCTTGCGAAAGAACGCCGGTCCCGAGAGAGAGCCGCTGCGGCCTTCGCTTAATTTTTTAATTCTTAATTTTCAATTCTTAATTAAATGTGTCGTATCTTTGTCCCCAAAACAAAGACACGACACATTTTTATGGCAGACAACACCATCCTGAACCGCCTCGACGGTTTGAAACTCAAATACGAGGAGACGGGGCAGAAACTCACCGACCCCGAAGTGATCGCCGACGTCAAGCAGTTCATCCAACTGACCAAGGAATACAAGGAGCTGGAGCCGATCATCGAGACTTCGGAACGCTACCGCACGGCCATCGCCAACCTCGCCGAAGCCAAGGACACGCTGGCCACGGACAAGGACGAGGAGATGCGCGAAATGGCCCGCGAGATGATCGCCGAGCTGGAGCCGCAGCTCGCACAGATGGAGGAGGAGATCAAGCTGCTGCTGATCCCCAAGGACCCGCAGGATTCGAAAAACGCCATCGTGGAGATCCGCGGCGGAACGGGCGGCGACGAGGCGGCGATCTTCGCCGGCGACCTGCTGCGCATGTACACCAAATACATCGAGTCGAAAGGCTGGCGCTACGAAATCACCTCCTCGTCGGACGGCGCCGCAGGCGGTTTCAAGGA
>OCHC01002607.1_pt1 | contig 10324 bp, 6 predicted proteins | sample 1538641 | NCBI WGS metagenome assembly OCHC01 (sample SAMN04571714, study PRJEB22368) | human gut metagenome | biome: human gut; material: stool | host: Homo sapiens | place: Luxembourg | collected 2012-08-17
CACCGCATGGACTGTCTGTGGGATTTAAAAGAAATCGGTTATCAGGTGGGATGTGGATTTATGGTCGGTTCGCCGGAGCAGACGGTGGATACGCTGTATGAAGATCTGCAGTTTATCCGGAAATTGCAGCCGCATATGGTAGGCATCGGTCCGTTTATTCCCCAGAAGGATACCCCATTTGGCGAAAAAAAGGCAGGAACAATGGAAGATACGCTTCGGCTTTTATCCATTATCCGGCTGTTGCAGCCGCATGTGCTGCTGCCATCAACAACTGCACTGGGAACCATTCATCCGCTGGGCAGGGAAAAAGGAATTCAGGCAGGGGCAAATGTTGTGATGCCGAATCTTTCCCCGGTAGCAGTGCGGGAAAAATATAAATTATATGATAATAAAATCTGTACGGGAGATGAGGCGGCAGAGTGCCGGCACTGTATGGCGCGCCGCATGGAAAGTGTCGGATACAAAGTGGTCGTAAACCGTGGAGATTATCACTGATTCAGCAAAACGCACAAGAAGGAGAACGCATATGGGTGCAACATGGAATGAAACACCGTCTGCAAATCGTCTGCATATCGGTGTATTTGGAAAAACAAACAGCGGAAAATCTTCATTTATCAATGCTTTTACCGGACAGGAGGTTTCCATCGTTGCAGATGTTGCGGGAACGACAACCGATCCGGTATACAAGGCAATGGAAATTTATCCGATGGGACCGTGCACGATTATGGACACGGCGGGATTCGATGATGAAAGTACGCTGGGAGAACAGCGCGTGGAACGGACGCGGCTTGCAGCCCAAAAAGCTGATCTGGCAATTATTGTTTTTTCTGCATGTCCGGTTTGCGGCGAATCCTATGAGGAAGAACTGAAATGGTACACCTGGTTTAAGGAGCGTAAAATTCCGGTTCTTCTGATCATTAACAAGGCGGACGTGGCGGATGCAGCACCTCTGAAAAACTATCTGAAAGAAAAAACAAAGGAAGATGCACTGGTAGTCAGTGCATTGACCGGAGCTGGTATGGAAAATGTCCGGGAGGCAATGAGCCGCAGAGTGCCGGAGAATTTTGGAAACCGTTTGATTACGGGGGATCTGGTCACGGAGGAAGATCTTGTGCTTCTTGTTATGCCACAGGATATTCAGGCACCGAAAGGACGTCTGATTCTGCCGCAGGTGCAGACGCTGCGGGAATTACTGGATAAAAAGTGTATGGTTATGAGTGTGACCACGGATAAACTGCTTCCGGCACTCAACATGCTGCAGCAGGCACCAAAGCTGATTATTACCGATTCCCAGGTGTTTGATTATGTATACCAGAATAAACCGGCGGAAAGTATGCTGACATCTTTTTCTGTGCTGTTTGCCGCATACAAAGGGGATCTGCCGTACTATATGGAAGGTGCCAGACAGATCGATGCAATAAACGAAAACTCTCATGTGCTGATAGCGGAATGCTGTACGCATGCCCCTTTGAGCGAGGATATCGGCAGGGTAAAAATTCCGCGTATGCTGCGGAAACGATTTGGAGAACGGCTAAGGATTGATCATGTGAGCGGCACGGATTTTCCACAGGATCTGGAAGGGTATGACCTGATCATTCAGTGTGGCGCGTGTATGTTTAACCGCAGATATGTAGTATCGAGAATCGACCGTGCAAAGGCACAGAACATTCCAATGACAAATTATGGGATTACAATTGCACATTTGACTGGAATTCTGGATAAAATTGTGCTAACATTGCGGTAGTAGGAAAGAAGGGAATTACGGTATGAAGATTACAATTGCAAGAGAGTGCGGCTGTTACGGAGATGAAGTCGGACAGGTTCTGGCAGACAGACTGAATGTTCCGCTTTACAATAAAAAGACATTAACAGAACTCGCAAAGAAAAAGGGAATTCTGGAACATTATCCGGATTATTTCGGTGAGAATCCGGCAGGAACGCTTCTGGCAGCCATTGCGGAAGATGATGGGGAAGACAGTGTTGTGCACCGGACACCGAGGAAAGTTCTGGATGAACTGATTGGGGAGACATCGTGTATTCTGATTGGCAGAGCTGGAAATTATGCGTACCGGAAGGAAAACGATGTGGTACGGGTGTTTTTAAGTGGTGACAGGGAATCCCGGATTCATCACCTGATGGAGAAGCATAAGGTGAAAAGGCATGAGGCGGAGACCATCATTGAGAAGACGGAAGGCCGGCGTAAGCAGTATCATATGTATTATACCGGGGAGGACTGGGGGTACGCTGCAAATTATGATCTTTGCATTAATGATACGCGGTTTGGAATTGAAGGTACGGCAGATATCATTATGCAGTATGTAAAAGATTGCACCGCACAGGAAAAATAGGGAGAAGGATTTAAGAATGGGGATTGTATTTTATTAATACAATCCTTATTTTTGCCCCAAAAATCCTGAAAGGTGCTAAAATGGGAAAAGCGAAAGAAGGAGTTAAAAAATGAAGTATTTAAGACAACTATTGATGATTCTTATTTTCTCGTTTATCGGGGAAGTCCTGCACGCGGTGATTCCGATTCAGATGCCGGCAAGTATTTATGGTCTGGTGCTTTTATTTATTGCACTGATGACAGGACTGGTCAAATTGCCGCAGGTGCATGAAGCCGCGCGGTTTCTGATTGAGATTATGCCGCTGATGTTCATTCCGGCGGGTGTCGGGCTGATTGACAGCTGGGGAGAACTGCGGCCGATTCTGCTTCCGGTCATTGTTCTGCTGCTCGTTTCTACCGTACTGGTTATGGGCGTGTCAGGACAGGTTACACAGCAGATGATGCATCATGGAAAGAAAGAGGACAAGAATGAATAACTTTTTACAGAACTCTGTATTTTTCGGAGTATTTATCAGTATTATTACCTATGAGATCGGGGTATTGATCAAGAAAAAATTAAAGATCGCCATTTTTAATCCACTGTTGATTTCTATGGCACTGATCATTATTATTCTGCTGATTTTTCATGTGGATTATGACACATACGAAAGTGGGGCGAAATACCTTTCGTATTTCCTGACACCGGCAACGGTTGCGCTGGCGGTACCTTTGTATGAGCAGATTGAGCCTCTTAAGAAAAACTGGAAGGCGATTCTTGCAGGAATTTTTGCGGGTGCCATGACCTCTGCGCTGTGTGTGTTGGTATTGTCACTGATTTTTAAATTATCACACAAACAGTATGTCACACTGCTTCCAAAGTCCATCACAACGGCGATCGGTATGGGATTGTCCGAAGAACTGGGCGGAATTGTAACCATTACGGTTGCAGTTATCATTGTCACAGGGGTGATTGGAAATATGTTTGCCGAGAATATCTGTAAACTGTTTCACATTAGCGATCCGGTGGCAAAAGGCGTTGGAATCGGATCTGCTTCGCATGCCATGGGAACATCAAAGGCAATGGAGATGGGAGAGATTGAAGGGGCAATGAGCAGTCTGTCAATTGCAGTCTCCGGTCTGATGACGGTTGTGGTATCGCTGATCTTTTCACATATTTATTAAGGGGGAAAAAAGAGGGGGTTATGGCTTTACAATTTGTACTGGGAAGTTCGGGGAGCGGGAAAACAGAATACATCTATGAGCGTCTGGTGCGGCAGGCAGGGGAACATCCGAAGAAAAATTATCTGGTGATTGTACCGGAGCAGTTTACGATGCAGACCCAGCAGAAACTGGTGGAACTTGCACCGAATCATGCAATTATGAACATTGATGTGTTAAGTTTTAAGCGTCTGGCATACCGTGTGTTTGATGATATGGGGATGCAGGACATACAGGTTCTGGAAGAAACCGGAAAAAACCTGGTGCTGCGCAGGCTTGCACAGGAACAGGAGGAGACGCTTACCGTTCTTCGGGCAAATATGAACCGGATGGGATATATCGGGGAAGTAAAATCAATGATCTCAGAGCTGGTGCAGTACCGGATTTCACCGGAACAGCTGGTGGATCTGACGGAGGACAAAACAATCTCACCGGTACTTTCTGCAAAACTGCGCGACGTGGCAACCATGTATCGCGCTTTTTGTGATTTTATGAAAGATAGTTTTGTGACGGCGGAAGAGATATTAAATGTTCTGAAAAATCTTGTGCCGCAGTCGGAAACTTTGCGGGATGCGGTGCTGGTATTTGATGAGTTTACCGGTTTTACACCGATACAGAATGATCTCATGCGGGAATTGCTGCAGGTGACAGAGCATATTTACATTACGCTTACAATCGATGCTGCAGAAGATTTTTATCATTGCAGTGGAAATGAAGAATTATTCGCACTGTCCAAAAAAACGATTCTGTCTTTGATGAAGATGGCAGAAGAACTTCATGTGCAGGTGATGGAACCGGTGGTAATGACAGACAGTGCACACAAGCGTTTTAAGCTGGCTCCGGCACTGGCATTTATGGAACAGAATCTGTTTCGTCCCCGTCCGGCAAAATATACCAAGCCGGTAGAAGAAATCCATCTTGCCGCAGTAAAAAATCCACAGGAAGAACTGATTCTTGTGGCCAGGCAGATCAATGCGCTGATCAGACAGGGATACCGCTATCGGGAGATTGCTGTGGTGACGGGCGCAGTGGAAGCTTATCAGAGTTATATGGATCCGGTTTTTACGAAATATGAGATTCCATATTTTATGGATACGACCAAAGAAGTGTTATTCCATCCGTTCATTGAATGTATTCGTGCCGCGCTTGAAATTGTGGATACGAATTTCAGTTATGAGGCAGTCATGCGCTTTTTGCGGTGTGGATTCTGTGATATTGCGGAGGACGATCTGGACCGGCTGGACAGTTATCTGGTTGCAACCGGTATCCGCGGCAAAGCGGCGTGGAGCAGACGATGGGTGCATATGCCACGGCAGAAAACGCTTTACGATCTGGAACAGCTCGAAAAACTCCGGGAAAAAATATATGGGTATCTTGAGCCGTTTGCAGCAGTATTTGCCCGAAAAGATGCCCGTGTTTCGGATGGCATCCGGGCATTGTATCAGCTGCTGACACAGCTGGACACCCAGCATCAGTTATGGAACAGGGAACAGCAGCTTCTGGCGCAGGGAGAGGAAACCAGATCCCGGGAATATGCACAGATTTATACAATCGTGATGCAACTTCTGGAAAAATATAATCTATTACTGGGGGAGGAGTCATTGCAGATCCGGGATTTTACCGAAGTGCTGGAGGCAGGACTTTCCGCTGCAGACGTGGCTGTGATTCCACCGGGCTATGACAGTGTTACGATAGGAGATATCGAACGTACACGATTAAATCATATCAGGATTTTATTTTTTATCGGTGTGAACGACGGTATTATTCCGAAAGCGGCAAATGCCGGAGGAATTATTTCCGAATACGAAAGAGAACTTCTGGCAGAAAAAGTGGAGTTAGCACCGGGGGCAAGGGAGCAGGCATTTATTCAGCGCTTTTATCTGTACCGCAATCTTACCAAACCTTCAGAAAAATTATATGTCAGTTATGCAAAGGTTGACAGTGAGGGAAAAGCCATCCGTCCTTCTTATCTGACCGGAGTTTTGAGGAAACTGTTTCCGACACTGAAATTGCAGGAACCGGAGCATATGGAGGCACATACAGATTTTTATACCAAAGAGGCTGCCGAAGATTATCTCGTCTTCGGACCGCACGAAGAAGCCTGGTATGCGCTTGCCCGCTGGTTCCTGCAGGAGAATGATATGCAAAAGCAGGAGAAGATCCGTAAACTTCTGCATGCGCCGTATACACGGTATGAGGGAGAGCCAATCAGCCGGGCGGTTGCACTTGCACTATACGGAAGACATCCGTACGGAAGTATTACGCGGCTGGAACGGTTTGCTGCCTGTGCATATGCACATTTTCTGCAATACGGGTTAAAACTTACGGAGCGTGAGACCAGCACCTTTGAGAGTGTGGATATGGGAAATATCTATCATACGGCCTTAGAACGCTACAGCCGGAAGCTGGAACAATCGGAATATGACTGGTTTGTGGTGCCGGATGCCGTGCGCCGGCAGATGGCAGAGAATGCCATGCAGGAGGCAATTGCCGGGTATCCGGGTATGGCGGTCTGTGATACGGCAGAAAATGCCTATCAGAGAAAACGGATGCTTGCTATTTTTGACCAGACGGTCTGGGCATTGACCAGACAGGTGCGTGCGGGGCAGTTTGTACCGGAAAAATTTGAGGTGACATTTGACGAACTGGAGGGAAAGGAAAGTCTCGAGTACCGGTTATCGCATGATGTGACCATGCGGTTGGAAGGACGGATTGACCGTCTGGATACCTTTGAAGATGAAAATAAAATTTCGATTAAAGTAATAGACTATAAATCCGGAAATACAAAGTTCGATCTGATCCGTGTGTACCGCGGACTGCAGCTGCAGCTGGTGGTTTATATGGATGCGGCGATGGAAATGCTGCGGGGACAGCATCCGAAAAAAGAAATCCTTCCCGGGGGAATTCTCTATTATCACATTGATGATCCGGTACTCGAATCGGATACTCCATTGTCAGACGAAGAGGCCGAGCAGGCGCTGCTTTTCGCACTGCGTCCGGATGGACTGGTGAATTCCGGAGAGGAAATCTATCGTGCCATGGATCAGAATTTTGAGGGAAAATCGCAGATGATCCCCGTGGAAATCAAGAAAAACGGTGAAATTTCCACAGCGCGTTCAAAAGTGGCATCGACGGAAGAGTTTGCGGTGATTACCCGCTATGTAGAGCACGAGATCCGGCAGTGTGGAGAGGCCATCTATGCGGGAAATATTGCGGTGAATCCTTACCGGAGTGATATAGAAACCAGCTGTACCTATTGTCCTTATGGTTCGGTGTGCGGGATGGATGCAAAAATTCCGGGATATGAATACCGGCAGTTTGCATCCACGAAAAAAGAAGAAGTGCTTGACCAGATGCAGACAGAGCTTGCCAGAAACAGGGGAAAGGAGGAGCGATCAGATGAAATGGACGAAGGAACAGCAGAACGTCATTGATTTCAGAAACCGGGATATTCTCGTCTCGGCGGCAGCGGGATCGGGAAAAACAGCGGTGCTTGTGGCACGTATTATCCAAAGGATTCTCGACCCGCAGAATCCGGTTGATATCGACCGGCTTTTGGTTGTGACATTTACGAAGGCAGCGGCGGCGGAGATGCGGGAGCGTATCGGGGCTGCCATTGAGGCAGAATGTGAAAAAGATCCCCAAAACACGCATTTGCGCAGACAGTCGGCACTGATTCACAATGCCATGATCACAACGATTGACAGTTTCTGCCTTTTTGTGGTACGGAATCATTTTGAAGAGATCAGTCTGGACCCGAATTTCAGGATTGCAGATGAAGGAGAGATCCGGCTGTTGGAGCAGGACGTGCTGGAGCAGGTGTTTGAAGATAACTATGCGCGGCAGGAAAAGACGTTTCTTTCACTGATCGATGCCTATGCCGGAAAAAGAAACGACCACGGGGTGCGGGAGATGGTGGCAAAGATTTACCGGATGTCTTTGAGTAGTCCGTGGCCACTGGCGTGGATGAAAAAACTCACCGAACCGTATCAGGTGGAACATGCACAGGAACTGGTGCAGACAGAGATGCTTGAGGACATTGCGGAACATGCCAGGCTTTTGTTGTGTGACATGTGCACACAGATGACACAGGCACTGCAGTTGTGTAATGAGCCGGATGGACCGCAGGCATATGCAAAGACACTGGAAGCGGATCTGACGCAGCTGCAGCAGGCAGAAAATCTGCAGGGATATCTGCAGGTACAGACATTTTTAAATGGTCTGGTCTTTGGAAAATTGTCACCGATCCGCAAATTCTCCGGGGATGTCAAAAAAAAGGAAACGGTCATGGAGATCCGGTCGGATGTGAAAAAAGAAGTGGAAACGCTGCAGAAAAAATATTTTGCGATGGATCTGGAGACACTGCTTTTGCAGCAGAAACGCTTGTGTCCGTTTCTCGAAGAGCTGGTAAGGCTGGCACTTGAATATACACAGGCAATGGAAACGGCAAAACGAAAGAAGAGAATTGTTGACTTTGCCGATATTGAGCATTTTGCTCTGCGGATTCTCGTGGACGAAAAAACAAAGCAGCCACGGCATACCGCAGAAGAATTCCGCAGACATTTTGCAGAAATCATGATTGATGAGTATCAGGACAGCAAGAGATCATGCGTGCGATTTCCATGGAGCCGGAAGGCGGGCATAATCTGTTTATGGTGGGAGATGTCAAGCAGAGCATCTATCGGTTTCGGCTTGCACGCCCCGAACTTTTTATGGATAAATATGCATCTTTTTCGACGGAAGAGAGTCTGCAGCAGAGAATTGATCTGCATATGAATTTTCGAAGCCGTGCACAGGTGCTTGATTTCTGTAATGATATCTTCTACAAAATTATGAGTCCGGATCTGGGACGGGTTGCGTATGACCGGGATGCGGCATTGTATTACGGGGCAAAAAATTATGATGAGAATGCTAAAGGATTTAAACCGGAGCTTTTGCTTTTGGATGAAAAAGACGAATTGCTTTCAGAGACAAAGAATCTGACAAAAGGACAGATGGAAGCGCATATGATTGCCACGCGTATTGCGGATATGAAGCAGCACATGCAGGTGACGGATAAGGAGAGTGGACAGCTTCGGCCGCTGCGTTATTCCGATATTGTCATCCTGCTTCGAAGTTTAAAAGACTACGGAACGGATTTTGTGCAGGTTCTGCAGGGAGCGGGGATACCGGCATATGTGGAGTCTTCGACCGGATATTTTTCGGCATCGGAGGTACAGACGGTGCTGGCAATGCTGCGGATTCTGGATAATCCCTATCAGGATATTCCGATGGCGGCGGTTCTTCGGTCTCCCATGGTGGAACTGGATGAGGAAGAGATGGCACAGATTCGTGTGGAAAATCCGGAGTGTTCGTTTGCGGAAGCTGCAATGCATGCCATGCAGGAAGCCACGGAGGGCGCACTTTATGACTTTTACCGGATGTATCGTAAACTGCGGGGAAAACAGGATCTGCCGATCCATGAACTGATCCAGAAGATTCTGCAGCTTAGCGGATATGGAAATTATGCGGCGGCACTACCAGCAGGGGAGCGCCGTGCGGCAAATCTTGCAATGCTGGTGGAAAAAGCGGTTGATTACGAGAAAACAAGCTACCGGGGATTGTTTCATTTTCTGCGTTATATCGATAAGCTTCAGAAATATGAAGTGGATTTCGGGGAGGCAGATACCACAGGAGAAAATGCCAATGTTGTCCGCGTGATGACCATTCATAAGAGTAAGGGACTGGAGTTTCCGGTCGTTTTTGTGTCCGGTCTGGGAAGAAAAATGAATCAGATGGATGCCAGTGACCGGCTGGTGGTACATCCGGATTTAGGCCTTGGAATCTGTGAGATTTCCGGTCAGCCAAGAGTGAAAAAAAACAGTGTGTTCCGGTCAGAGATTGCGGACCGGATCCGCAGGGAAAATCTCGGAGAGGAACTGCGCATATTGTATGTAGCACTGACGAGGGCAAAGGAAAAACTGGTTTTGACCGGAATGATCAAAGATGCCCAAAAAACGTTTTCCGGATATACCGGAAATGTACTTCCGGGGAAGCCGGTCAGTTACCGGCAGAGGGTCCGGGCAGCCAGTTACCTGGACTGGATTCTTCCGGCCATGCTTTCTTATCCGCAGAAATATACGCTCGATGTGGTTCCACCGGAAAAAATTGTATGGGAAGAGGTGGAACAGGCGGCAGACAGCAGGGAAAATTATGAGGAACTTCTGCAGCATATCGATCATGCGAAACCGGAACTGCTTCAGCAGTATGACCAGTGGTTTTCCTACCGTTACCCATATCAGAGTGAGGCCGGCAAAAAAAGTAAATATTCGGTTTCGGAACTGAAGCATGCATCGCTTGTCTTACAGTATGACAGGTCCGAGGGAGAAGCCGTGGTGCCGGATTTTCTGCAGGAAGACCGTGAAGTGTATGTTCCGGACTTTGCAAGAGAAGAGGACAGAGAGTATCCGGCAGCTGAAAACGTAAATCAGGGTGCTATGCGGGGAACCGCGGTGCACCGGGTGATGGAATGTCTGGATTTTGCTGCAATTGCAGATATAGATACCTCTGATGCGGGAGCAGTTTCTGCATTTGTGAAACAGGAACTGGACCGGATGCTTGCAAACGGACAACTGCCGGGGGAATGGTATGCGCTTGTTATTCCGGAAATGATCGAAGCGTTTGTAGAAAGTCCGATTGCTCCCCGGATGGCAGCAGCAGCTGTGCGTGGGGATCTGTACCGGGAGAGACCGTTTGTGATGCAGCATCAGATGGAGGCATCCGGCGGGACGGTGCTGGTAC
>OCHC01002611.1_pt1 | contig 10312 bp, 8 predicted proteins | sample 1538641 | NCBI WGS metagenome assembly OCHC01 (sample SAMN04571714, study PRJEB22368) | human gut metagenome | biome: human gut; material: stool | host: Homo sapiens | place: Luxembourg | collected 2012-08-17
TGTGAAGAAGCAAATTCATACATATTGTCAATGTCAACTGCACCAGTAATCTCACCCTTATTAATGATTACAAGAATATTTGTTCCATCGTTGTCGACAGCAAAGCGCAGTTCATCAAATTCTTTATCAGGATCATTTTTAAGAATAGAATCTGCCGCAAGTAATTTAACAAGTTCCATTATCCTGTCATCCTTACCAGCATCAAAAATCTGTATCTTTTCAACGAGCTGATTTGCAGACGTTACAATCCGATTTAAGTACCTTCTCTTTCATTTCAGGATCCAGTACAGTATTAATGCTGTCCCAGACTTCAAAATCCCCCTCATGATGGCAGGAAGGGCAGGTTATCTTTTCCATATGATGTTTTGACATAAATAATCCCTCTTTCAGTGAGATAAATCCATAGTTTTCTTATTGTAGAATACGCTTATCTTTTTATTATTTCGCCAGGAAATTACTCTGTATCTCCATTGGCATATGATAAGCCTGGCCTCGTTTTGTCAGGCTGTATAGTTTAAAGCTCATGAGTTCCGGAGTCGCATTCAAAGAACTGCAGAGTCCGAAATAATCCAGGTCTTCGTTCTGAACCATCTCTTCAATGTCTTCATCTTCAATCAGCAGATCGGCAGCAAACAGATTGGCCTGATATTCTGTATTATCCGTCATATTGTAGAGGGTATCATCTTGCATCGGAGCCATTTTCAGCTGGGAACGATGCAGAATGATATGCCCTAATTCATGGGCGGCAACGATCATCTTTTCTTCTTCTGAAAGGAAACTGCTGATCATGACATAGATTGTCTTGCAGCTCATAAAACAATATCCTTTCAGTGTCTTATATCTGGAAGTTTCCCCGACAACAATGTTCATCTGATCCATGATCTCAAATGGATCTCGGGTTCCATATTTCTTGATTAATTTCTTTGTTTCTGTATATATGTAAGTGTTTCTCAAATAAATCACCTCAAAAGTAAAAAATAAAAGGGCAGAAATATCCTTGTAACTATAAGGTAACAGATTAGGTGTACAATAATCCCGCCTTCTATTATTTTTCCTCTTGGTTTTTCAGATATTTTTTCGGTGTAAATTTCTTTGCACGTCTTTTGGAATCCAGATAAAGGCTCTGGATCTCATCCATAAAAGCTATTTTATCTTCGTCTGTCAGTGATCCACCAGCAAACATAGCTGCAGCCTGTTCCAGAATCTGCTGAGCCTGTTTGGCACCGCGGTTACCAAACTGTTCGGATGCCTCTGTGATAAAAGCTTCATCCTCACTCATGAGATAAGAAACGTCACACTGTAATGCATCTGCCAGTTTCTGATACAGAACATTTTGTTTTGGAAAACGTCCTTCTACTTCCCAGGATCGAATGGTCCTATATGAAACACCAACCATACTGGCCAGTTCCTGCTGACTCATCTTTTTTTCTTTTCTTAATGATCTTACTTTTTCACCGAATGTCATAAACATACCTCTTTCTAAGCCTTGTCTTATAAGTTTCATTAGCCGCTTCAAGGCAAAACGGGAAATGTGTTTCCTTAAAAATAAAAATTAATCTTGACAAAGGGAAATATCTCTCCTATAATGTGAATCACAGATAAGGGAAACATCTTTCCTATAAGATACACAATATTTCCTCTTTTGTCAATGAATATGTGAAATAAATTTCCTGTATTTTGAAGAAAACAGGAAAGATAGATAGTCATTGATAGTTAAAATGGGATACATGTTACAAAAAGAGGAAAGACGTATGGGAGGTGGCAATGTGAGTCAGGATCAGACTTCTATTATCTGTATTGATCTAAAGTCCTTTTATGCTTCTGTAGAATGCGTAGAACGTGGACTGGATCCATTTAAAGCAAACCTGGTGGTTGCAGATCCGACCAGATCAAAGTCAACAATCTGTTTGGCAATCACTCCGGCTATGAAGTCTCTTGGCATCAAGAACCGGTGCCGGATCCATGAGATACCGGATTGTGTGAAGTACATTACAGCCATGCCGAGGATGCAGTTGTACATGGATTATTCCGCAAAGATCTATGGAATCTATCTGCGGTATGTCTCAAAAGAAGATATCCATGTGTACAGTGTTGATGAGTGTTTTATTGATGTGACAAACTATCTGCAGCTTTATCATCTCACTGCAAAAGAAATGGCGGTAAAGCTTATGAAGGCAGTCATGGAGGAAACTGGCATCACTGCAACTGCAGGTGTGGGAACCAATCTGTATCTTGCTAAGATCGCAATGGATATCGTAGCAAAGCATGTGGATGACCATATCGGAATCCTGGATGAATTCTCTTACAGAGAGAAGCTATGGGATCATAAACCATTAAGTGACTTCTGGAGGATTGGATCCCGGACTGAAAAAAAACTGGCTGGTTATGGAATCCATACGATGGGCGATATTGCAATGGCTTCTTTAAGATCCGAAGACTGGCTGTATAAGATGTTTGGGATTGATGCAGAGCTGTTGATCGATCATGCATGGGGCTATGAAACATGCCGGATGAGTGACATCAAGAACTATCATTCGGAGGAACACAGCCTTTCAAATGGTCAGGTGCTGATGCGAAATTATTCTTTTGACGAAGCACTTGTGATCGTAAGGGAAATGACAGACAACCTGGTCCTGGATCTGTTTGAAAAGGGACTGGTGACAAGTTCTATCACCTTATGGATTGCATACGACCACAGGTATGAACATGAGGCATCTAAAGGAACCGTAAAACTCGAAAGAGGGAGTAACAGTTCAAAAAAAATCATGGATGCAGTGGAAGATTTATATCTCAGGATTGCGGACAGATATACCGGAATCCGAAGAATCGAGGTGTGTGCGAACAGGGTTGCTCCTGAAAGTTATGTGCAGTACAGCCTGTTTGATGATCCCAAACAGACCGATAAGGAACGGCATTTACAAGAAGCAATATTGAATGTAAAGCAACGTTATGGAAAGAATGCGATCATGCGTGGATCCAATCTGCTGGAGTGTTCCACCTATAGAGAACGCAATGAACAGATTGGTGGTCACCGTGCTTAGAGGAGGTGCAAAAAGTGCTGGCAAGTGCATATCAACCGTATTTATATTTACCAAGACCGGTTTCCAGGAGACATCCCATGGATGTAGGACGCAGGGCAAAACAGTTTGCTCCATTTGCGGCACTTCGTGGACTGGATGAAACGATCCGGCAACAGGAAATCATTTACGAACCGAAAAGAGATTTATCTGAGGAAAAGAAAAATGAGCTGGATATGAAATTAAGGATACTGACATATGGAATGAAGATACAGGCAACTTATTTTCAAAAGTCCTGGAAGGATCCATCCGTTGGTCAGTACCATACATTATCCGGAACCATAGAATTTTTTGATCCATCAGTTCACTTACGGATCGATGATACCGAGATTCAGATCCAGGACATCTGTGATCTGACTGGTGATGTATTTGAAACTATTGAAATATCATGTTAATTAATCACAACGGAATTTTTTATACCGGAAAGAGTGTGTGGTAGCTGGTGGAAGGATAAAAAAGGATGCACAGATCGACAAAGCAGATCTGATTAGAATAAAAATCGTGCTGTTCGTGCAGCTTTGGCACTTACGGAATGGATGGCATGATGCTCATAAGGCGGATTTGATTTCCCTTTGGTCCGTTGAGTAATAAATGGAGAAATATCTTATTGCTTAAAGGAGGAAGCCTATATGGGATCAGGTGCTATTAAATGGCATGTACACTGCTCTGTATGTGGAGCATTTATTGAAAAGAGCGCACAAAGCGATTCAGAAGTGGAGTGCAAAAAATGTCGCAGTACATTGGAGATATTTGTAAAGGATGATATGGTGTCGGTTCGTCCGATCCACATCCGAGATGAACAATTAAAGTCCAGGATGCGAACGTATTCCCGAAAGATGATGAATCAGGGATCATAACAGAATAGAATGAGCTGTCTGTAGTAAGCGTTAAATTTGGCAGGAGCCATCAAGAACGCACCAGACAGCAAGAGTTTGTCAAGGAGCTGAACCTGACTGGAATCACTAAGAGCCCGGCAAAACATTTACGGATACACTGCAAGATCAGAAGTATTTTCTGGTTTTGGAGATTGTTGAAGTATTTGTTTTGTCGGGCTTTTTTGACGTATTTCGAAAAATTTTTAAATTTTTTTGTCGTACCCCACTGTAAAACAGGCTTTCAGCGTTTCGTTATATAGAGGTTGAATTCTTTTTTGCAAAAATAATTGTAAATAGAGATTTTGATAATATGACACAAAGGAGGAAGCAAAGATGACTGAAATCGAATACCAGGAATTTGTAAGGCATTGTCCTTACGATGCTATGGGCGATTATTCCATGTTTCGCAAAGAGCAAACAGAGAATGAATCAGAAGATGCACATAGCAACTGAATAAGCCAGGCAATCTGGCAAACTTAATCTAAACGCAGATACATGCGTTACAAAGGAGTCGCGGACTCCCGTTCAAAAAAACGGGTGAGTTCGTGACCTCTTGTGCTGCAGTTCTTTATGTCTGTGCAGAAATTTTATAAAAGATGGAATGGACCACCCGGAGCCGAAAGGCAGAAAGGTGGTCTTTATGTTGACATTAAAAGAACTGAAAAAAATCGTGAAAGTTGCTGATGTGGAGAAAAGGATCCCAAGCGTGAAATCCTTGAAGGAACACAAAGTTGTAGTAAAGGAAATGATCAATGCAGATACAACAATCTCTGTTTATGATCACGGATATGTACTTTATACAGCAGGAAATCAATCAACCGTATTTCCACTTCATAGTTGTGATGACTATGAATATGTGAGTGTAACTGGCGATAACAAGGAATTAAATAAAGAGTTCTTTGATAATGAAAACTGGTATATCCGTCTGCTGATGGAGGCTGAAGACCGTATGGCATACAGCCAGAGCAAAATCAGCACCAATCATGGTGTATTTTCTAACAGCGATGTTACAGATGATGCGGAGATTATGAGAGGATCTACAAAAGATTTTGTTGACGATGTTATTGACAGAGAAATTCTGAATGCGCTGATCAAGGAATTGACAGAGAGGCAAAAGACGGTACTCAATCTGATTTATTTCGAAGAAATGCGCCAGCAGGATGTCGCAGATTATCTGGGAATCAAACAGCAGAGTGTAAATGACCTCCTGAACAGGGCATTAAAAACGATGAAAAAAAAGGCTGAAAACGAAGAATTTTAAAAAAATTTCAAAAAAATTGAATTAGACCACTGTAAAACAGGCTCTGAGCGTTTCGTTATATGAAGGGTTTGCATAGAACACCTTCATGTACCTTGAAAAATAAATAGCCTGCCCGGAGTGATATTCGGTTAGAACATGCATAGAGCGAAAAGCTGCGTGTCTGCCAGAAGAAAACGTATCAGAGATGGAAACTGATATAGGAACGGATCCGGGAAAGAAAACAGGAAAACGCTTAAATCTTAAATCAAAATAAAATGTCTGAATCTGAAAAGAGGATGACAGTAGAAATCATGTGGCGGTATTTGTGACAAATAGGTACCGCCATATATTTGTGCTGTTATCTCAGCTTGTGCTGACTGTCCCAAATAGCGCAAATTTCAGGAAAGGAGGCGATCATCTTCGTATAAAAGATAATACGCAGACACGAACAGATAACTATACACAAAAAAATCAGAAAGGAAGGATTTAAGAGAATGAACGTGAAAAAGAAAGCACGCAGGGTGATGTCCGGTTTACTGACTGCAGTAACGGTTCTATCGACGGTACTCTCTCCCGCTGTTGCCTATGCTTCTGAGGATGCAGGATCTGTAAAAAAGATTCCGTATTATGAGGAGATCAAGGATCAGCTGGATGAAGATGAAGTGGTAACTGCAAAGGATTATGAGATCAAGGTTGGAGACAATTTCGATGTAAAGAGTGATTATACCGGTCTTACGATCCAGGATGACAGCAAAGTAAAAGTTACATTTCAGGAAGCAAAAGATACGGACGGGAATGACTTTTCTACCGATTATGCCAATTCCTATAAGGCAGTCTATTATGTAGAACCACAGACAACGGATCACCCAACCTACCAGATCAATCGAAAGATCGTGGTAAAAGAAGCGGATCAGCAGAAAGATTCGCAGTCAGAAAGTTCTTCTGATCAGGATGCTGGTTCTTCCGATAAGACAGAAACAGAGGATTCTGAGGCTGACTCGTCTACAGAGGAAACTGGTGCTGCTGAAACGGAGAGCAAAACAGAACTGACAGAAAAAGAATTTGATGCAGAGATCGAAGCAACGGAGAATCAGGAGACCGTTGATCCGGAAACAGGGATCACACTCTCAGAGGTTATGCAGGAAGCTGTTGACCAGGAAGTTGCTCTTGCAGATCTTGAAGCAGGCGAAAGTATTACTTTTGATATGCCAATGATGCTTGCTTCCGGTGAAACAGGAACAAAATCAGTCACAGTCACAGCCGGTTCCTGGTACTATTACGCAGATTATGGATTAGGTTCTTATCTGACTTGTCCATATTATGTGAAATGGGGAAGCATCAATGCGACAGCATACTGTGTTGAACCATCGAAAAAAGGACCGGGAAATGGAACTTATACGATTCAGAAACTTGCCGATGGAAAGACACTTGCAAAGGTCTGCTATTACGGAACAAAAGCAAGTGATGAGAATGGTTTTTTCGATGAGAAACATCCGGATTTTCCAGCAGGAAAGAGATTCATCATTACCCATCTTGCAGCAGCTTATGCAAATGGATCCAGTGACTGGGCATCCGGAACCAATGCAACAGGAAAGAACCTGGCAATGGAACTTTACAATTATTGTGTAAATATGCCGGACATTCCGTCTGTAGATATGAGCTTTTCCGAATCTAATGTAAAGGCTTATGTGGAAGGAAACAGCCAGCGAACAAGCGTGATCACATTCAAAGCAGATAAACTGCAGACAATCACATTTAAGTTGCCAAGCGGTGTAAAGCTTGTAAATGTGACAACCGGTAAAACCAGTGCTGCAGGAGCAAGTGTAGAAATCAGTGGAGGTACACAGTTTTATCTGACAGCACCACTTGATCAGGCAGAGAGCGTCAGTGCTACATTTTCTTCTCGGATGAGGGGAAGCATTGATAAAGAATACTCTGCTTACAAGATTGTAACAGGATCTGGAACACAGGACCTGGCTCTTGTTTTCGGTGAAGGTGTCGGAAATGAGAAATATGTGGATTTTAAAGTAACCTGGACAAAAGAATGCAAAGTATCCATTGTAAAGAAAGATCAGGATACAGGAAATGCACTGGCTGGTGCAGTGTACGGGATCTATTCCGATGCTGCATGTACAAAGCTGATCGCAGAGATGCCTGCAACTGATCAGAATGGTGCTTCACAGCTCACAATGGAGAAAACACAGGAAGTTGTTTATCTGAAAGAAATCTCTGTTCCAACAGGGTATCAGATCGATACAAAGTCTTATAATGTGACTCTTGCTATCGGAAAGACAACGACCAAAAATGTAACAGACAAACGTGTAAATGCAAAGATCAACATTGCAAAACAGGATGCTGAGACAGGGAATGCAGCACAGGGTGATGCAACGCTGGAAGGTGCGGTATATGGCCTTTATGCAAGAGAAGACATTGTTCATCCGGATGGAAGAACCGGAACAATCCATAAGAAAGACAGCCTGATCACATCCCTGACAACGGATAAGAATGGCGAAGCCTCTGTATCGGATCTGTATCTTGGAAAGTATTATCTGAAAGAGCTTAGTGCTCCAGTGGGATATGTACTGGATCCGACAGAACATGATGTGGACTGTACTTACGAAGGTGCTACTGTTCCGACAGTAGAAAGAACTTCTGTATGTAAAGAAACCGTCATCAAGCAGCCGTTCCAGATCATCAAGGCAGCAAACAACGGAAAGACCGATGCAGATCTTCTGCAGGGAGTTGGTTTTTCAGCATGGCTTGTCAGTGATCTGAAAGTAAAAGCAGATGGAAGTTATGATTTTGATTCAGCCAGACCAGTTGTACTGACTGTAGATGGTCAGACAGAAATGTTTACCGATGAAAAAGGATATGCAAGATCGATTCCGCTTCCATATGGAACTTATGTGGTAAGAGAAACCACAAGCAAACACAACTATGCACCGGTCGATGATTTTGTAGTGAAGATCACAGAGAATCATCCGGATACACCGCAGACATGGCGAGTGCTGCTGGATAAAGAATTCAAAGCAAAATTAAAGATCATCAAAAAGGATGCAGAAACACAGAAATCTGTACTCCTGGCTAATACTGAGTTCAAGGTATACGACCTGGATAATCAGAAATATGTGGAACAGACAACATCCTATCCGAAGCCAACGGTACACAAATCCTATTTCACAAATGAGGAAGGATACCTGGTACTGCCAAAGAATCTGAAACCTGGTAACTACAGGATTGAGGAAGTGACGGCACCCGATGGGTACACAATATCCAAAAACTATGTGACAGTTGCCGTTGATACAGATACTGCTTATCTGACCGATCCTGTCACAGGAGATGCAGTCATTGATGTGGAATATACCAACGCCCCGGTCAAAGGTCAGTTAAAGATCTATAAACAGGGGGAAGTGTTAAAGGGATTTGATAAGGAATTCCAGTATGAAATGGCTGGACTTGCAGGTGCTGAATTTGAAGTCTATGCGGCAGAGGATATTTATACTGCCGATCATCAGGTAGATGCAGATGGACAGAGAACTCTGTATTTTGCAAAGGATGCACTGGTAGCAACCGTCACAACGGATGCAGATGGTTATGCAACCGTAAAGAATCTTCCACTTGGCAGATACTATGTCAAAGAGAAGAATGCACCGGACACTTATGTGTTAAATACTGTGTCGGAAAATGTCGAATTTGCTTATGCGGATCAGGATACTGCAGTGATCGAGAAAGAAATCTCTGTCACAGATGAACGACAGAAAGTGTCGATTACTGTCGAAAAACAGGATGCTGAGACAGGCAATACAGTAGCCGGAGCAGTGTTCGGTATTTACAATGCAAAAGACATTCAGACGAAAGATGGAAAAGTGATCGTTAAAGCAGATACTCTTTTACAGGAAATGACTTCTGATGAAAAAGGTCAGGCAGCATGTACACTGGATCTTCCACTTGGAAGCTATTATGTAAAAGAACTGAAAGCACCAGATGGATTCGTATCTTCGGATGAAGTACTGAGATTTGATGCTTCTTATCAGGGGCAGGATGTACAGACAGTAACATTAAAATCCGTAAAGAAGAACCAGCCAACAACTGTTGAGATCACAAAATCAGATGCAACAACCGGTGTAGAACTGGATGGTGCTTATCTGAAAGTAACGGATAAAGATGGAAATGTGGTAGACAGCTGGACATCTTCCAAAGATGCACCGCATGTGATCAAATATCTGAAGGTGGGTGAGACTTATACCCTACATGAAGAGTTTGCACCGCATGGTTATCTGGTAGCCAATGATGTGACATTCACAGTCAAAGATACCGGAGAGGTTCAGAAAGTGGAAATGAAGGACGAGGTACCGGTTGGTGAACTCATCATTAACAAAAAGGGAGAATTTCTGGATTCTGTTACACTGGCCGATAAGGTCAAAGGTGTGGTGGAACACATTTTCAACTATGTAACCGGAAAACTGACAGATGTTACGTTTGAAGTCTATGCTGAGGAAGACATTAAGGCTGCCGATGGCGTCAGTGACGATTACTATAAAAAGGATGAACTGATCGCAACAATAAAGACAGATGAAACCGGTATTGCAAAACTGGAAAATCTTCCACTTGGTAAATACTATGTGAAAGAAACAGGAACTGCTTACGGTCATGTACTGGATGGTGAGATCCGTCATGTAGATCTGACTTACGTGGATCAGAATACACCAGTTGTAGTCTATGACAAAGACTGGCAGAACAACCGTCAGAGAGTAGAAGTCAGTGTACTTAAGAAGGAAAAAGATTCTGACCGTACACTGGAAGGAGCTATCTTTGGATTATTTGCCAAAGAAGACATTAAGTCTGAGACAACTGGTAAAGTCCTGATCGAAGCCGATGAGATCATTGAACTGAAATCTACGGATGAAGAAGGAAAGATCACATTTGTTGCAGATCTTCCAATAGGAGCAACTTACTATGTAAAAGAGCTCTATGCACCGGACGGATTTGTAACCAACGATGAAGTAAAGGAATTTACCTTTGAGTATGCAGGTGAGGATCAGCCGACAGTCACTTATGATTTTACCTTTGATAATCAGCCAACCGTCGTTGAATTTACCAAATCCAGTCTGACAACCGGA
>OCHC01002640.1_pt1 | contig 10211 bp, 8 predicted proteins | sample 1538641 | NCBI WGS metagenome assembly OCHC01 (sample SAMN04571714, study PRJEB22368) | human gut metagenome | biome: human gut; material: stool | host: Homo sapiens | place: Luxembourg | collected 2012-08-17
GCTTCAGCCGCCTGAACTACTGCAGGGAGATTAACACTTCCAGGTAATGCTGTAAAATTAAATGTAAATAATGCAGCACCCATTACAATACCCGTTAAAACGGTCTTTTTTACGTTAGTAAATTTCATAGAATCCTCCTTATAATTGTTTATATGCTAATACTTTTACTTTATCGTTTCGTATAAGAAAAGTCAAGCAAGTGTCTTTACTAATTATTACGTTTTTTAGCTTTTTTTCTGATTCTTTTTTCCTGCCCAATATAAATATGCGCAAAATACAATCGGTATAGAGTAGATAACCGGAAATGCATATCTTGGATGTCCTTTAATAACCGGTGCCAGTACGATAATCGCATCACTAAGCAAAAGTGGCATCACCAGCAAAAACATTTGTGGAATCTTCTTGCGTATTCCATGATAGCAAAGATAGATTAAAATCAGATTAAAAAATGCCATACTTGCTATAAGCCCAAACACAGGCAAAGTAAAAAACACCTTATTAAATCCAGTTCTCCATCTATCCAGTTTTTGAATCACCGAAACTTCATGAACCCCTAACTTTTCTGCCAGTTTCTTTGCGGAGACTTTGTCCGGCGCTGTTGTATCATAAACGGTACTGTTCTCTACCAATGGATAGACCAGATAATAATTCTGATTCATTGTTGCTTCTATATAAGTGACGGGATGCTTCAACCCCTGCTGTACCCACACTTTAAGATACGCTGTCAGATCTTTTGTCGTTGCCTTTTTCTTATAGGTAGCTTTGACCGGATCGGAAATCTTCGGATTATAATACTTACCAAGCTTATTGTATGCCAGTACTCCTTTTATCGCTTCCTTCTCTTCCTGCGTTACTTCCTCCTCATGCTCCTTCACATAACGGGCGGTCTGCTGAAATGGCAAGGATAATGCTTCCTGAATCCCTCCCGGTTCAATGTTATAATGTCTGGTCAAAAAGTTCTGAAACCCTGAAGAAACAGCAACAGAAATCAGACACATTATGACTGCTGTCATAAATGTTTTCGTATATCGAGTCCGTCTGCTTTTCTTTCTGATGCGACTTGTATCTTGATTCTCCTCTTGATCTGTACGCTGGTTTCTATTCTGTAAAAATACTGTAATTAAAATACATAGGATCATCGGATAGATAACATACTTTCCGTTATTTCTAAACAAAACAGAGCCAATCATTGATGCTGCTAAAAGAAAACAATGCTTTTTACTTTTCCAATATTCCTGTTTTAATAAAAGTATGTACACCAGCTCAATGACAAAAAGCAATATAAAATAAGAATATATTGTATCCTTTACGATCATTCCGATATACTGCGTATAATATGGAGAAGAAACGGCAATAATAAATGCTGTAACTTTTAACCATGTTGGTGAGGCAAGCTCCTTCATTGTGTAAAACATATATCCTAAAATCAGCGCAAATAAGATTGTCTGAAATAAAATATATAAAAATAAGCCCAGATTTGCACTTCCAAGCAGTAATCCTACTCTCTCAAAAGCGCCTGCTAAAACAGTATGTGCTGGCGGATGATGTGTCGTAAATCTCTGAAATCCAAAAGATCCACACATCAATGCACATGGTCGCCGGATAAGATAATAATAAATTCGGCAGCCAGCATACAAACAATACTACAACAGAAACTTTAAATGGATGCTTATTGTAGGCATCACAGAAAAACACTTTTTTCTTTGGCAGCCAATCCCGGCCAGACTGTAAAAACAAATCAAGCAAAGCTGTCATTTCATAGAGGAACCAGGTGATGCCTGTTACATAGACAAGAGTTTTCACCATCTGTCCTGCTCCCATATGCAATAATGCAAGGGAATTTACCCTGTAAAAACTTTCTCCCATCACCCATACGACTGCAATACAAAAACATATAAGAAATAGTACCGGTGTCCTATGTACTTTTCCTTTATTTTTATAAAGATATCTGTCTATGATACATAACAAGACAAATACCATCGTTGCCGCTGCCATCGTACCGGTCAGACTTCCCTGAAAATTATAAAATATATTAAGCATCTTACTTTCGCTGGCCAAATGATTCATATCCTGTGGAATATCAAACCGTATATTTAATGCTAACGCAGCAAGAAAACTCATAATAAAACGAATGACCATATTTTCCTCTCTCCTCACTAGTCTTTTAGAAGAGTATCTTCTCTACTCACTTTTCTTTTCTAAAAAAATAAAAAGCGTATAAGCTTCAACATAAACTTATACGCTTTTTAATATCTTTACAATCCTTTAATACGGATAATAAAAGAAACCTTATGTTTATTTAAATAACTAAAAGTCTTAATCTTATCTGCAGAATAATAACGTCTTACTCTTCCTCTGCGAGTTCCTGCGGAACCTCCGTCTAACCAGAGCTTCTGTCCCTTACCATTCTTACCAACGTAAATATTAGTGTGAACGATATCTCTCCATCCAATAATATCACCTGGCTGCAAATTAACATCTGTTAATTTTTTATTTACTTTGATAATCTGAACTTTTCCTCTCCAGGATTTGAATCTCTTATGAATTCTTCCTCCACGAGTGTAAAAGGTCTGTCCCTTCTTCAGCACTCCGAATTCCTGCAGACACCATGAAACATATGATGCACAGTTTGCCTTTCTTCCATGTTTGATACTGGCTGAAAGAGTTGGCTTATTATGACTTCCGTATGTAAAATTGTATTTTGTTAAGTCTCTTCCGACTTTCTGACAAGCTTCAATCCATCCTTCTGTATCCTGTGTATAATCAGATGCTTTTGCCTGTACAGTTGCCGGCTTAACTGCAAGCACTGCTACAATTACCATCATCGTTAAAACTAACGTGCGGAGGCATGATTTCCAGTTTGCAAAATATGTTAACTTCATGTATAAATCCTTTCCAGTGCGGTGTTTTTAACTTTCTGTAACATATTCTACGATAATTATTAACAAAAGTCAAGCACAAATTTAATAATTCTGTAACTTTTGCAACATTTGTTACGATTTTGTTAACAAATCATCCCGGAAAGGCGATGAATTTATGTCTTATAATACTAAATTCAATATTAAATTCTATGATCAAATGATGTTGGGGTCAAAAAATATTTTGACCCTGGTATCAGCAGCTTAATGAATTGCTGTTCCCTCTGGCACACAATCATCTACAAAGATAATCTTACATCCGAAATCATCTCCACTGGCTGCGATAAGCATACCGTTACTCTTCACACCTGCAAACTTCACCGGCTTTAAGTTCGCAATTACGATAATCTTTCTTCCGATCAGCTCTTCTGGTGTATAATCGTCACGAATAGAAGATACGATAATTCTTTCATCTAATCCATCAAATAATGTAAGTTTTAAAAGTCTCTTTGCATTCTTTACAACTTCACAGTTAATAACTTTACATACTCGCATATCAACTTTATCAAACGCATCAATTGTAATCTCTTCCTTAATCGGTGCAATTGCATTTCTTCTGGCTTCTTCTTCCTCAGCAGCTTTTCTTCTGGCTTCTTCTTCTGCAGCTTTTCTCTCTGCCTCAGCCTTCGCTTCTGCTGCAAGAACCTTCTCTTCTTCTGTCTGTGGAGTAGAGAAATCAAGAAGTCCAAGGTATCTCTGTGGTTCTACAGCAAACAGGAATAAATACAGTCTTGGTCCCGCGGCTTTACCAATCATAAGATTATATGCGTTCTTAAAGAACTGTGCCTGTGCTGCCTTCTTATTCTCTTCCTGGAAATCTGGGTCTGCCTCTCTAGGAATCGTATAGATAAAGCTGTTAAGAGCATCTAAATCATATTCTCCTTTAGCGATAAAGTCATGTAATAACTCAATCTCCTTCTTCTCCACCTCATTCAGTGTATTATAGAAATCCCAGTTTCTGTATCCAAGAAGTGTATTCATGTTCTCTGGTGAACACTTCTCTAACCAGTACTTCGCAAGCTCAAGACGCTCTGCAAACTCTTCTTTCTTATATGGTGTACCAATCTTTTCAAATACCGTCTCAAGCATGTCTGCATTGAAATCTACAACAGAACCAAAGTTTACGATCTGCTGCATTGGTACCGGATGAATCTCACGACCCTCGATCATACAGTTATGCATGATGCCTTCAATATAATCATAGTTCTTGCCCTTACCTGCCTGATATACCTTAAGCATCTTATCAAACTCAAAATACTGACGTAAAATCTCGTCATCAAAGCAGAAGTCAAATGCCTTATTCGGCTCTGACTTAGAATAAAGCCATAAAATCATCTCCGGCTGATAAATCTTAAGTAATGTATCCGGTGTAAGATTAAGACCTGTAGAACCAGACATCTTACCAGTTGTTCCCTTGATACCTACGAATTCATATCCTTTAAACATAGGTGCCTGCGCTCCGAAAATCTTCTTCGCGATGATCTTACTTGTATCATAACTTCCTCCTGGGCTGGCATGATCCTTTCCGCCCGGCTCAAAGTCAACACCTTCGATCATCCAGCGCATAGGCCAGTCAATCTTCCATGCAAGCTTACAATTAAAGTCCTTACTGAAATCCCATGTGCCCTTATGTCCACACTTACATGTATATTCACATGTCACTCCGTCTTCAGAAGAGGATATGATTGTTGTTTCATCCTTACCACATACCGGACAGTAAATACTTACCGGATAATATGCTTCTCTCTCTTCTTCTGTTGCTACCTGCTGACGGAACTTATCAAGAATATCAAAAATCTCTTTTCTCTTACTTTCCGCTGCGATAATTCTCACTCTGTCTACGGAAATCAACCTCTACTCCAAAACGGGAAAGAGATGCTTCAAATTCCTTTTCAAAATGTTCTGCATAAGAAGAGCAGCATCCGTAAGGATCCTTTACATCTACATATGGCTTACCAATCTCGTTCTCTAACTCAGGAGCTATCTCCTTAACGTTAACAGGTACCTTTCTGAAACGGTCAAACTCATCCCATGAAAATAACAGGCGGGCTTTCTTTCCCTGCTTGATCAATGCTTTATATACAAAATAACTTGTAGCTATATCTCTGAAATTACCGATGTGAATGGATCCGGATGGGCTGATACCCGCTGCACAAACGTACTCTTCCTTGTCCGGAGATCTCTTAATAATATCTTTTGCAATCTTCTCAGACCAATGCATTCTTCTTCCTCCTACTTTTCCTGTACTGAAATCTGTCTTCAGCGCCAGTGTGCTATCTATCTTCATCAATTATAAAGGCCTTTAAGGGCATCTGCCTCAGCCCATAGTCAATAAAACATTATAGCAAACCCTATACGTCTTTTCAAGAAAAATATAAGAAAATCACCGAAAAACGAAAATGTCAAGTTTTTTTGCAACATTTTTTCAAAAAAATTTTTAACATTGTTTACCTGTTATTCATTATTTATAATGACATAATTCGGCTTCAATTACAATTATTTTTGTCATCTTTTTTAAAAAAGTGCATAGAAAAAAGACTGTCTTCCGGCAGCCATTTTCTATATGCACCTCTTAGCTTTATCCTGTTAATTTTTCCATTTCATTAATAAATTGATTTTCTGCTGTATCATACTCAAATATCTTACGAGGATAGTTATTTATCCATGTTTCTATTTCCTTGATTTCGGTTTTACTTTTCTTATCAAAATTAACTCCTTTTGGTATATGACGTCGGATTAGTCGGTTTGCATTTTCATTAGAACCTCGTTCACAACTACTATATGGATGGCAATAATATACTTTCGTTCTTTTCTTTTTATTTCTTCTCGATTTTTCCAGACCTTCTGCATCAGAAAATTCTACTCCATTGTCTACTGTAATTGTTTTAAATACATCACGGAATAATCGCTCTCCATACTTTCTTTCAATCATGTTTAATGTTTTTACAACTGTTTGTGCCTTTCTGTCAGGCATCAGATACACGATTTCTTTTCTTGTTTTTCTCTCCGTTAAAACGAGCATGACTTTTTTGGATTTACCTTGAGGACCTACAACCGTATCCATTTCCCAATGACCAAATTCTTCCCTGAAATCAATATGTTCTGGACGCTGGCTGATGCTATCCCCCGCCTGCACTCTCTTTTGTACCTTTACTTTTTTCTTTTTGTGCTGCTTTTTCTTCTCCGGCAAATCTTCCATCGTTATATTTAAAAAGATACCTTTCTTTATGTAACTATATATAGTATTGGTACTTAATGTAACTGTAAATTCTTTTCCTTCTTTTTTTATTTCATGTAAGGCAGCCGCCGGAGAACGCTTTTCATCTACTATCTTTTTTTCTATATAATGTAACAACTTTAAATCACTGCCTATTTTTAGATCTCGTCCACGTTCCTTTAATTTTTTTTGATAATGTTCCTCTGCAACATATGGATCGTATACCGTTGATTCCGTGTAATCCGTATTTCTTTTTACAAATTCCCCTCGTTTTATTTCACGATAGATTGTCTGACGGCAGACACCTAACCTTTTTGCAATAGTTGCAACCGATGTTTTATCCTGCAACCAGGCATATATCTTTAATCTATCTTCATATTTTAATTGTCTCCATTTTTTCCCCATAAATTATTCCCACCTTAATTTTATGCCTATGCCTACATTTGTACTACATATATATCTTACTTTAATAGTACATGTCAATTTGTTTCCGGGGCTTTTTTAATCGTTATTCTCCTGATTCATTTGTCTTAAAATAATAACGCAAATATTTCTTTAATCAAGGATTTTTATATAAATTCTATGAGGAAAAATTTAAATTTTTAAATATATTATGCTTTGCTATTTGTGTACCGAAATTCGGCACATTTTATTTTTTCATGTTGACAGGCGTAAAGAGATTTAGGAGAGAGGAGATAAAAAAGAGCAGAAAGGACTTAAAGTCTTTTCTGCTTTTTTGTATCTACCCTCTGTTTTTTCTTGCCGTGAGAACCCTTCTGTATTGTTGCATTTTATCTGCTCCGTACAAGGCAAAATATCTCTTTATCTCCTGATCTGTTAAGCCATCTTCGATACCTTTTATGATTTCCTCCTGCTCTTCCTGCGACAGTTCACTGGAATATCGCTGAAAACAGTCCATAATATCTCCAGATAAATCCCATTTTTTTCTATCCTGCACAGTATCTTCTTTCTTTTCGTCCTCCTCATTTTCATCCTCTTCACTGTTTTCTGAAACCTGTATCTTTTTCACCATCTTCTCTAACTCCCGAAGGCTTGGCTGCGGAGTTTCGTTGAAGTTAAGATATAGAAAAGCATCTTCGTCTATCTGGAATGTCTGTATGTTATCATCCGTCTTGGCTTTTTCTTCATAAAATTCATAATCTTCCTGTGAGATATAATTTAGTCTTGATTCGAAACGGGTTGTTTTCTTCATCATACGATACATATACAGGATTTTTATAACCATTTTTCCCTGCTATCTCCTGTGCTTCTTTAAATACTTCTGTATCAAATGACCAGTTTTTCTTATCATAGATTGGTCTTTCTCCTTTCAGAAACAGGATACAATCATTTTTCGGCATCCGGCTGACCTGTCCCGGAGTCATTAACTTCATTCCACCCTTGCTCATCTGCAGGTTTCCTCCTCCCTGCGAATGTCCTAAATTTTCGGAACGGCTGTCAATCGTCATATCCTCTAACATATCAGATATCCACTGATGTGTTGTATGTGCAGTAGCACCACTGCCGAGGAATACCGTTGTTGCACAGTTTCCCGTGAATATTTCCCATTTATCATTTGGATACAAGGTCTTTATCTGTGCTATATCCTGCAAAATAGGAACAATGGACATATTTCTGCTTCGTATCTCTCCCAGAAGCGTTTCGCAGTTTAAAGGTTTTGGACCAGCGTAATACTCATCTGCCCATAACCGCACATGGATAGGTAACTGTCCATCTCTCCGATCATCTGCGATACGTTTTAAAACAGTGAATAACTGTGTGTAGAACATATTGATAAAAAGATTATAGGAAGAATCCCCTGATGGCATAACAAGAAAAAGGGCAGTCTTTTTTTCTGGATTTCCCTCTACTCCTAATCCAAGTGATGGAATATCTATATCGTCAGTTCCTTCAAAGATTCTCTTGATTTCTGGGATTTCAAAAAGGCGTAACTGTGCATTTACCATGATAACGATAGAACGAACTGTTTCCGATGCTCCTTCCTTCAGTTTTCTATAATCCCGCACAGGTGGATAATCTACTCCATACCTCTCTTGTAATCTGTACATATCCTGCTGTAACTGTGTTGTCCCTTCCTCATCTATCTTTTGTGTTTCCCTGTTTACCAGTTCCAAAATTCCTGGCATGGATGCAACACGGTTTTCTTCTTTCGCCTGAAGCCATTCATATTCAAAGAGAGACTGCAGATACAGACCAACACCGTCATCCCAAAACGGGTCACCCTTTTGGGCATCTGGCGGTTTTACTGATGTCTGGATATTTGTGATAAGCTCTACCATGTCGGTATAATTATCTATATATACAAATGGATTATATTGGTCAGATTGTAACATATCTTTAAAGTTAAGGCTTTTTACTGTCACACCTTTTTCTTTCAGGTATCCCCCGTAATTTTTCAACAGGTCACCTTTTACATCCAAGATGATATTCGTCATATTGGCAAGCAGGATATTCGGTATCAAAAGAGAGGTTGTTTTTCCATCGCCGGAGCCTCCTAAGATAAGGATGTGCATATTTGGTAAGGCTTTTGCGTTCACCTTGATATTTTTACTAAGTAAAGTAACTGGTTCTTCTCCTTTTCCATAGAGTTTTTTTGCTGTCTTAGCAACGTCTGCCCATTCTGCAACACCATGTTCTGCATCCGGGTGAAAATTACGGTAATAGGTAAGGTAATAACAGACAAACATTGCCCATGCGACCAGGGCAATCCCCATGACTGCTGATGTCTTACTGTTTAACCAGTTACGGAAAGGGTGCAGCAATATATACGTCAATTTATCCTGATAATTTTGCATTGTCACACCATCCAGCGAAAAAAGCCCTGCTGCATAATAGGAAACAAGAAGTACAAGAACTAAGCCGATAAGAAACATCCCCCAGGGTGGTTTTCTTTTCTGTGTCATAAAATCTTTCTCCTTTTCTATAAAAAAGAACAGGCAGCATAGCATCACTGCCTGTTCTTTGTACCGAAATTCGGCACATTATTTTGATTTGATCGGCGGAGTCGGCATCTTTATCTTTAGATCACTTAAATCTTTCGCCTTTGTGTTTTCCTTATATTTTTGTAATGATGTCACTTTTCGTTCAACAGTTTTATCTACTTTATCAAAATAGCGTTTTACAAATTCCTCTCCTGTCAGTTTTCTCATCTCATGGTCTACCTGTTTTGTTATCACATCAAAAACAAACGGAGATTCATCTTTCTGCAGGAAAGCAATATAAGAGCCATTCTGCTTTTCAAAAACCTGTTCATTAGGAATGACCAGTTGCTTTTCATTTTTACCGTATGTACCTGGTATCCTGCACGAGAACTGGTTATATCTCTCCAGCCCATCCTTATTTATCACATTTGATTTTTCAACCAGTGTTCTTTTATCAATACTGACCGGGATATATGATGGGTCATTGATATATCGCAGATATGCTGTTGAGGATTCCTGTTTCATGGCATTGTGTTCGGCTGCTTCTATCTGTTGCTCTATTCTTCCTTTTTGTTTTCCCTCATACTTTGCATTCGCTGCTTTTAATTCAGGCGAAGCCGTATCAATATACTCTGCTTCTGTCTGCTGTCCTGTCTGCATATAATTGTCCATCGACATTTTTTTCATAGCAGGCACATCTATCATGCCCTTTTTTAATAAATCTTCCCGATATAATTTATACCATGATTCGACTTTAGGGAGGTCAGCATTGGCTACAACAACCTGTATCTCACCATCCCCAACGTGAAGGTCTGGAAGCTGGGAATAGTTTATCCCCATTTTTTCAAAATCTTCCTTTACCACTTCTTCTTCCTCTTCAAGAGGGAAGGAAATGATTGTTGTTTTTCCAGAAGTAAGATTCTTTAACTGCTGTAAATCTTTTTCCCCTCCTGTCATCTGCGACAGGATATGCCGTTGATACCATGCTCCAAAATTTTCCCTGTCTGGCTGGTAGACTGCTACCTGCAGCATCCCATCATTTTTTTCCAGATCGGGTAATACCATATAATGGATACCCAGTGCATCTAATTCTTCTGATAACTGTCCTTCTGGAATCTCCGGGACGTTCATGAT
>OCHC01002647.1_pt1 | contig 10197 bp, 8 predicted proteins | sample 1538641 | NCBI WGS metagenome assembly OCHC01 (sample SAMN04571714, study PRJEB22368) | human gut metagenome | biome: human gut; material: stool | host: Homo sapiens | place: Luxembourg | collected 2012-08-17
TTACTGGTAAACAGGATCGGTCCGTTGAAACTTTCAAACTCTTCTTTCTGTTTCCACCAGGCATTTCCGTAGTTTCCTGCCAGATGCTTGTATTTTTTCAGTTGGGGGTAATAATGTGCGGGGAGCATTTCACTGTGAGTGTAAATGTCTATACCTGTTCCTTCGGTCTGTTCCAGCAATTCTTCGAGGTCTTTCAGATCATGGCCGCTGATAAGGATACCGGGATTATTGCGGACACCTAGATTCACTTCCGATATTTCCGGATTTCCGTAGCTGTTTGTATTGGCGGCATCCAGTTGTGCCATGGCGGAAACTCCGTGCTTGCCTGTTGCCAAAGTAAGCTGAACCAATTCTTCCATCGTAATATCATTGCGGGTGAGCTCGGCCAGTGCACTTTGCATAAAGGCGAAGATTTCCGGCGACTGGTATCCAAGGTTATGCGCATGCTCAACGTAAGCCGCCATACCTTTCAGTCCGTAGTGTACCAGTTCTTTCAGCGAACGGATATCTTCGTCGGGTGTGCGAAGTACTCCTACTGTCCTGGCTTTCTCTTCAAACTCATCTTCATTCCCATCCCAAAGACATTCGTCGGGAGCATTTGCAATGGTTACTTTGCTGGCGAGTTCGTTTTTCAGTTGTAGTCCTTCTTTTATTTTTCTGATGATGGCCGCTTTGTCAAAATTGGCGTTAGTGATGGTGATGAACAGGGCATCGTAGATAAATTTGTCTGCTTCTTCAGAAGGATGTCCTTCCCGGCGCAGATGTTCGTTGTACACGGCGATTCCTCGTACTACAAAGAGCAGCAGGTCTTGCAGGTTAGCCACTTCGGATGTTTTTCCGCATACTCCTTTTAAGGTACAGCCTGTACCCATTGCGGTCTCTTGACATTGATAACAGAACATACTCATAACTTTTACGTTTTAATTAGTCTTATTGATTATGAACGCAAAAGTAGGGGGAAAGTTTGAGGTAAGTTTGTAACCAATGTTACATTGGGCGAAAAAAAATCGGATGCTATGAGCTAAATTAAATTAGCTATAATCATATTCCGATTAGCTATAATGAAAAAAAGATTAGCTATAATGAAACCGGAGTGAACTCTTGGTCATTGAATCAGCCGGATCAGCCATTCTTTCTGTAAGATAGTAATCTGTTTCCGGTCGGCTATAATCATACCGTCTTCCTGCATGTGCGACAGTTCACGTGCCAGAGAAGGACGGGAGACACCGAAGTAATCGCTCAGTTCCTGTTGCGAGCGGTCGAGGGTGATCTGTAGCTGTTGCTGCTGTTTGTATAACCGTAGCAGATAAGATGCTATCTTTTGCCGGATAGTCTTGAAGGACATAAAGAAAAGCTTATCCGATAGGGTACGGGCATAATTGGCGGATAGATTCATATAATTCTCCAGAAACTGCTCGTTCCTACGAAAAAGCTCCAGTACGCTGGCTTTGGGGATTTCGATTACTTCCGTCGGTTCGTTGGCGGTCACTTCTACCGGAAAGCGATTCTCTTCTCCGAAAAGGAAAAGAGGGGCAAGGGCCCTTGGTGCGGCAATGTCTTCTACTTTGATGAGTCTTCCGGAATAGTCAATCATTTCACCACGGACACTTCCTTTGGTCAGTATCACGAGACGGTTGCACACATCTCCCTGTCGTGCCAGTATTTCTCCTTTTCTATAAGAACGGGTGTGGAAACTGATCTCTTCCAGATTGGCGGATAACTTCTCCGGAGTAATCCCCCGGAATAATGGGTTATTGGTGAGTGCAGGTGTCATAGGCTGGTCTGTTATTTGAATTTTAATATGAATTTCGTTTCCTTGTTGTCCGGTAACAGCGTGAGGCTTCCACCTGAAAGCCGCATGATCTGACGCGAAATACTTAGTCCGATTCCGCTGCCTCCTTCTTTGGTAGTGAAGAAAGGGATAAAAATGTGCTCCACTATTTCCGGTGGAATGACGGGACCGTTATTCTTAATCTCAATCAGCACTTCTTCCGTTTCGTTGCAATAAACCTGAATGTCGATTTGTCCGTCCGGCTGATCACCGATTGCCTGAATCGCATTTTTCAGAAGATTAATGACTACTTGCGAAATCAGATTTTCATCTGCATGCAGGATCAGGTCGGCAGGATCGATCTTTGTATGGAACGTGATGTGGTCACAAGGATTCTGATGGCGGGCAAGTTCCACCATTCGTTCGATGAATGCTTTCAAGTAAAACAATGAAGGTTCCGGAGTCGGTATCCGTGTGAATTTGCGGTAGGATTCTACGAAAGCAAGCAGCCCTTTTCCCGTGGCACTGATGGTTTGCAGTCCGTGGCTGATCTCTTCGTCTTTGTCCTCCACCATCGAGAGAAGCGTATCGCTGAGCGAAGTGATGGGAGTCACGGAGTTCATGATCTCATGAGTCAGTACTCGGGTCAGGCGAATCCATGAGTCTATCTCCTTTTCGTCCAGCTCAATATTAATATCATTCAGTGCAAGGATGCGCAGATGTTCTTTGTGTACATTGATTTCTGACACGCGAATAGACAGATTGACTGTTCCCCGTTCATTGTGAAACACCACTTGCAGCTTATCTCCGGAACAACAATTTTCTATCTTCTCCATCAGTGTAGCATCTACTTTACTCAACTGGCGGACATGGGTAAATACATTCAGTCCCAAAAGCCGGAGTGCTTCTTTGTTTTTCTGATAGACCGCTCCGTTATCATTGAGCACCAGCAATCCCGTGCTGACAAAGTCAAGAATCAGTTCGTAGTACTTTTCCTGTTGGGCAGTCTCTGCTTTTACATTATATAAAATGTGGCCCACCCGATTGAGTGCCCGATTGATCTGTTTGCTCTCGGGAGTACCGGACTCTTCGGGGAAACGGAAGGCACTGTCATTATTCTCCAACGCATCGATCATGAAGAGCACCTGCTTGATGTGCAGGCGATAAAGCCGGACTTGCCAGATGATACTTAAGATCAGCAGACAGGCACTGACGCTGAACCAGACATAAGACTGATGCACGCCCAAACAGATAGTCGCCAGACAGCAAATGACCGTCAGTGATACCCTGAACCAATATTGGTTGGCTACTTGTTGTAGAATCCGGTTCATAATCCGAATTTTTTCATCTTGTTATAGAGAGTCTGTCGGGTAATTCCCAGTTGCGCAGCTACTGCCGAAAGATTTCCTGCACAGGCATCCAGCGCTTTCCGTATCATTTGTACTTCCATCTCTTCCAAGGTGGAAATATTCTTCTCGGAAGTTTCTGTCTTTCGGGAGGATAACTGGAACAATTCCGCAGGGATTTGCAACCCGTCGTTAATGATGACCACCTTTTCGATTGCGTGCTCCAATTCGCGGATATTGCCGTACCAGGGATGCGCGGTAAGCTTTTCCTTTGCTGCCGGACTGAATTTCATCGGTTCCTTATCATATTGCTTGCAGAAGCGGATGATAAATCTTTCGGCAAGAGGGACAATATCTTCTTTCCGTTCTCTCAAAGGAGGGATTTCTATATGAATGGTGTTGATACGGTAGAGTAAGTCTTCCCGAAACTCTTCCCGGTCTACCATTTCCTGCAAATTCCGGTTGGTGGCGCATATCAGACGGATGTCAATAGGAATCGGAGTGTTACTTCCCACTCGCACGATACTTCTTCGTTGGATAGCCGTCAATAGTTTGGCTTGCAGGTGATAGGGGAGGTTTCCTATTTCATCCAGAAACAATGTGCTGTGATCGGCAGCCTCAAACTTTCCTGTCCGGTCGGTATGCGCATCGGTAAAAGAGCCTTTCACATGCCCGAAGAGTTCGCTTTCAAATAAAGATTCGGTGATTGCTCCCATGTCCACAGCAATCATTTCCTGTTGCCTGCGGTTGGAAAGAGCGTGAATTTCACGGGCAAGCATTTCTTTTCCTGTTCCGTTTTCACCGGTAATCAGGATATTGGCGTCTGTGGAGGCTACCTTTTCGATCAGTGTTCGGAGTTGTTGCATAGACTTGCTTTCTCCCCAATAGAGTGCCGGAGTGTTGACCGGTTCCTTTTTGTTTCCTGTCTTACGTCCTTGCTGTGCGGATGAGGCGGCAGCCTGTAGTGTTTCTACCAGTTTCTGATTATTCCAGGGCTTGACGATAAAGTCCGAAGCACCTTCTTTGATTCCCCGGATAGCGAGATCAATATCCGCATAAGCAGTAAAAAGTACGACAGGAAGCTCCCGTCGTACTTTCTTTATTTCGTGCAGCCAGAACAATCCTTCATTGCCGGTATTGATGCCCGAAGTGAAATTCATATCTAATAGTACCACTTCCGGTGTTTCCTCTCGTATCGCAGTGGTCAGTGTGACCGGTGACGACAGTGTGACGACTTTCGAAAAGTAGTTTTTTAAAAGGATTTGTACCGCTGTCAGCACCCCTTTATTATCGTCTACAATGATGATGGTTCCTGATTTACTCATGTCCGAATTGGTTTGTACGCTACAAACTTACGAAAAAGTAATTCATAATTCAAAATTCGGATTTGAATTTATAGCCATTGGAACTTTAATCCGAATGATAAACTCAGATAATCACGGGGACGGAGGTAGCTATTTGTTACACCACTGATCAGATAAAGATCGCATGTACTTATCTCGTAGAAGAAAGTCACGGACTTTGCCAGAAATCGGCGGTTAGGGTCAATATCATAGGTCAGCCGTTGTCCCATGAAAACATGGATACGCACCTTGCTTGAAAAACCATAGTATCCTTTCGGATAACGTTCCGGTTCGCTGACCCAGAACTGATTGCCGAATACGGTATTCAGATATAGTCCGCAGGAAAGCGGCTCGGTAGAGAATCCTTTCCCCAGGTTGATGCTCCAGGGCATATAGTTCTGTTTCAGTGTCATGGTCACTTTTGCCTTCTTGGACGAATACTTCGGGATAAATCCGAGCAACAGGTCAGTTTCCCACTGATTTCGTTTTCCGTAATCCCATCCGGTACCGAAGGAGAGTAATCCCATATTTCCGGCATATTGTATTTTAGAGTGGGTCGGAATGATGCGTTCCCAGTTTTTGCGGAAGCGATACACGTCTGTCGTAGCCGGTGCGAAGAACCGGTTCGGCAATATAAGGAAGTACTGTGTCTGCTTTGACTATTGTGAATGCAGAATCACCCTCATGAAAGGCTATGATAGAATCTGCCTTAATTGCCAGTTTCAGCGAGTCGGGTTTATAGTTCCTGATAATGGTATCTGTCTTGCAAGTAGCCGAAAGCAGGCTGGGGAAGAGTAGAAGCATAGTCAGTACTCCTGCGCGGATCATATATTTAGTATTCAACCAGTTCATATTCGTATTTTTCCGGGGTTATAGTAAATACCAGATAACTGCGACTTTTCATGCAGTCGCTGACAATATAATGCACATCGTCATCAAAAAGGATTCTGTCATCGAATCCGTGATTATGGGCGGCTGTGCAGAACTGTAGTTCCGGATATTGGGTGATGTAGTACTGGAACGGCTTCGCCACATTATCATTGAACACATCTGCAAAAGGATGTGCATGCATGCTGACTACGGTTTTTTCAAACTCATCCGCCCTGTCCGTCAGTTCCTGTTCCATAAAACCGAAATTGGGAATAGGCTCCGAATAATCATATTCCAGCGCATTGGTATTAAGGCAGACGAATTTCACATTGCCCGCAATGAATGAGAAGTTGGTAGGTCCGAAAACAGCCTGATAAGTTTCTGCTCCGGTACCCAGGCAGTCATGATTCCCGATAAGGACGACATAAGGCACTTTCAGTCCGTTCATGATGTCCCGCTGCCAAAGAAACTCTTTGGTCAGCCCGAAGTCACTCATATCTCCTCCGTGAATGACGAAATCGATATCATCTCTCTTATTGACCTCTTTTACAAAGTCTTCTGTCTCATCATACCATCGCTGCGAATCGCCCATCGTGATAAAACGGATGGTTGTCTTTCCTTTGCACTTAGCTTCTATTTGTTCAATGTTATGAGCATTTACGTCTGTCTCTCCACTGATACGTACATCGTAGGGGTGGTAGTCTATCAGATCGCATCCGGCCAGAAGCAGGCAGACCAGGAGAGTGTATAAATTCTTGTTTACCATAAATAGAATAATTTATTTAATTGAAAACTTGATGCGAAGATAGAGTTTTCAGTTGAGATATGGGCGATTGCTTGGGCGAAATAAGAAAAATGGAACAATAAATAGGCATTAATGCATACTTTCCACTGAGAAAGGAAATACGATTGTCTTTGTCTAATAATTAGACGCATGTGTCTAATTATTAGACAGTAGATGATAGGACAGATAACTATAAATGATTGAGAATGAGTATTCTCACTATTGTGGCACGTTATCTGCACTGCATCATAAAAAAACAGGAATATATTATATAATCATGAGACAAATCTATTATGTCATTCGAACTTTGCTGCGGGGGCGTAGTTCCAATGTTGTCAAGGTCATTTCTTTAGGGCTTGGGCTGACAATGAGTATTTTATTATTTGCTCGCGTGGCTTTTGAGCAGAGCTTTGATAAATGCTTTAAGGATTATGAAAACTTATATCAAGTCTTTTCCATCTTTACGATGAATGGCGAACAACTCGAACCGCAAGATCAAAATTGCGGACCGGTAGCGGGTGCAATTCTTGAAAACTTTCCCAAAGAAGTGGAGGCGGCTACCAGTTACTGCCTTTGGGTGAATGATCCTCTCTATCATGGTAGTGTCCGTTTTGAAGTCAGAAAGCTGGCGGCAGATTCCCTCTTTTTCCAGACGATGGGAATCGAGGTCTTAAGCGGAACTCCGGTGAAAGATTTAGCCCAAAAAGATGTAGTTTACCTGAGTGACCGTTTGGCACGAAAGATGTTCGACACAGAGAATCCGATAGGCAAGGTTATCTCATACAGTAAAGAGATAGAACTTACGGTAAAAGGCACCTATGCTGATATACCGGAGAATGCGACGGTAAGGCCTGAAGCGGTGATTTCTCTGCCGTCGATATGGAGCCGTAAATGGGGAAATTACTCATGGAGAGGCGGCGACAGCTGGCTGGCGTTCATCCGTTTTCGTCCCGGAGCCGATAAGTCGGTAGTGAATGCCCGGATAGACGCAATGATACAGAAGTATCGTCCTGCGGAAGATCAAAAAGTGGTTGGATATACCGCTTTTGTAAAGCCCATCCGTGATGTATACCGTGACAATAAAGATGTAAGGCGGATGCGGAACATCATGACTATTCTGGGTATTACTATTCTTTTCATCGCTTCATTGAATTATGTGTTGATTTCTGTTTCATCACTTTCCTATCGGGCGAAAGCGGTCGGTGTGCATAAATGCAATGGGGCAGGAAACATGACCATATTGAGTATGTTTCTTTGGGAAACAGCGATTATCATTCTGTTTGCCCTGATTCTGATGGGATTGATCTTATTGAATTTTCAGGATTTCTTTGAAGATACGGCAGCTGTCAAGTTAAGCGCTTTGTTCAGCTTGGATCGTATTTGGGTACCTTTATTAACGGTGGCTGTACTTTTCGTTGTGGGTGGGGTATTGCCGGGACGACTGTTTGCAAGGATACCCGTTACTCAGGTATTCCGCCGATACACGGAAGGTAAAAAGGGCTGGAAACGACCGTTGCTGTTTATCCAGTTTGCCGGTGTAGCATTTATTTGCGGACTGATGTATGTGGTGATGATGCAATATTATTATATCTTGAATAAAGATTTGGGTTATAATCCAAAGCGTGTAGTGGTGGCCAATGCCAGCTTCGGTGAGGAAGAAAAAGGAAATTATGCCTTGAATGTTTTCCGGAATATGCCTTATGTGGAATCCGTGTCCAGTGCCACTTATCATCCTGTCTACGGATATAGTGGAACGATTATTAATGATGAAAGCGGACAGTCACTATTTTCATCCCGTTATTGCAGTGTTCCGGATGATTATCCGAAGATGATGGGGATGGTTCTGAAGGAGGGACGTATGCCCCGTGGTGACGATGAGACAGTCGTCAATGAGACTTTTGCCGAGTGGATGCATTGGGGAAACAATATACTGAATCGTACGGTTTATAATTCGGGATACGTATGTAAGGTAGTGGGCGTGATGAAAGATTATCGCATCGGAAGTTTTACCAGCCCGCAACAACCGTTGCTGCTTATGCACACCAAGAGGTTTGGTGATTGTATCCATGTCCGGTTGAAAGAACCTTTTGCCGAGAATCTTCTCAAACTGAATAAGGAGATGGAGAGTGCATTTCCTGATAAGACTATCGAATTTCGGTCGATGCAACAGATGATCAAAGAGAATTATAACTCTGTTCGTGTTTTCAGTAATGCTACGATGCTGGCGGCAATAACAATGTTTTTTGTGATGTTGATGGGATTGATAGGCTACACTACGGATGAGGTCCGCCGTCGTTCCAAGGAGATAGCCATACGCAAGGTGAATGGTTCTGAAGCAACCGGAATCTTGGAACTGCTGGTGAAAGATGTGCTTTATGTAGCTGTTGTTGCAGTTTTAATCGGAGTGGTAGCAGCATGGTACGTCAATGGTATGTGGATGGATTTGTTTGCCGAACATGTTCCGCTCAGTTGGGCTGCCTATCTTCTGATAGCAATTGCAAATCTGGCAGTCATTGTGGCATGCGTACTTTGGAAATCATGGAAGATTGCCAATGAAAACCCGGTCAATAGTATAAAGAGCGAATAAAGAAGAAATAAAAAGTATAACAACATAATAAATGAACAAGATGATACAGATTGAAAACATTAGTAAAGTATTCCGTACTACCGAAGTAGAGACAGTTGCATTAAATCACGTGAACCTTGAAGTAAAGGAAGGAGAGTTTGTTGCCATTATGGGACCTTCGGGCTGTGGCAAGTCCACCTTACTGAATATTCTTGGTTTATTGGATAACCCAACCGAAGGTTCTTACCGATTATTGGGAGAAGAAGTTGCCGGACTGAAAGAAAAGGAACGTACCGGCGTCCGCAAAGGCAAACTGGGCTTTGTATTTCAGAGTTTTAACCTGATAGACGAACTGAATGTCTTTGAGAATGTAGAACTTCCGCTGACCTATCTTGGTATCAAATCTTCCGAACGCCGCCGCATGGTAGAAGACATCCTGAAAAGGATGAATATCAGCCACCGTGCCAAACACTTCCCGCAACAGCTTTCCGGCGGTCAGCAACAACGTGTGGCAATTGCCCGTGCGGTAGTGACTAATCCAAAGCTTATCCTTGCCGATGAGCCTACCGGTAATCTGGATTCCAAGAATGGCGCGGAAGTAATGAACCTGCTGACAGAACTGAACAAGGAGGGAACCACCATTATCATGGTAACGCACTCACAGCACGATGCGAGTTTCGCACATCGTACCGTACATCTGTTTGACGGTAGTGTAGTGGCAAGTGTAACGGCATAAACCGGAACGACAATGAGACAAATCTATTATAGCATCCGAACCTTACTGCGCGAACGCGGCACAAATATCATCAGGATAATTTCTCTTTCGCTGGGACTTACTATTGGTATTTTACTCTTTTCGCAGATTGCGTTTGAATTGAGTTATGAATATTGTTATCCGGAACCGGAACGACTGGCTATTGCACGTTGCCTGACCACTAACCTTAGCACGGGGGAGACAATGGGAGACGACGGCAACAATTATGATTACACACTTTTTGATGTGGTTGCATCTACTTTGGCACAGGATATGCCCGAAGAAATAGAGTTTGCCAGTTGTGTCCTCACCGGACAAGGGATGAGTATATATTACGAAGACAAATTATTATCGGATGTTAACTATATATACGCTGATACTTGTTTCTTCCAGACTTTTGGTATCCCTGTCTTAAAAGGGAACCCGAAAGATATGATCATGCCGGGAAGTGTGTTTGTGTCAGAGCATTTTGCCCGTGAAACGTTTGGAGATGCGGACCCTATCGGTAAAATTCTTAAAGCAGACAGGCAAAATGATTTTACTATTCGTGGTGTATACAAGGATATGCCGGAGAATACGGTGCTCACTCACGACTTTGTTGTCTCCATCCATCGGGATGGAGGATATCAGGGAGGATATGGCTGGAAGGGAAATGATGTCTTTTACACGTTTCTTCGCCTGCGTAATGCTGCGGATATTGACAAGGTGAATGACAACATCCAACGGGTAATCGAGAAATACACTCCTGCCCAGTATGATGACT
>OCHC01002650.1_pt1 | contig 10190 bp, 7 predicted proteins | sample 1538641 | NCBI WGS metagenome assembly OCHC01 (sample SAMN04571714, study PRJEB22368) | human gut metagenome | biome: human gut; material: stool | host: Homo sapiens | place: Luxembourg | collected 2012-08-17
ATAATATTTACTCAAAGTATCAACTCCTTTCAATAATATTCTACTCTAATATCTTATAAAACTCAACATATACTTATATAATTTTATAATTTATGTTTAACTGTTAATTGCCTCCATTTGTTCCGCTCAGACTTTCGAAAAACCCGGTTTCAAGAATGCCTCTGGCGGTCAGATCTGTCGGTATCTGCCTGACAGAATCGAATGTTTTCCCCATCTTGCTTTGAAAACAGACAAGTTATTTTCTCATTATACCCGATTTCTTTCAGCCTGTACCGATACGCCCTTAAGATTCTGCGGATATGCTCTTCTGTCACTGCTTCTTCCGGCAGAATCTTTCTTTTTGGCAGCTCCATATCATCCCGGATAAGCTCTTCTTTCTGCATCTCATCAAAGCGAAAGATTACCTTCTTACAGGGTTTCCCAATATCCCACGTTCCAAGCACGAGATAAAGATCCGTCGTTCCCGAAAAAATCACCGGTTCTGCCCCGGAAGGATATTTCAGAGAATGATGTTTCGCTCCGTCCGCTTCTATCAGAACAATATCCGCGTAATGCAGCAATTCTCTTAGTGTATGCTCCGGAAGTGCCTGCATTTTCTGCGGATTTTCGGAGCATTGTATGCCCGCCATACAATAGTGATCTCTCTGTAATTTCTCCCGTATAGAAAAAGCATCGCCGGAGAGGTCTGTGCCCGGCTCTGCGAACATATGCGTTGTCGTCGTCACCAGCACAGCATTTCCTTTCCTTTGATATTCTTCTGCCAGTCGATGGATCAGGGTCGTCTTTCCGCCCGCTCCGATGACTGATATGATTTTTTTCATTTATTTATCTTCCAGTTCCCACATTTCACGAACCGGTTTGGATTCTTTCGGCAGAACGATATTTAAAATGATCGCTGCCAGAGAACATGGTACGATTCCGGAACCGCCAAAGATCAGCTGTACATAATACGGCAGATGAGCGGTTGCCCCTGTGGTTGCTCCAAGACCATATCCAAGACCGATCGCTACGGAAATAATCGTAATCTCACGGCTGCCGATCGGATGCTTTGTGATCAGCTGGATACCGGAAATCAGAATCGATGCGAACATCATAACGGCTGCCCCTCCGAGAACCGACTGCGGCATGATGGACATCAGTGCACCGATCTTCGGGCAGAATCCACACAGGATCAGGAAAATCGCTCCCATGGAGATTGCAAAACGGTTGACAACTTTTGTCAGAGAAACCAGTCCCACATTCTGCGAGAATGAAGTATTCGGCAGTACACCGAACAGTGCTGCAAAAGCAGATCCAAGTCCGTCACAGATCACACCGCCGGACAGCTCAGAATCGGTTGCTTCACGATCCATACCGCCCTCGATACAGGCCGAAATATCACCGACTGTCTCAATCGCCGTTACGATAAACATGATGCCGATCGGGATGATCGCACTTGCCTGGAATGTGATCTTTACATCAGATAAAGCACCAAAACCGATAAAGCTCGGCACAGCGATCCACGCTGCATTTTTTACCTGGGCAAAATCAACAACCCAGGAGTAAGTATACTGAACACCATCTGCATCGATACCGGTGTGCGGAAGCGTAAGTGTCATAATGATCGCCACAACATATCCTGCCAGAATACCAAACAGGATTGCAGACGAAGAAAGGATACTTTTCTGCGGTGCGAAATGTTTCAGCAGTACAATTACAACCAGTACTACAAATCCCAGAAACAGATTCGGAAGTGAACCATAGTCCGCTTTGCCGCTTCCTCCGCAGAAATAGTTGATACCAACACCAAGCAGTGATAATCCGATTGCAATAACAACCGATCCGGTAACGATCGGCGGGAAAAATTTACGAAGCGGTTTCAAAAATGCTCCGAGAACACTCTCGAAAATACCGCCGACAATACAGGCTCCCATAATCGCACCATAAGCAAGAATACCGCCGCCGCATGCTGCCACGGTATTGTTCAGAACTCCGAGAAATCCGGATGACGTTCCCATAACGATCGGCACTTTTCCTCCGACCGGACCGATGGAAAACATCTGAACCAGTGTAACAACTCCGGCGATGATCATTGCATTCTGGAGCAATGCCGTACGAAGTTCGCCAAATCCTGCATCTGCGGTCAGTCCACAAACTCCCATCACGATGATCAGCGGTGTCAAGTTTCCGATAAACATTGCCATGACATGCTGAAGCCCCAGTGGAATTGCCTGAGAAAGTGGAATTCTTCCCTCAAAATCATACGGTGAAGAATAACCTTCTGACTTTTTCTCATTTGTTGCTTTCATAAAACAAACAGCCTCCTTAAATTTTACATATATTCCATGTTTCTTTCTTATTTTACAAAGATATATTTCCGGGGTCAATTCCTAATTTTACTTTTTTTCAGATGCAAAAATTCCCGCCCATCCTGACCGGATGGCGGGAATTTTTGATCTACCTGACTTTTACTTTTTTTACTTTACTAAAGGAACCGTAAATCCTGCTTTTCTTTCCATCTTTTTTTACATTCCGGAATTTCCGCATTCTCACATAGTACTTCTTTTTTGCTTTCAGTTTCGACACCGTAAGCGAATTCTTTTTCTTTCCACACTTCTTTGTTCTGACATTCTTTTTAAACTTTTTATCCGTTGAATACTGGATCTGATAACCGGAAACAGACTCCGATTTCTTTGCTTTTTTCCATTTTACTGTAAATTTTTTCTTTCCGGCTGTCAGTTTTTTGATGGAAATACCGGAAAGTTTCTGACCATCCTTCGAATTTACATCCGGTATCTGTTCTTTGTTCTCTGTTTCCTCTTCTGTTTTTGTTTCTTTTTCCGTTTCTGTTTCCTTCGGTTTTTCTTTCCATTTTGCATAAACCTGGATATCATCCCGGTACTTTGGAACCCAGTCATAGTTTTCCGTATGTTTGACCAGACTGCCATCTAAGTCATCCGGTTTCAGACACCATCCGACAAACTGATATCCCTCCTGCTGCGGAATGTGATCTGCAATATCAAAAAAGTTTTTACTGTCCATATGCAATTCATAAATGACAGACTCTTTTCCCTCAATACTTCCGCCATTTGCGTTAAATGTAATTGTTTTTCCGCTGTCATATCTCGGTGTCACTGTCTGATCACCTAAATTTGCATGAATCATATTGTGTTCCCAGTCAAAGGAAAATATGGTTCTTCCCTCTTCCACTTTTTCATCCACAAAAGCCATACCGCTCCAGCCAGTCAGATGACACCCTGCACGAACCGGTGTTTTTAAAATCAGTTCCTGTTTTTCCCTCTGCACATAATAACGATCCGGCATGCCTTCCTGTTTTTCTTCTGAAAGTTCTTTGTAGGATATAGTATAATACGGTTCATAGAATCGGATCGTACAGTTTGAATTATGCGTGGTATACCCGACAATCATCGGTGTACTGCTATATTCACCACCATAAATGGTTCCTTCATGTTCGGTAGCTCCTGTACGCACTTGTTCCAAAACAATTGGGGTGTTTGTATTGTTTGTGTAACCCGCATTCTCTGTGCTCTCGCCTTCCTGAAACGCTTTAAGCTGCTTCTGTGTATCTTCACCCATCTCTGCACTTTCCAGACTCTTCTTCCAGAGCTCCGTCTGTGTTGTCCAGACATTATACGTGTTTGTCCGATCCGCCGTCAGTCCGGCAAGATCCACTTTGTTCCGTATCAGTTTACTGTCATAAAGTCTTGGTTCTTCCCCAAGTATCAGGGAAACGTGTTTCAGGTACAGGTTCGTAACTGTCTGCCCGTAATAACCATGGTCATACGTTACTTCAAATTTCGGAACGGTGTAAAATGCTTCGCCCGGCATGATCAGCTCATTTGAAATATCCCAGTTATTTTCTTCCTTCAGTGGATGATCCATCCGCACATACGTTGGTTCTTTTTTTGTTTCTTCCGCAAAAGAAACCGGCACTGCCAGATTGGTCAACATACAGCATACCATTGAAAAACCGATTATTTTTTGAAAACCGCCTTTTTGTTTTTTCATAACAAATCCCTCCTGACATATTTTCTGTTTTCCTGATTTTTCTTCCCGTTTTCTGAGTTACTTTTATTATATCAGGAAGGATTTTTTTAACCACAAAATTCCCAAACTGTCTAATGACAATTTAGGAATTCGTTCATTTGCACATGCTCTGCTGTTTTTTCGCTGACAGCCTCCTGATAAAATGCTCAGGATTTCAATTTCTTACACCTGCCAGGAAGTCACCGACAACTTCTTATTTAGTAAAGGTGACGGTACAGTCTTCATATCCTTCTGCGGAAATCTCAATGGTATTTTCTCCATCTGCAACTGCATTTGTTCCAACATAAATCTGACCATCGTTTTTCAGCAGACAGTAGGTTGTCGTATCACCTACGCTGAAGGAAGAAGTTACCAGGCTATACTCTGTTCCGTTTACTTTTATGCCTGTGATCTGATTCTGCCACTGTTCGATTTCAGAACCATAGCCAAAGGAAACGATATAGTAATCTGAGAAGATAGTTTTCTGGCAGGAAACCGCCTGTGGCGGTGTCAGTTTTTTGATCACATTTACAACCAGCGGCAGTGCCAGATCTTTATAGCCTTCTGCTTTGATCGTAAAGGTATTGTCGGCATTTTCATCAAATTCGCTGTCCACTTTCAGTTTCAGGACCTGATTTCCGTATCCGTCTGTTTCCCATTTAAACTGATTCTCTGACATGCCAAACCAGCCTGCTTCTGTATAGGCTGTTCCATTTACAGTGATCGAGGTTACTTTATTTTTCCAGCCTACAAAGTTTGTCTGTGTTCCAAAGGATACCAGATAAGTCTGGCCGTCTTCGTCTTTGCTGATCATAGGCTCTGATGCCGGAACATCTTTTTCTTCACCCTGTACGGTGATCTCTGTTTCCAGAGCTTCATAATATTCTGCTTCCAGAGTCAGGGTATATGCTTTGTTCTGGTTGAACAGGTTTCCGTTATCGTAAATAGTGATGGATTTCAGATCTTCTGCTGCTTCATAGTAATAATCAGATCCTGCAACACCTTTTGCATAAATGTTTTTTCCATCTACTTTGACTGCATTTAAGTTCTTCAGGAAATCGCCTTCGGAACCATTTACGGTCAGAACCACATTCTCGCCTCTGTTGTACTGTTCTTTGTCAGAAACAAGACTTAAATTCTCTTCCAGAACTTTCTTATACTCAACCGAAAGTGTATTGTTTTTGAATCCTTCTGCTTTGATCTCTACGGTATTTGTTCCCAGTGTCAGAACAGAATCTTTGATCACCAGTTTGCCGTCCTCTACGCTGTACTGATCTTCTGTCAGTTCTTTCCAGCTCTGATTCACATAAATTCCGGTAATTTTCTCAAAGTATTCTGCTGTTCTTGCATCCTGGCCTGTCAGTACAAGATCTCTGCCTTCTGCAACAAATTCTGCATCCGCATCCAGTGTCAGGACCGGTGCTTCTTTTCCTTTGTAAGATCCGTTGTACTGTGTTTCTCCAAGCAGACCATCTTCCAGAACCACCTTAACTGCGTATGGACGGTTTTCTGTAGTAACTGCATTTTCATCTGCAACATAATCTTCAAAAGAGAGATACTGTCCTTTTAATTTTGCTTCCTGAACAGCATCATAGTAGCTTGTATAATCGTAGAATACAACTCCGTCTTCGCCATAAACGGCATCGCATGCTGTGATCTGATTATCCCAGCGTTCTGCAACTGCTTTTGCCGAAGCATTCTTCACATCCAGTGCCGTCAGGATCTTTGCATTGGAGATCAGATCCTCAGAAAATGCCAGATTTGCCGGCATAACAGAGTTTCCGCTTTCACCGTCGCTGCTGCTTCCGGAGTTTCCGCCTGAAGTCGCTCTTGTCACAACATCATAAGTCTTTGCTGTTTTTGCAGCTTTTGTTGTTTTGCCTGCAACAGTGAAAGATTTGCTCATGGTCTTAAAGCCATTTGAGTATACCGTCAGTGTGTACACACCCGGCTGTTCGATGTTGTTTCTTCCACCTTCTGCATTTACATCGTTATACAGTACAAAGGTATTTCCGATCAGATACCAGTCTGTGATTTTTTCCAGTGTTTTCACTTCTCCTGACGGGGTTTTCAGTGTTACCATCTCAACCGGAACGGTGATGCCGTATACCATGTTTTCTACCTGGAAATGAACATTCTGTCCGGATTTGATCGCACCTGTCTCAGAAATCTTCATGGACGGAGTCTGTGCATTTACCACATGGATGGATGCGATCAGGGTTCTGTTTCCATTGGAACGGATGCGTACTTTGTAACGTCCATTGGAATAGAAATTGCTCTGTCCCAGCGGAATGGTAATTCTTCCGACTACATTTCCACCATGTTCGGTGGTATCTTTTGTATAAGCGAGCTGATCGTTCAGCGTGCTCAGGCTCTCATCGTTTGACAGCAGTGCCAGTGCACCTTCGTCTGCGATCGTATCAAACCAGTCTTTTTCTTCCTGTGTTGTGTAGTTGAACAGGATTTCTACGTTTCCGCTCACACCGTACAGATTGTCAGCATCTTCGTTTTTGCTCAATTCTGCATCCGGTGCATAATATTTCACATCTTCTTTTGCAGTTTCCTTCAGGTCAAAGGTTGTTTTTTTCGGAGTAACCCTTGCATTTCCTTCTTCATCGTAGTTGGTCAGATGATAATCCCAGGTCGGGATGGCTGCATGTGTCAGGAAATACATCGGTTCCTGTGCTTTTACAACCGGTTTGTCCGGATTTTCATTGTCACTGAGCACAACCTCCTGTGTTTTCTGGTCATCTTTTTTGGTAACAACCAGTTTTGCAGGATTTAAGCCTGTCAGCTCCCATTTCACAATGCTTCCGTCATCGGTAACTTTGGTCATAGCCCCTGTGATATCCACACCATCTACCGCAACGCTGCAGTTTTCCACATCGTAACCTTCTTCAAAAGCTACCACCAGATACTGTGCATATCCAAGATCAAGAACTTTTGTCTGAGCTTCCTTTACCAGAACTGTTTTCGGAGCTTCTGTTTCCGTTGCCGGTGTTTCGGTTTCCGGTGTACTTGGCGTTGCCGGTGTCTCAGTTGCCGGTGTCTCCGGTGTACTTGGCGTTGCCGGTGTCTCCGGTGTTTTATTATTATCGACTGCCGGCTTCTCTGGCAGAACTACTTTAATCTTGCAGCGATATTTTTTGCTGCCAACTTTTGCAGTAATCACAGCATTTCCTTTTTTCTTTGCTGTAACCTTTCCTTTTGAAGTAACGGATGCAACTTTCTTTTTCGAGCTGCTCCATTTCACTTTTTTCTTTGTGCCTTTTACCTTAAGCTTTAAGGTCTGGCCTTTTCTCAGTGTTTTCTTTTTGTAATTGAGCGTGGTTTTGGACGCTGCTGAAACGGTATGATACTTTGGTGTAACGTTAGCAAAAATTACCGCAAAACTCAGCAGAGCCAATACCAGCAAATTCTTTTTCCATCGCTTCATTCCTTTTCCTCCATGGCTATCTTTTGTTAGTTTGCTTAAACTTACGTTTGAATAAGGTAACATATTTTCTCATTTTCATCAAGTGTAAATGTGCTTAACAAGAAATTTTCTCATTGACTTTTCGTTTGTTGACAGCCATGCCATCGCCGGGCTTTTTATTATGACACTCGGTGTTTCGATGTCCGTAAAATCGAACCTCGGCGTTTCTCCGGTCAGCTCGATTCCGTAGGTATCGGAACGGTGATCGCTACTGTTCTCGTCAGATTGATCCTCAAACAAGAAGCATCTCTCGCTCTAAAGAGCTCGGTCACTTTCTATTTGCTATTTATCACCAATCCATTGTTTTGCAAGTTCTACATCTACTTGCAGTGCCATTGCAATTTGTTCAACAGGCAATCCAAGTCTGCTAAGGGCAATCGTACCCTCTTTTTGTGCAAGTCGTTTGCCTTCCGCAATGCCAGATTCAACACCGGCCTCGTACTCAGCTTTTCGCAGTTTCCGTTCTTCCTCTTCTTTGTCATATTCAAAAATACTCATCGCAATTACCTCCGCTTTATTTTTTCTTTTCTGTTCCATTGTAAAATACGATAAATTGTGGTGCAGGTATTTTCTGTAATACGGAAGAATAAAGGGATTTCTTATCCACCAGTTTCTGATATTCACTCGAAATATAGAATAAATCACGCAATGGCATATTAGGATTGTAAGTTGACTGGTGTTCATATAGAAATAACTCTGTGTCAATGATAAAAGCAAGATCATTTTTCATTCCCATATAAATAGCATTTTCCAGTGTGATAACCATACTGTCTGTTTGTTCTTTCTTTTTCACAGTTTGAAACTCCTGCTTTTTAAATTGATTTGTTTGATTGAAAAGCATGAATTTCTGAAATGTGAATTTAGAAAATATAGATGGCAGGATGCCAAGAATGTTAAGAAATATGCTTTGAAATTATATTAACATATAGCTCTCATTATTTCAATACATTTTAAAAGCATAATTAAAGTCAACATAAATAATAAGAAACTATTTATGTTTCTCCCACTGGAAAGAAAAAACTTTCGCTTAAGTGCCTTTCGGGGAATTCGTTTATTTGCACATGTACTAATATTCTTTGTCAGAAAGCATTTTAGCAAAACACCTGGCGTTTCCATTTCGCCTGATTCATGTTATACTTAACTACCAGAAACACCAACGAAGAAAGGACTGTTTACTTTGAAACAAATTGATTTTGAAAATGGAAAAATCACCGACAATATCTTAAAAGCGGCTCTGCCCATGCTGGTCGCTCAGATTCTGAGTCTGCTTTATAATATCGTGGATCGCATCTATATTGCACGTATCCCGGATATCGGCACAACGGCTCTTGGAGCGGTCGGACTCTGTTTTCCGATCATTGTGATTATCACTGCTTTCAGCAACCTGTTCGGAAGCGGCGGTGCACCGCTCTTTTCGATCGAACGTGGAAAGGGTGATCACGAAAATGCCTATCAGATCATGCATACTTCATTTTCCATGCTAACGCTCTGCTCAATCCTTCTGATGCTGACCGGTTTGATCTTTGCAAAACCCATTCTCACGCTGTTTGGTGCCGACCGTGAGAATTTTGGCTATGCCTGTCCTTATCTGATGATCTATCTGCTCGGAACGTTTCCGTCCATGGTCGCGACCGGCATGAATCCTTTTATCAACGCCCAGGGATATGCGACCACCGGTATGATCTCGGTGGTGATCGGTGCTGTTGCCAACCTGATCCTTGATCCGATCTTTATTTTTGCGTTCGGCATGGGAATCCGGGGTGCTGCAATTGCAACCGTCATCTCACAGATTTTGTCGGCTGCTTTCGTACTTCATTTTCTGCTTTGCAAGGCAGAATACAAGGTTCGTCTGCTGCACAGAGAAGAAATCCGTGCCTCTTCAAAATATGCGAAAAATATCATCAGCCTCGGAACTGCCGGATTTATCATGCAGCTGACGAACAGCCTGGTAACAATCTGCTGCAATCACGTACTTTCTGTCACCGGCGGAACGCTCTATATTTCTGTCATGACAATCATCTCCAGCGTGCGTCAGTTGGTTGAGACACCAATCTATGCAATCACGGAAGGTTCTTCTCCTGTTATCAGCTACAATTATGGTGCTCATCGTTACAAACGTGTAAAACAGGCAGCTGTTACCATGGGAATCATGGCACTCATTTATACACTGCTGGCATGGCTTGCGATCATTCTTGCACCGGAATTTCTGATCAGCATTTTCAGTTCTGATAAGAGTCTGCTGGCAGATGCCGTCCCTGCCATGAAACTGTATTTCGGAGCGTTTATTTTCATGCTTCTGCAATACATCGGACAGACTATATTTAAATCCTTAAACAAAAAGAAACAGGCGATCTTCTTCTCCCTGCTCCGTAAAGTAATCATCGTTATTCCTATGACTTATCTGCTCCCGTATGCATTTCATATGAGAACAGACGGCGTATTCCTTGCAGAACCAATCTCAAATATTATCGGAGGCAGCCTGTGCTTTCTCGTTATGATAATAAGCATATGCAAAGAGTTACGTTGATAAATTAATATAATATATTTTTCAAAAAGAATGTTGCAATTCAAAGCTACATATGCTATACTGCAACAGAAAGAAGGCATTGTGAATTCGTCCATTACTCGTTCACAAATCGAGTAGGAGGCGGTGACTAACCGCCGTCCTCTCACACCACCGTGCGTACCG
>OCHC01002651.1_pt1 | contig 10180 bp, 8 predicted proteins | sample 1538641 | NCBI WGS metagenome assembly OCHC01 (sample SAMN04571714, study PRJEB22368) | human gut metagenome | biome: human gut; material: stool | host: Homo sapiens | place: Luxembourg | collected 2012-08-17
AGTACATTAAAAGATGCAGATAAATACCAGATAGAATACTGGGATTTTATTGAAACGTATTTTACTTCGAATAAAGAATACGAAGCAAGATTTGCGGCAGTCATGCTTCTGGGACATTTTGTGAAGCGTGAATATTTGAAAGAGAGTATCAGACGTCTGGAGAGTATCACTCAGCAGGGATATTATGCAAAGATGGCAGTGGCGTGGGCAGTATCTGTATATTTTGCGGCATTTCCGGATGAGATGCTGACATACTTGCAGGACGGTCACAAACTGGATGAATTTACATATAAGAAATCACTACAGAAGATCACAGAGTCTTATCGTGTTGATAAGGAAATGAAAAAGATCATAAAAGAAATGAGACAGAGAGGATAAAATAATGGGAATCAGCAAAGAAGAAGCAATCAAGGAATTACAGAACAGAGAGACAGTATTTGTTGCATACTCACAGGCTACCAAACTGCCATATGTGAAATGTGACGAAGAGACTTATAATGACCAGGCATGGATTTTTTCCACAGAAGAAGGAATCAAAGAATTCGGCAAAAAAATGCTGGAAGAAAAGGTTCTTCTTATGGGTATGAAATTTACCAAGAAGGATTATCCCAGATTATATGGAACTTTCTATGCAATTGGCGTAAATACAGTTGTATGGGTAGATGGTGAAGATAAGATTGAGATTGATCTTACTGATATTGCAAAACAGGCAGATATGAGCAAGATTGAGCCGGCTAAGAGACCGCTTCTGAATCCTACACTGGAGCTTTCCGGCATTTACTTTATGCAGGAACTCCGCCGTCCGGTAGAGAAGGATCAGCATGGAAATCTTCGTGAGCTTGAGGAAGAACTGATCGTAAACCTGAAGAAATCCGAATATCTGGTTGCTATGAATGTAGATCCTGAAGATCCTAAGAAGATCAATATTCCGTATCTCAAAAATAAAAAAGAAGAAATTCTCCAGCCTGTATTTACAGACGTTATGGAACTTGAGAAGTTTACAAAAGGTCAGAAGCTGCGTATTGCGAAAGTACCGTTTGCAAAACTTCCGGAGCTGTTAATCGATAAGGCAATGGCTTATGCAGTTAATCCATTAGGCTTTAACCTTGTTCTGAACAGAGAACAGCTCAATAAGATCATTGGCTTAAAATAATCAAGTCATGTAGATGAAATTCAGTTGACAGAAAGAAGATAAAGGGTGTGCATGCTGTGTGAGAACATGGCAGTACACCCCTTTTTGTTTTGAAAAATAATACAGCAATACGTCTTTCTGTTGCAAAAAATGTTGGTTTGTGCTAGGATATGTGTAACACAAAAAGGAGAAGAAAACGTATGATGATAGAAATAGATTTCAGCAGTGATGAAGCCATTTACATCCAGCTGACCAATCAGATCATCATGGGGATTGCTACGTCAAGACTGCAGGAGGGAGATACACTGCCATCAGTGAGACAGCTTGCAGATACAGTTGGGATAAATATGCATACAGTAAATAAAGCATATTCACTGTTGCGACAGGAGGGATTTGTCACTATCGACCGCAGACGTGGTGCAGTGATTTCTATTGATGTAAATAAACGGAAAGCATTGGAAGAACTGAAACAGAATCTCATGGTGGCGCTTGCGAAAGGATGTTGCAAGAGCGTAAGCAGAGAGGAAGTACATCAGCTTATTGATGAGATTTTTGACGAATATGATGAAAACAGATAGGAGAGGACATGGAGAGACAATTTACCAGACAGGCAGAGAATGCCCTCAAATTGGCAAAGACAACTGCGAAAACCTGTGGACATGGATATATCGGAACAGAACATCTTCTTGCAGGTCTTTTGAAAGAACCTGAAGGCACTGCGGGAAAAGTGCTGCAGGAATTTAACGTAGAAGAAGAAAAACTCAGGGAACTTATCAGCAGCCTGGTTACACCGGTTCAGGGCAATACTGTGGCAGCAGAAACAAAAGATCCCCAGTACAGCCCGAGAGCAAGAAGGATCATTGAACAGGCGAAGGAAGATGCTGAGAGTATGGAATGTCTTTGCGGAACAGAGCACCTGTTGCTTTCGCTTCTGAAAGAGACAGACTGCGTAGCGACCAGACTGCTTTTTACAATGGGAGTAAATATCCAGAAGTTGTTTGCGGCTATCCTGACAGCTATGGGATTTGACAATGATACCATTGCAGAGGAATTTCAGTACGCAAGGAATGCGGGAAACAAAAAAGTGACCAGTACCCCTACGCTGGATCAGTACAGTCGTGACCTGACACAGCTTGCAGCAGAGGGAAAACTGGATCCTGTGATAGGGCGTGATAAAGAAATTACCAGACTGATTCAGATTCTGAGCAGACGTACGAAGAATAATCCGTGTCTGACAGGGGAACCCGGAGTAGGTAAGACTGCCATTGTAGAGGGACTTGCACAGCGCATCGTTATGGGAATGGTTCCGGATACAGTGAAGGATAAGCGTCTTGTTGTGTTAGATCTTTCCGGCATGGTTGCGGGAAGCAAATACAGAGGTGAATTTGAGGAACGCATTAAGAATGTGATCCAGGAAGTAAAAGAACATCAGGGAATTCTGCTGTTCATTGATGAAATCCATACCATCATCGGAGCAGGTGGAGCGGAGGGAGCACTGGATGCTTCTAATATCCTGAAACCTTCTCTTTCCAGAGGTGAGATTCAGCTTATCGGCGCGACTACTCTGGAGGAATACCGTAAATATATTGAAAAAGACGCAGCACTGGAACGAAGATTCCAGCCTGTGACAGTGGAAGAACCATCTTCAGAGGAGACTGTTGAGATCCTTAAAGGTCTGCGTCCATATTATGAGAAACATCATGGGGTAAAGATTGAAGATGAGGCACTTGAGGCAGCAGTAAAAATGTCACAAAGATATATCAATGACCGTTTCCTTCCGGATAAGGCAATTGATATTATTGATGAAGCAGCATCAAAGGTTCAGCTTGCGGGTTATCAGTCAGCACCTGAAATGGAACAATATGAACTGGAACTGAATGAACTTCGTGAGGAGAAAGAACAGGCAGTTAAGACTGCAGATATTGAACGCGCAAAAAAAGCACAGGTACGCCAAAATGAAGTGGAAGCCGAAATGGAGAAAATCCGCATTAAGACTGAACGTAGAAATAAGAGGAAGAAACTTGTTGTAGATGAAGCTGCTGTTGCAGAGACGATTTCTGACTGGACAAAGATTCCTCTTCAGAAACTGACAGAGGGAGAAACCAAACGTCTTGCTCGTCTGGAGAAAGAACTTCATAAACGTGTGATCGGACAGAATGAGGCAGTGAAAGCTGTTGCGCAGGCAGTGAAACGGGGAAGAGTAGGACTTAAAGATCCGAACCGTCCCATTGGTTCTTTCCTTTTCCTTGGACCTACAGGTGTTGGTAAGACAGAACTTTCCAAGGCTCTGGCAGAAGCTGTCTTTGGAAGTGAACAGGCGATGATTCGTGTAGATATGTCCGAATATATGGAGAAACACAGTGTCTCCAAGCTGATCGGTTCTCCTCCGGGATATGTAGGATATGAAGAAGGCGGCCAGCTCAGTGAGAAGGTCCGCAGAAATCCGTACAGTGTATTGCTTTTTGATGAGATTGAGAAGGCACATCCGGATGTGTTTAATATACTTTTACAGGTGCTGGATGACGGTCATATTACAGATGCACAGGGAAGAAAAGTCGACTTCAAACAGACGATTATTATTATGACTTCCAACGCAGGGGCACAGGCGATCATGGAACCGAAACGTCTGGGATTCATGTCTGATAATGATGAGAAGAAAGACTATGAACGAATGAAAGGCGGTGTGATGGAAGAAGTGCGCCGGATTTTCAAACCGGAGTTCCTGAACCGAATTGACGATATCATGGTGTTCCATGTGCTGAATAAAGAAGATATCCGGAAAATTGTGACATTGCTTCTTAAAACACTGGAGAAACGATGTGCAGAACAGATGGAAATTCATCTTACAGTGACAAATGCTGTGAAAGATTTTATTGCAGAAAAAGGTTCTGATAATAAATATGGTGCCAGACCGCTGCGTCGTGCAATTCAGAGTAAGATAGAAGATGCGCTTGCAAACGAGATTCTGGAAGGCAGAGTAAAACGTGGAGATAGTGTACAGGTGAAACTTCATAAAAACGAGATTGCATTTGAAGTGAAAAAACAGTAGAAATCTCTGAGCAGACAGATATTTACAATTAAAGCAGAGGACTCACATGATTCGCAGAAATTGTGAAATTAGTATAAAAAAATCAGTGAGATACTGGTCAAAAAAGTGAATGTATTATATAATAAGCACATAAAATGTCGGAAAAGTACAGAGATAGTGAAAAACTGTACGGCATCGGCAGATGAACCGGTGGAGCGGCAAACAAAAGAGTCTTAGGAGGACATAGGAAATGGCAGTAGTAAAAGAATTAATCCGTACAGAAGAGAATGGAGCAATCAGCTTTGGTGACTATGAGCTTGCACAGAAGTCTAAATTATCAGACTATCAGCATCAGGGCGATATGTATAAAGTAAAAACTTTTAAGGAGATTACCAAGCTCGAGAGAAACGGAATGTTCGTTTACGAATCAGTTCCGGGAACAGCAGTATTTAATCTTACACAGAGTGAAGCTCAGATGGATTTCCATGTAGAGGGACCGGAAGATGCACAGATCACAGTGGAGATGGAGCCGGATACAGAATATGAAGTATTTATTGAGCAGGCAAGCACAGGTAAGATGAAAACAAACCTGGGCGGTAAACTTTCCTTTAGCGTGGAACTTGGCAATGCTGCAAGAGTAGAAGTAAAGATTGTAAAATGCTGAAAAATAAAAAGACGGTATATTTTTGCCAGGAGTGCGGATATGAATCCGCAAAATGGATGGGGCAGTGCCCGGGATGCAAGTCCTGGAACACCTTTGTGGAAGAGACAGTTTCCACAAAGAAGCCATCCTCTTCTGGAGCAATGAAATCATCAGAAAAAAGGCAGGAACCGGTGATCCTTAAAGACATCAGCCTGTCAGAAGATGAACGGCAGACAACTCAGATTGGTGAACTTGACAGGGTGCTGGGCGGCGGTATCGTCCCCGGCTCCCTTGTTTTAGTGGGAGGAGATCCGGGAATCGGAAAATCAACGCTGCTTTTACAGGTGTGCAGGAATCTGGCAGAGAAGCAGGTTTCGGTTCTTTATATTTCAGGTGAGGAATCTCTGAGACAAATTAAGCTGAGAGCTAATCGTATCGGGCAGTTTACGGATAAGATGCAGCTTTTATGTGAGACGAACCTGGAAGTGATACGTGAGGTGATCGAGCGCAGAAAACCGGATGTGGTTGTGATCGACTCCATTCAGACTATGTTTCACGAAGATGTAAGTTCGGCACCGGGAAGTGTCTCTCAGGTGAGAGAATCTACCAATATCCTTATGCAGATCGCAAAGGGAATGGGGGTGTCCATTTTTATTGTAGGTCCGAGAGTTCTGGAGCATATGGTTGATACGGTGCTTTATTTTGAAGGCGACCGGCATGCTTCTTATCGTATCCTGCGTGCGGTGAAGAATCGTTTTGGATCTACGAATGAGATTGGTGTTTTTGAAATGTGTAATACAGGTCTTGAGGAGGTGAAGAATCCGTCGGAATATATGCTGAATGGCAGACCGGAGGATGCGTCGGGTTCTGTTGTGGCGTGTTCTATGGAAGGAACCCGGCCGATTCTGGTTGAAATCCAGGCACTTGTGTGCCAGAGTAATTTCGGTATTCCGAGGCGGACAGCGGTGGGAACTGATTTTAACAGAGTGAATCTCCTTATGGCTGTGCTTGAGAAGAAAGTCGGACTCCGTCTGGCTGCATCGGATGCTTATGTCAATATTGCAGGGGGAATGAAGATGACAGAGCCGGCAATTGACCTTGGGATCTGTCTGGCGATTGTTTCCAGTGCGAAGGATATTGTGATTCCTGATAATGTGATGGTATTTGGCGAGGTTGGTCTGAGTGGTGAAATCCGCGCAGTGAATATGGCAGGCCAGCGTGTGCAGGAGGCGAAAAAACTGGGATTTGGAACAGTTGTGCTGCCAGAAGTGTGTAGGTCTTCTGTTGGAAAAGTGGAAGGAATCAACTTGGTTTATGTGTCGCAGATTCGTGATGCGATTGGTTATATTATGAAAAAATAGATTGTCAGACTACTGGCTTATATATGGTTTGAATAAGTTGATCAGACTGTCGTCAAAGATATTTTTGCCTGAGAAAGTCTGCTGACAGAGAGAAAGAGGAAAGGATCAAAAGTTATGGCGAGTGGAATTGATACAGTGATATTTGATATGGATGGAGTGATTTTTGATTCGGAGATTCTTGTGCTTCAAGCGTGGAAAGAAGTGGCAGAACGTCATGGAATCGCAGGAGTTGAGGCGGCATGTCATGAGTGTCTAGGAACAAACAGTGTTGTGAGTAAAGGGGTTTTTCTGAAGCATTATGGTGAAGATTTTCCGTATGAGGAATATAAAGCGGAGATGGCAGAGGTGTTTTTCAGTCATGCTTCCGGAGGTAAACTGGCAAAGAAGCCGGGGGTTGAGGAGCTTTTGAAATATCTGAAGATGAGGGGATTTAAGATTGGGCTTGCCAGTTCTACCCGGGAGGTACTGGTGCGTTCGGAGATTTCAGATGGCGGGCTGCTGGGATATTTTGATCAGATTATCGGGGGAGATATGGTGGAACGGAGTAAGCCGGAACCGGATATTTTTCTGGAGGCTTGCAGACGACTGGGAACCAGACCGGAGAATTGTTATGTGATTGAGGATTCTCATAATGGAATCAGGGCGGCTTATGCAGCAGGGATGCATCCGATCATGGTGCCGGATCTGATGGAGGTGACGGAGGAGATGAAGTCCCTCGCAGAAGAGATTCTGGGATCGCTTTGCGCAGTGCAGGAATTTTTGCAGGGGTCAGGCATATAAATTCATTTGTTTTTATGAGTGTCAGTGATTGAATAAAAAAGAAATCTGTTTTTACTGGTGTTTATTTCAAAACTTTTCCAGGAAAACAGATTCCTTTTTTGTTATATTAAGTTTTTGCTTATGAGAGAACTCCTGTTGACTGTAAAAACAGGATAAACATCATAACCGGCGCAACATAGCGGATCATGATTCGATAAAGTTTTTTTCTGCGGAATCTGCTGCCGTTTCGTTCCATTTCATCAATGACATAATCAGGTGTCATAACCCATCCGATCAGGATGGTGGAAAGTAATGCGATAAATGGCATCATAACACTGTTGCTGATGTAATCCATAATATCAAGCAGCTGTCCTGTAGAGCCATTGGGCAGTTCCACTTCTACATAGAAAATGCTGTATCCCAAAGCAATGATCGCAGAAGCAGCAAGATAAACTGCAGATAAAACAGAAACAGTTTTTTTTCTGCCTGTGTGGAAGATTTCCATACAGTTTGCAACGATGGATTCCAACACAGAGATGCAGGATGACAGTGTTGCAAAAATAGCAGTTACGAAAAAGAGGATTCCTACAAATATGCCTGCTTTTCCCATGGCTGCAAAGACCTTTGGGAGAGAAACAAACATAAGGCTTGGACCGGCTCCCATTCCTTCTGTTCCGGAAAATACGAATACAGCAGGGATGATCATGGCACCTGCAAGAAATGCCACTCCTGTGTCAAAAATTTCAATCTGATTAACAGCCTTGTTTAAGTCAACATCAGGTTTTACATAAGAACCGTAGGTGATCATGATTCCCATGGACACGCTGAGAGAGAAGAACAGCTGACTCATTGCATCCAGTAAAATCTGTAAAAATCGCTGTACAGTAAGCCCCTCAAGATTTGGGGTCAGGTAATAAAGAAATCCCTGGATCCCGGTATGTACCTGGCCGGAAGAATCTGTATGTTTCAGAGTCAGGGAATAAATGGAGATGATGACAACGAGTACCAGAAGAACCGGCATCATCCATTTGGATACTTTTTCAATACCATCCTGCACACCATTGTATACAATAAATGCAGTTACACCCATGAAAATAAGTGCAAAAATAACAGGTGAGGTGGAGGATGTGATAAAAGAAGTAAAATAATCATCTGCTGCAGCAGCCTTTGCCTGTCCTGTCAGGTAGACTACAGCATATTTGGTGATCCATCCACCGATCACTGCGTAATAAGTCATAATAAGAACAGGTACAAGAAAAGTCAGAATGCCTAAGAATTTCCACTTGGGCTTCATTTCAGCATAAGCACCGATCGCACTTTTCTGAGTGCGGCGGCCGATTGCGATATCAGATGTAAGCAGGGTAAATCCAAATGTAAGTACAAGTATAAAATAAATGATTAAAAACAGACCGCCTCCATCTTTAGCTGCAAGATATGGGAATCTCCATAAATTGCCTACTCCTACAGCACTGCCGGCTGCGGCAAGGACAAACCCGAGCTGTCCTGAAAAATGATTTGATTTCCTTTCCATAATAGATAATCTCCTGTATGATTTATGTTTGCATAAGTACGATAACATATGTTAACATATAAGTAAAATGAATGTTTTTGCTAGTATACATTAAAAAAAGTAATGGATAAAAACAGACAAGAAGTAAGGAGCGTAAATGAAGGAAATCAGAGACAGATATGAAATTTTTTTGAAGGTATGTGAGACTGGAAGTTTTTCGAAAGCAGCAGAGGCGCTAAACTATACACAATCGGGAATCAGTCAAATGATGGCCGGATTTGAGGAGGAACTGGGAGTACAGTTATTTGCAAGAGCTAAAAAGGGTGTAACTCTGACGGATAATGGAAGAATGCTGATGCCTTATATACAGGAGATGACAAATCAGAAAGATAAACTTAGACAGGCTGCTTTTAATATTAATCATAAAATAGAAGGAAAACTCAGAATAGGAAGCTTTTCCAGTGTAACTGCAATGTGGATGCCGGAAGTGATCCATTATTTTAACAGAAATTATCCACAGGTTGAGGTGCAGATCTTTGATGGAAATTATGATGAGATCAGAGACTGGATCATACATGGGCAGGTGGACTGCGGATTTCTGTCTTCGATCGTTGCAGATAATCTGAAGTTTTATCCATTATGTGAGGATCCTCTCTGTGCTGTGATGCAGAAAAATCATCCTCTTGCAGAAAAGAAAAGTGTGAGACTGGAAGAACTGTTGGAGTATCCTTTCATTATAGAGACTCCGGGATGTGATAATGATATTTTGCATTTATTGGAAAGATGTGGGAAGGAGCCAAAGACTTCTTACAGTTTTCGTGATGATACGCTTATTATGGCATTTGTGAAAAATGGGCTGGGAGTGACGATCTCACAGAAGCTGGTTATGAAGGCGTTTGCCAATGATGTAGAGAGCAGACCTCTTGAACCGGGGAGATCCAGAATTATTGGGTTGGCATTTGTAAAAACAATGAACTCGGTTGTGACGAAGATATTGTTGGAATATCTAAAGGGGATGATGTAGTATTTTGCAGTGAAAAGAGTCCTGTTTTATGGCATATATGGCATGAAAATAAAAAGATTGTCAAATTATGGAATTAACTGTTGACATTGTGGCTTTTCGGTGTTATATTAGATGAGCTGTCGGGAATAATTGTTCGTAAGATAAAAACAATTTAAATAGATTTCTGAAAGAAAAAAGAAATTCCAAAAAGTGCTTGACAACTTAAAACAAACATGTTAAAGTAACCAAGTCGCTTGAACAGAGCTGACAGTCATACATCTGAGGAGCATTTCGAGAAATCGAAAGAGTCCGAAAAACTTTGAAAAAACTTAAAAAAGTGCTTGACAAAGAAAAACAGATGTGATAAAGTAAATAAGCTGTCGCGAGACAGACAACCTTGATAACTAAACAGTGAAACACATACGATTCTCGAAAATTCTTTACATTTTTAAGAACGGTTTGAAAAACCAAAAACAGTAAAACGAGAGATAGCTAGTTGTTATCTTGAGTGAATCAAACACTTCTTAAGCCTTTGGCTTAATCAGTGTGAGTCGCAATTAAGCCGATGCAAGCATCGCTGAATTGCTAACACATTTTATCAGAGAGTTTGATCCTGGCTCAGGATGAACGCTGGCGGCGTGCTTAACACATGCAAGTCGAACGGGAATTACTTTATTGAAACTTCGGTCGATATGATTTAATTCTAGTGGCGGACGGGTGAGTAACGCGTGGGTAACCTGCCTT
>OCHC01002664.1_pt1 | contig 10118 bp, 7 predicted proteins | sample 1538641 | NCBI WGS metagenome assembly OCHC01 (sample SAMN04571714, study PRJEB22368) | human gut metagenome | biome: human gut; material: stool | host: Homo sapiens | place: Luxembourg | collected 2012-08-17
TCTGTCATACCAATACCATTATCAGTAATAGTAATTGTACGATCCTTCTTTGAAGCCTCTACAAGAATTTCATAATCATGAGGTTTAACATTTTGATTTGTAAGCGAAATAAAATGTCTCTTATCAATTGCGTCTGAAGCATTTGAAATTAATTCCCGTAAAAATATTTCCTTATGGGTATAAATCGAATTAATCATCATATCAAGCAAACGCTTAGTTTCTGTTTTAAACTTAAAATTTTCTGCCATAATATAGCCTCCTATAAATTTAACAACTATATCATAGCACCATTTTTTGGCACTGTCAAGTAGTGAGTGCAAATTGATTTGATTTTATTTTTTCATCTTTAATAATTTATTATTAAAAAAGGACCATTTGTATGCGTTTTCCTTCTTGAAATATAACTTTAAAGTGCTAAAATAGAAAATTGTTAGGAGTTGAATTTATTATGTTTTTAAATTTTGAAATTGATACAATAAGTCTTCTTCTTCCTTTGGCATTAATCCTATTATTATCTAAGCTTTTACAAATGGGATGTAAAAAAATAAAAATGCCTCAGGTTGTAGGAATGCTTCTTGCAGGTATTATTATTGCATTTGTTGATAAAATTCCTGGGCTTAATTTATTAGATGATTCAGCACGTGCTGGTATTAAATTTTTAGCCGAAATCGGTGTTGTTCTAATAATGTTTTCAGCAGGACTTGGTACTAACTTAAATAGTATTAAATCTTCAGGTGTTTCAGCAATTGTTGTTACTTCACTTGGCGTTATTGTACCAATGGGTCTTGGTTTTTTAGTTGCAGGTCTTTTCAACGGCTTTGGTGGAACTATTACGCTTGAGGATGGATTAACGGTTTCCAAAACCTGGTCAAATCTTTTCTATGGTGTAATTTTAACCGCTACTTCTGTATCTGTTACAGTTGCCACATTAAAGGAAATGCACAGATTAAATGGTAAGGCTGGAACTATTATTATTTCAGCTGCTATTCTTGATGATATTATTGGTGTAATTGTTTTATCAGTAGTTCTATCACTTTCTGGTGCTGGTTCGTCTGGTGAAAATACATTAGGCTCTCTAATGTGCTCAAATGATGTTGTAGCAGTATTTTTAAATGTACTTTTCTTCTTCATTTTCACAATCGCAATTGGTGTTGGAATTCATTATTTATTCAAGTATTTAAACAAGAAAAAGCCTCATACAAGACGTCTTCCTATTTTTGGTTTAGCATTTTGCTTCTTCATGGCCTTTGCATCTGAGAAGTTCTTTGGAGTAGCTGATATTACTGGTGCTTATTTTGCCGGTCTTGCCCTTGCAGGAATTGGACATCATATTAACCCAATAAGAGATGTTCTTGCCGATGATACTTCTGATTACATTGAACGTAAGAGTGACGTATTATCATATATGATCTTCTCTCCAATCTTCTTTGCAAACGTTGGAATTAACGCTGACTTTAGTGGTCTTAAGGCTACAATGATTGGCTTTGGATGCTGCTATATCCTAGCTGGTCTTCTTGGTAAGGTTTTAGGATGTGGAATTGGTGCTAAGATAACTGGTAACCATTTAAAGGATTCTATAAGAATTGGAATTGGTATGATGGCTCGTGCCGAGGTTGCACTAATTTGTGCTAATAAGGGTATTGATGCTGGTCTTGTTGATTCTGGTATGTCAACCTTCATTGTTATAATGATTATTGTTTCATCATTTGTTACACCTCTTATTCTTAAGCTTACATATAAAAATGAAAATCCTGTTAAGGAAGATTATAATGAAACCTTACAGGAGCCATAGGAAAACGGGAAGTTTCAAACTTCCTTTTTTTCTCTTTAAAAAAAGGATTATTTTTGTTATAATATAATGTATAAGGAGGTTAAAGTATGTTTGATAATATTAAAATTTTGTCAGAAGGTTTAAACGCTTCATTCAAAGTTACAATCTACCTTCCTGATGACTATGATAAAACAGATAAGACATATAAAGCATTGTATATTGTGGGTGGTTCAAATCCTTTTTTAATTCCTACCTACTCACTTGAAGAAATACTTAAACAAAAGAATGTCATTGGTATTTCAATTTATCCTAATCTAGAGATAAAAAAGAATAATTTACTTTTTAATGTCTTTGATGATAAATTTGGATTTGCTAAAATTTATGAGGAGTTCATTATCAACAAAATTAAACCCCTAATTGAAACAAAATATCGTGTAACTTCTGAAGCTAAAGGGAACGCCATTTTAGGATATAAAGAAACTGCTATCCTTGCTTATAGTCTTTCATATCATTATACTAATCAATTTAGTGAATTATATCTACATGATATAATGATTGAACCCTTTAAAAAAAAGTTTATGACGGATTTAATGAGTCGTTTTGACCCTAATATTAGCTTCTTCTTTTCTATGCAAGCAGCTGATACTGCTAAACTTATTGAAGAACGCCTTCAAATGTTTGGTGCTTGTAGCTTTAAATGGTATTCAAATAATTTAGCATTACTTCTAGAACATCTTTAATATCTACTTCGGTAGATATTTTTTTATTAATTCATTAAAGTATTTTCCTCTTTCTTCAAATGATTTAAATTGATCATATGATGGTGCCATCGGTGAAAATAATATTATTTCATAATCTTTTATCGCTTTTAAAATAGCATCCTCCAAATTTTCACAAACAATATGTTTTATTTGGTTTTTATATAAATAATTCGCAACTCTTTCTTTATTTTCACCATATAGATAAAATACACTTGTATATTTAGCTACTTCATTTAAATCACTTAAAGAATTGAATCTATCATATCCGCCACAAATCAAAGAAATATTTCTTAAATGCTTTATTTGAGCTAAGGTAGAATATATATTTGTACTTTTAGAGTCGTTATAAATATTAGGATATACTTCTTCCATGCGGTATAATGGCTTTTTAAAGTCTTGCATTCTAGTTTCAATTTCTTTAATACTTATATTTGAAAGCAATCCAACCAATACAGCAGCCATCGTATCATATAAATCACCTTCTAAATCAGAAAATGTTTTTTCAAAAGATACGTTACCATATTTTGAATACATCATTCCTTCTTTATAATATGCCTCCGCTTTTTCATCATGTAATGAAATACCAATTTTAATAGCATGTGATTTATTTGAGACTTCCTTTACATTCAAATCATCAACATTGTATATAAGAAAATCACTTTTCTCTTGGTTTTTAGTTATATTAGCTTTAGCATTAATATAATTCTCCATAGTCTTATGGTGATCTAAATGTGCTTCTTTAATGTTTAACAATATTGCTATTCTAGGTTTAAATGTACTAATGCTTTCAAGTTCAAAGCTTGACATTTCTAAAAGATATATTTTCCTTTCATTATTGAATACATTAAATATCGGATACCCAATATTTCCACATAAATCAATTTTATAAGTATTTTTCAGGATATGATTAATTAAAAGTACACAGGTTGTTTTTCCATTAGTTCCTGTAACTGCAATAGAAAAAAATGGATTAATCATATAAGCAAGCTCAATATCACAGATAATTTTACCTTTTACTTTGATTTCATTCATTAATACGCCTGGTGGCTTTACAATATAATCATATTCATTTTCTTTTACAATATCATCGTACTTATAATTATACTTATTAAGATATTTTTTTACAGCATTATTAGAAATTCCATCCTTATAAACTAAAATTCTTTCCTTTTTAGTTAATTCCATCCCGTATACACCCCTCATAAAATTATATGCTTAGCATAAAAAAAAAGACCTTTCGGTCTTAAACTTTAGCCATTGTGTTTTTTAGAATAAAAGTCTTGAAAATAAGGGCTTTCCTTTAATACATCAATACAATCATTATTTATTCTGTGCTCATCTTCTAAATCATACTCGGAGAAATCTAATGTGTGTAGGGCATTGGAAAACAAATCATCTAAATCCCATTCTGGACATGTCATTATATTATTAATTACAAGCCGCATACTGTCATTGCCTCGTAAAATAATATTTTCAAGCCCGTATTCTTTTAAAGTGTTTTTAAGTTGGAACCAATTTTGTCTTAATCTATTATCTAACTTAAGCCTGAGTTCCTCATTATCAGTTTTAAACAATTCAACGGATTCATAAGGATATAAATGACAATACATATCATCCTTAGAAATACTAGTTCCTTTAAGGGATACAAGCTTATACATTAACTCTTTGGCTAATTTTGACTTAAAATTAACGATTTTTCCATTATAATACATTTCAAAATTCTGAAAAAGTTTAAATCTTATTCCTGTATTATTAATAAAACGCTGATATCTTTCCTTCATCTTAGCAATAAGTTTGTTAAATCCATCAGCATTACTAGAAAAATTAACACAGCCTTGATAATTACTTTTAAAATCTTTAATAATATTTTCAAGCTCTAGATTTTTATCATCATGTGAAAAAAAAGCAATTCCAATATAAGCATTTAATCGTAAAATTCTTTTTATGATATTTAAAACTTTCTCTATACCATTATCTAAATTAAAAAAAATACCAATAATTTTATTATGTGCGATATCTTTATATAATACATCTAACTTTTTATTATAAACCCTAAACGAAATATCTTGATTATGGTCAATAATATAATCATTAAAATATGTATTAATGTTATTGATGTTTTCATCATATACTACTACTTCCATAAATGTCCTCCCTACTATTGCATAATTTATACATAATATTATAGCACTCTATTGTTAATTTTTCGTTAGTTATTGCTTATTGATTAATTTTTTTTAAAAAATTTTTGCTAAAAAAAGACAAAAAATAACTAAAATAATTTCAATAAGTGAAAAAATCGCTGTAATTGTCTTCTCATTATATCCCAATAATTCTAAGTGATGATGAAAAGGAGCCATTAAAAAAAGTCGTTTACCTTTAGTCATTTTAAAATATGTAACCTGTAAAATATCAGTTATCGTTTCAAAAAATAAAGGAATACTCATAATCATAAAATAAAAAGGAATATCTAAAAGAATTGAAATAATACAAAATACTGCACCAATGGCTAATGAACCTGTATCACCCATAAAAATTACAGCTTTATTATAATTTAAAAAATAAAATGATGTAATTGAAATAAAAAAGCATATAAGGAAAAACGATATCATATACCTTTCTTTTTGGAAACTAAAAATTAATAATCCAATTGCAATTATTCCCGAAACACTCGCAAGTAATGAATCAATTCCATCTGTTAAATTGTAACTATTAGCCGTACCAACCATAAATGTAGACATAAAAGGCAAAAAGAAAACACCTAAATTTATAGTTAGTTCCATAATCAATATTTTTTTAGAGTATCCTTTAATTAAGCACAAGATTAAAATAATAAAGGAAATTACATATTCAAGAATCAATCTTTTTTTAGGTGTTAAGCCATCATTTTTATTTGATTTTATAATCTTTACATCATCTATAAAGCCAACAATTGAAAAAGAAAGATAAGCTATAGAAATTATTATTGCATCAAATGACTGATATTTTATTAATAATAAACAAGTAGGAATAAGGACAAAAATAATACCTCCCAAAGTTGGTGTGCCGCTTTTCAACTTATGAGAATCTAATCCTTCTTCTCTTTCTGTTTGTCTTATACTATGCTTAGTATTAAAAAATTTGAGTAAAAAATAAAAGCAAAATGATAATACATATGTTAAAATAAAATAAATCATCTTATATATTCCTTAATTGTATCAATATCCGAATGATGAAACAACTTACCTTTGATATTAATATAATTTTCCGGACCTTTTCCTAAGATTAATAGTCCATCAAAATCATTTATCATACTAAGTGCTTTTTCTATAGCATCATGTCTATTTAGAATTATTTCATTTGGTATTGTTAAATTATCTTTAAGCATCAATGCAATTTTCATTTCATCTTCATCCCTAGGATTATCATTTGTAATAATCGCATACGATGCATATTTTGATACAAGATTAGAATATTCTACTCTTTTTGATTCTTGCCTATTACCTCCAGCACCAAATATAACAAGTAATTTACTTGCATAATTATTTTTAACATCATTAAACATGGCAAAGTAGCTAGATGTAGTATGGCAGTAATCTATAATAAGAGGCTTATTCTTGTAATATAATAAATTATATCTTCCTTTAATCGGATCAGTTTTGCTTATAAAATCAATGATATCATCCATTTTATAATTAAGTGCTCTTAATATTGAAAATACACCAGCAATATTCATAACATTGTATTTTCCCAAAATTGATGTAGAAACATGATAATAATCAGAATAAGTTTCAACATCAAATTGTAGTTTATTTTCATGTTCAATAATATTAAAAAATTTCATTTTATTTTCATCAAAGCCATAATATGTTGTATTATGGTTTAATCTTAAAAAACGCTTATCTGTTACATCTCTTGAAATAAATGTTTTAGCATTATAGTTTGTTGAAAGAATTAACATTTTAGAGGCAATATATTCTTCTTTGGTTTTATGATAATCAAGATGATCTTCAAAAACGTTAGTTAATAATAAATAATCAAATTTGATGTCATATAAACGATATTCAAAAAATGAAATTGACGATATTTCCATAATAACATAATGTTGATTATTTAAATGCATGAACAGCTCTTCCATTGATGGTGTAGTATTTAATGTAGTAAAAACCTGATTATCTGTATATATTCCATCTGTTCCAAAATAAATAGTTTTTCTTTTTTTACTTAAAAAGCGATAAAGTAATGTTGAAATTGTAGATTTACCGGACGTACCTGTAACGCCAATGAAGCATTTACCCATAAGCTTATATTTATTTTTCCATAATAAATATTTTTGATAGATTTTTTTTATTGAATCAACCTTAATATAGTGATTATTGAGAAATGACGATTCACCAATAATTAAATATGCTCCTTTATTTCTTATTTGTTCAAAATTCTTTTTTGTAATTTCTTCAAAAGCAAAATAAATGGTATTAGATCTTATATCTTCAAATTTACGTGTTACAATATCTATTTTTTTATTTTGAAGTAATGACACTAATCCCAATTTATTTAAAACTGTATTTAAATGCATTAAATCACCAATAAAGATTATGCACTATAATATAAAAAAGAACTATCAAACTAAATTGATAGTCCCAAATTTATTATTATTTTTGTACTGCTTCATCAGTATATTCAATCGGTGCATTTTTAGCAAAACGATAACAAGAAAGAATATTACTTCTACATGAATCTGCATTTTGGAAAGATTCACCAGTCATAATTAAACGTGAAGCTTTATTGTATAACTTAAATTGATACTTATCATTCTTATCCTTTTGAATATAGAACTTACCATCATATACAGCATCTCTAAAGCTTTCAATTGACTTTTGAATTGTAACCATTGTCTTATATGTAGCACTCATACAAATTGTTTGACCATTATTAGCAATTAATTTATATAAGAACATATCATTTTCTTTAGAAACTAAAATCTTACCAGCAGTTTCCGTACTAATTTGAGCATCATCTAAAGTGACTAATTCAAGATCATTTTTTGATTCTTCTTGTAATTTTATCACATCAGTATTTACATACTTTGCAAACGCCTTTGACGCATTTTGAGCACTTATTTTGGTATTATAATTTGCACTATGAGCAACAACTCTCGTACCCTTTACAACATGGAATTGGAAATTATGATTTTTATCCTCTTCAACCTTGATTGTAGCTGTTAATGTATTTTCCTTTAAACGTTTAATAGCATTTTTACATCCAAGTAAAGATGTATAAGATTCAGATACTATTAAAGTTTCACCATTTGAAGCCTTTAAATAATACTTGAATCCAGTTGCATCTTGAACAATTTCATACTTACCCTTGGCACGATTTGTTTTTTTATGCTCTTCTGTTGTTTCATTCGCAGGTTTTTCTGCTTTAACTTTCTTTACAGCAGCTTTTTTTACAGACTTCGCAGGTTGTTCTACAGGCTCTTCTTTAACTTCCTCTAAAGTATTTTCTTTAGGCTCTTCCACAATTACCTCTTCCTTAGGCTCTTCGGCAGCTACTTCTTCGTTAGATTCTATTGCCGTAGTTTCCTTTACATCTTCAACTACAGGATCTGATGCATCTTCAACAACTTCTTCATTTTCATTCTTTTCTTCATCATTTTGAACATTTTCAGCAGTTGTTTCTAACGTCTCTTCAGTAGACTCTTCTTGAGTTTCTTCCTCGACCTCTTCCTCAATAGGTTCTACTGTTTCTGCTTCCGCTAATACAGTTGCTGTATCTTCAGATTTTACTTCTTCAACTTGTGATTCCTCTAATATAGCTACCTCTTCAGCTTGTGGCTCTTCAGTTACCCCTTCATTACTTGTAGAAGTTTCAACCTCAGCATCAGTATTTTGATTTGCTTTTAAATCCTCAACTTCTCGTGAAAGTTTTTTATTTTCACTTAATTGATTTTTGAAAGCCTTTGCTTTCTTATGAGCTCTTACTGCTTCAATAATGAAAAGTAAAAGTAAAACTGCAACTACTGCAACAGCAATAATGCAAATCGTACGGTAATCCTTCCATACATTTTTAAAATCTTGAACTTTTAACATACTCGTTATCATAATATATGCACCCCTTAAATCTTCTAATATAATTATAAAAACTTTTAGTTTTTTTTTCAACATTTATTTTCTTTTTCTTTCTCTTTTTCTAATTTTTTTTATTTTTTTTGAAAAAACGATATATTATTACTTTATTTTTTTGACGATAAAACAAAATGACAAAAAAAATAATTTTAGGTATTTACAAATTAATTAGAATTTTGTATAATATAGTGGCTATCTTGATGGAACGTTAGCTCAGCTGGATAGAGCACACGCCTTCTAAGCGTGCGGCCGAAGGTTCGAATCCTTTACGTTCCGCCACTTTAAATTATAATGCTTGATAGCAAATATTTAATCACGATTTTGCGTGATTTTTTTTATATTAAAGGCGTGAAATACTAATTTAGGATTTAGTATTTCACGCCTTCTTTTATTTTATTTCAGTATTAATACTTTTGCATCTTGTTTTATCTAATTTGTTAATTTCTTTTAATGTTACAACATTAGTTGAAACATGAGGTATTGGCTTCCATTTTACCTTGACAAATAATGCTTTTAAAGATAGATAGATGTACATTGAAACGTATACAGGAAATAAGAAAATATATAATACTTTTTTAAATATTGAAGCATTTATATTAGAATTGTTCTTTATTGTAGCAATTAAAGCCTGAATTTGAGAAACGACTAAAATTCCAAAGAAAAATGAAAAACAATTATTGAAAAATTGCTGCAAGAAATCATTAATATTAATTATTCCTACTAAATTAAAAATACCTAATCCAATAAGATAAATTATCATCCAAATTACAGATAAAAGTGGAAATGGGGTTACATGAACAAGAAGTTCAAAGCATGTTAATTTCATTTTACTTCTAAAAATTCCTTTGAGCAAAGCCCAATGATATTTGTAACAGCATTGATGAGTCCCCTTACACCATCTTAATCTTTGAGTATTAGCAACCTTTAATTTTTCAGGCTGTTCATCATAAAAGATAGCATTTTCATTATAGCTAATTTTAATATTATTTATCGCACACCAAGCCGAAAATTCAATATCTTCAGTCATCGTATTAAAATTCCATCCATTTAAACTTTCAATTATTCTTCTTGAAATAAAATATCCTGTCCCAGATACATAAGTACCTAAGCCTAGTTTTTGACGTGAATGATGCACAATACTACATTCTCTAAAAAAAGTGAGAGACGAACATCCTGATATCCAATTTGTATCAAAATTTTTAGATTGTCTATATGATGTAGAAACCTCATATCCAGCATCAAAAACTTTATTCATTTCCTTAAAATAATTTGTAGACACCAAATTATCAGAATCGAAAACAAAGAAGCATTCAATATTATTGTTTGAAGGATTAGACATTATTTTTTTTATTAAGAAATCCATTGCATAAGATTTTCCAACTAATTCATTATTAAAGCGTTCATAAACAATTGCTCCAGCTTTTCTTGCAACAGCAGCAGTATTATCCGTACAATTATCTGCACAAACAAAAACATGTA
>OCHC01002671.1_pt1 | contig 10089 bp, 9 predicted proteins | sample 1538641 | NCBI WGS metagenome assembly OCHC01 (sample SAMN04571714, study PRJEB22368) | human gut metagenome | biome: human gut; material: stool | host: Homo sapiens | place: Luxembourg | collected 2012-08-17
TCAGCCCAAAAACATTAAACCATTCCATATTATCTACCATCACAAACTCTGATTTGTATTTCTGTTTGTTTTAAAAATGGGCAACTCCGATTGGAATTGCCCACTCATTGCACTAATTATGCGATTTTTTCTTGCTTGCACCGATTTCTGCATCAATTGATGTAAGTTTGATGTAAATCGCTGTTTTTTTAGTTTTTTATCAAATGAAGTACGTCCCGTCTATTTGGTAAAACGGTACATCTTTACATCATCTTAATAGAGCTTTGCACCTGCTGGAATGTGGTCATCAACCATCAGAAGATGGAGCTTTTCTTCGCCTTCTTCTTCGTGGATAGCACTAAGGAGCATACCGCAAGAGTCAATGCCCATCATCGCTCTCGGTGGAAGATTTGTGATAGCGATAAGAGTCTTTCCAACCAGTTCTTCCGGCTCATAAAAGCTATGAATACCGCTTAAAATGGTTCTGTCTGTGCCTGTTCCGTCATCAAGAGTAAACTGTAACAGTTTCTTTGACTTCGGTACTGCAACACACTCTTTAACCTTTACTGCACGGAAATCTGACTTGCTGAATGTATCAAAATCAACAAATTCCTCAAATAAAGGCTCTACCTTTACCTTAGAAAAATCAATCTTTTCAGACTCAGTTTTTACATTTTTTTCAGGTGCTTCAGAAGCTGTATTATTTACATCATTTTTCTTATTTACACCATCTAAGGACTTCATTGTCGGGAATAATAACACATCACGAATAGCCTGTGCATCTGTCAGTAACATTACCAGTCTGTCGATTCCGTATCCGATTCCACCTGTTGGTGGCATACCGATTTCCAGTGCATTCAGGAAATCTTCATCTGTGTGGTTTGCCTCTTCATCACCGGCTGCAAATGCTTCTTCCTGTGCTGCAAAACGTTCTCTCTGATCAATCGGGTCATTTAACTCTGAGTATGCATTACACATCTCACGTCCGTATACATACAACTCAAAACGCTCTACATAATTCGGGTCTTCCGGATTCTTCTTTGTCAGTGGTGAAATCTCGATTGGATGATCTGTTACAAATGTTGGCTGAATCATCTTCTCTTCACAGAACTCATCAAAGAAGAGGTTCAGGATGTCACCCTTCTTGTGACGTTCTTCATATTCTACATGATGCTCATCTGCTAATGCTTTAGCTTCTTCGTCTGTCTTAACTTCTGCAAAATCAACACCTGCATACTTCTTAACAGCATCGATCATAGAAATTCTTTCGAATGGTTTTGCCATATCGATAACTGTTCCGTTGTAGCTGATAACTGCGCTTCCGCACACTTTTTCTGCGAGGTAACGGAACATACTCTCTGTCAGTTCCATCATTCCCTCATAATCTGTATATGCCTGGTATAATTCCATCAGTGTAAATTCCGGGTTGTGACGTGTGTCTACACCTTCGTTACGGAATACTCGTCCGATCTCGTATACTCGCTCAAGTCCTCCGACGATCAGTCTCTTCAGATATAATTCCAGAGAAATACGAAGTTTTACATCTTCGTTCAGAGCATTGTAATGTGTCTCAAATGGTCTTGCAGCTGCTCCACCTGCGTTGCTTACCAGCATTGGAGTCTCTACTTCCATGAATCCACGTCCGTCTAAGAAGTTACGGATCTCTTTGAGGATCTGAGAACGTTTGATAAATGTCTCTTTTGACTCTGGATTCATGATCAGGTCTACATATCTCTGACGGTAACGTGTATCTGTATCTGTTAATCCGTGGAACTTCTCCGGAAGGATCTGTAAGCTCTTGGAAAGAAGCGTCATCTTCTCTGCATGGATAGAGATCTCTCCGGTTCTTGTTCTGAATGCAAATCCTTCTAATCCGAAAATATCACCGATGTCAGAACGTTTGAAATCTGCATAAGATTCTGTTCCGATCGCATCTCTTGCAACATATACCTGGATGCTTCCCTGAAGATCCTGAATGTTACAGAAAGAAGCTTTACCCATAACTCTCTTGAACATCATACGTCCTGCGATTGCTACGTGGATTGGATTGGCATCCATGATGCTTCTTCTCTCTTCATAATCTTTCTTCAGAACCTCTTTTGCCTGCTCTTCATCCATACCTTCTACATCTGGTGTATGATGATCTTTTAAAAGTTCTGCCTCATGTGCTTCATACAGACTCTTCACTTCCAGTGAGTGATGTGTCTGATCGAATTTTGTGATCTTGAACGGATCTTTTCCATTCTGCTGCAGTTCTGCTAATTTATCACGGCGAACCTTTCTTAACTGGTTCACGTCCTGTTCCTGTCCATTGTTCTGCTGCTTAGCCACTTTTTTATTCTCCTTCCTTATCTGAATTCAGACCTCCCGTGTAAGAGAGGCCTGAGTCTTGTGTCCTGGTTATTCTTCGACGGGTATCTGCCTGTCTCTTATAATGAACGGCTGATGTCCAGTACCTTGTACTCCATTACTCCAGCCTGTGTCTCTACTGTTACGACATCTCCGATCTGTTTGCCCATCAGAGCCTGACCAACTGGTGATTCGTTAGAGATCTTTCCTTCCAGACTGTTCGCCTCTGTAGAACCGACCAGTTTGAATTCCATCTCTTCGTCAAATGTGATGTCGAATACTTTTACAGTACATCCGATGTTGATCTTATCGAAATCAACTTCATCTTCTACTACAACTTCTGCATTCTTAAGAATTGCTTCCAGTTCTTCGATACGTGCTTCAATGTCTCTCTGCTCGTCTTTTGCTGCATCGTACTCAGCGTTCTCTGATAAGTCTCCCTGTTCTCTTGCTTCTTTGATCTTCTGTGCAATCTCTCTACGTTTTACAACCTTGAGGTTTTCAAGTTCGTCTTCCAGTGCTTTTAAACCAGCATAAGTAAGTAATTTTTTCTTTGCTTCCATCTGTCTCCTGCTCCTTTTTCTGTTCCATATTACTCTGACATTTTTATGCCTGAATCATCTATCTGAATATTTAATCTGTCATAGAATAAAGATACTTTCACAATTTCATTATTATACATAAATGCGTGTTTTATGTCAATGTTTTTGTCTCTTGTATATCCCTATTTTACGCCTGTTCTTTTCATTTTCCGACGGTATCTATTATTCAGATTCTCTGTTTATACAATCGCCTTGTCCAGAAGTTCCACCAACTCTTCATAAGATTCCACCTGGTTGATCGCATCCCTGAGTTTTGCAGAACCTTTCATTCCCTTTGTGTACCAGGCAACATGCTTACGCATTTCCCTGATCCCGATAAAGTCTCCCTTGAATTCAATCTGTAGTCTTGCATGTCTGAGCATTGTCTCTTTGATCTTCTCCGGAGTCGGTCTCGGAGGAACAACACCGGTTCTTTCATATTCCTGAAGTTCATGGAAGATCCATGGATTGCCCTGTGCACCTCTTCCGATCATCACGCCGTCACAGCCGGTTTCTCTTCTCATCTGAAGTGCCTTTTCTCCTGAAATTACATCACCATTTCCTATCACCGGAATGGATACGGCTTCTTTGACCTGACGGATGATATCCCAGTCTGCTTTACCGGAATAATACTGTTCCCTTGTCCGTCCGTGCACGGCAACTGCCGCACCGCCTGCATCTTCAATGATCTTTGCGATCTCTACAGCATTGATATGATCATCGTCAAATCCTTTCCGGATTTTCACCGTTACCGGCTTTTCGATTGCTTTCGACACTGCCGATACGATCTCATGTACCAGCTTCGGATTCTTCATAAGTGCAGAACCTTCGCCGTTCCGTACTACCTTCGGAACCGGACATCCCATATTGATGTCCAGGATCTGGAACGGCAGCTCTTCGATCATTTTCGCCATCTCGCTCATGATCTTTGGATCGGAACCAAAGAGCTGTAACGACACCGGATACTCTTCCGGATGGATCGCAAGTAATGCTTTGGTATTCTTATTTTTATACTGCAGGGCTTTCGCGCTGATCATCTCCATGCACAAAAGTCCGGCTCCCTGCTCTTTACAGAGCAGTCTGAACGGCAGATCCGTTACTCCCGCCATCGGCGCGAGAATATATGGATTTGCCAGATTAACATTCCCGATTTTCATCTTTCTACTCCTGTTAATTAATTTTAATTACTATTATCTTCTGTCCTGGTTATCCCTGAACAATTTATAAACATCTTCTATCTTCGATTATTCCAGGATACTTATCATTCTTCTCACAATTATACTTCATTTCCTGCAAGAAACACACAGCACTATATATCAGCTAAGATAGCCCCACTCTTACACTGGCGGAACCATCTTGATATATAGTGCTGCACATTTCTCTGAAAGTCTACATTATCAACACCGTAGATTATTTACTTTTTTTATTCTTTTCGTAAATGAACCGAAGTCCTTTTAACGTAAGCTGTGAATCATACACATCGATCATGTCTGTTTCATTCGCAATCATCTTGCCAAGTCCGCCGGTTGCAATAACCTTTGCATCCGGGTAGCCGGACTCTTCTTTCATACGCTTAATGATATATTCAGTCTGACCGATCTGACCATATACAAGGCCTGCCTGCATTGCCGTGATCGTCTCTTTTGCGAGAATGGAATTCGGCTTGCGGATCTCGATTGCCGGAAGCATATCTGCCTCTCCCCAGAGAGACTGTGCCGAAGTACGGATTCCCGGTGCGATCACGCCCGCCTCAAATGTTCCGTCTGGGCCGATCACATCAAATGTCGTTGCCGTTCCGAAGTCTACCACGATCGCCGGTCCACCATATAAGGTGTAAGCACCGACTGCATCTACGATACGGTCCGGGCCGACCTGTCTCGGGTTCTCCGTGACGATACGGATTCCCGTCTTAATTCCTGCAGATACAACCACCGGCTTTACGCCGAAATATTTGATAATCGCACTGCCGAGTGAATGCATCACATCCGGCACTACGGATGCAAGGATCACTGCATTGATCTTCGAGCTTTCGATCCCGTGTCTTTCTACCAGTTCCTGTAAAGTAATTCCATATTCATCCGATGTTCTCGGCTGCTTTGTCTTCATACGGAATGTGCCAAATAATTCGTCTTTGTTAAACACTCCGAGTGTAATGTTCGTATTTCCTACATCGATTACAAGAAGCATCTTTCTCCTCCTGTTTTGTCTGTTTCCTTATAGTTACTCTTCGCTGTTTATCTCTTCACCCAGGAAGAATACTTTATAATATAACTGCAATGCCTGCAGAAGATCCTGCTTGTCTCTCTGCAGCTGCTTGATCTTAAGCTGGCTTCCAATGTCATCGAACATCGGGTCAAAATCATCGGAGGTTACTTCAAAGCATAATTCCCCGTTCTCTTCGAATACCAGCGTCAGGATTCCTCCTACATCATGCACATACAACACGCACATGATCTTCAGTTCATTCTTTACATCATCCGGGAGCTGTTCAAAATCCGGATTCAGATAATATTTTTCTTCATATGAATTGGCGCCGCAAAGCACCACTTTTTCATCATACATACCCATAAACACCTCTAACTGATACCTCTCCGGCATAGATTTCTTTTTCTTTCCCATCCGGCGTTCTTACAATCAGTTCTCCAGTCTGATTGATGCCGATGGCGTGCGCTTTATATTCATTTCCTGGTTCCAGGACCTTGACCTCCTGATCCCGGTTCACCAGCATGGAATTATAAAGTTCCTGTAAGCCCGACAGATCTTCCGTCTCAATGAAGATCTCATAGCATTTTTCAAAGCTCTTCATCACTGCTGCGATCAGCTCGGAACGCTTTACGCTCTTTCCGAGTTCCAGCTTAAGTGAGGAAGCCGTTGCCTTAATATCATCCGGAAATGTATCCTGATTCACATTGATTCCGACACCGATCACGACATGATTGATATAGTCGATCTCCGTACTCATTTCCGTCAGAATACCGCAGATCTTCCGGCCGTTCACCACGATATCATTCGGCCACTTGATCTTCGTCTCAAGTCCGGTCACTTCCTGGATACCTTCTGCCACAGCGATCGCCATAAGTAACGTAAGCTGTGGTGCCTTTACCGGCGGAATATCCGGATACAACAGGATCGTCATATAGATACTGCTTCCGGACGGTGATTTCCAGACACGGCCTCTGCGGCCTTTTCCTGCCACCTGCATATCTGCCACGAATAAAGTACCGTGAGCAGCCCCGTTATCTCCGGCTTCTTTGGCACGATTATTGGTCGAGTCAATTTCATCGTAATATACGACATTTTTTCCTGCCCATTTTGTGTCTACAAGACTTTCAATCTCTGCTTTTGACATAACATCCGGACTGTCGATAAGGCGGTAGCCTTTGTTGCGCACCGCCTCTATCTCATAACCTTCTTTTTTAAGCTGGTCGATCACTTTCCAGATGGCCGTTCTGGATACCTGAAACTGTTCGCACAACTGCTGTCCGGAAATATATGTATCGCTTTCTTTTAACAAACGTAATATTTCTGATTTCATAATCTGTCTGATCTTGCCTACTCTCTTTCACCAAGTGTTGCCACCATGACAGCCTTGATCGTATGCATACGGTTCTCTGCCTCGTCAAATACTTTTGACTGTGGAGACTCAAATACTTCATCTGTAACTTCCATATCGTCCAGACCGAATTTGTCATGGATCTGTTTACCAATCTTTGTCTTCAGATCGTGGAATGCCGGCAGACAGTGTAAGAAGATTGCCTGTTCTCCTGCATTTGCCATTACTTTCTTTGTCACCTTGTATGGGGACAGTTCGCGGATACGTTCTTCCCATACTTCGTCCGGCTCACCCATGGATACCCATACATCCGTACAGATAACGTCTGCATCTTTGGTTCCGCTTTCGATATCTTCTGTCAGTGTGATGGTTGCTCCTGTCTCTTTGGCATATCCTTTGCAAGTCTCTACCAGTTCCTCATTCGGGAAATAGTTCTTAGACGTACATGCCACAAAATGCATACCTAATTTGGCACATGCGATCATCAGGGAATTGCCCATATTGTATCTTGCATCACCCATGTATACCAGTTTGATACCTTTCAGATGTCCGAAATGTTCACGGATCGTCAGCATATCCGCCAGCATCTGTGTCGGATGATACTCATTCGTCAGTCCGTTCCATACCGGAACGCCTGCATATTTGGCCAGTTCCTCCACAATCTCCTGTCCAAATCCACGATACTCGATTCCATCAAACATTCTTCCGAGAACTCTTGCTGTATCTTCGATACTTTCTTTCTTCCCGATCTGTGATCCTGAAGGATCAAGGTAAGTCGTTCCCATACCCATATCGTGAGCAGCTACTTCGAAAGAACAGCGGGTTCTGGTACTGGTCTTTTCAAAGATCAATGCCACATTCATTCCTCTGTATTTATCAACCGGAATTCCTTTTTTCTTTTTTTCTTTTAATTCTGCGGAAAGATCAAGCAGATATGTGATCTCTTCCGGTGTGAAATCTTTCAGTGTCAGGAAATTTCTGCCTTTTAAATCCATTGTTTTGTACCTCGTTTTTATTCTTTGACTTTTATCTTATGTCTTTTGTCTACTTTTCTTCTTTTTTATCATCTGCGCCAATCTCTGTAACAGATTTTACCAGACCTGCAATGCTCTGGATCTCTGACGGAATGATGATCTTCGTTGCTTTTCCATCAGCAGCTTTTGCAAATGCTTCCAGACTTTTCATGGTAAGAACAGCCTCATCGGCTCCTGCTTCTTTCAGGAAACGAATTCCATCGGCATTTGCCTGCTGTACTTTCATGATGGCTTCTGCCTTACCTTCAGCCTCACGGATCGTTGCTTCCTTCTGTGCTTCGGCTTTCAGGATGGCTGCCTGCTTCTCAGCTTCGGCGTCCAGAATTGCAGACTCTTTGTGACCTTCTGCCACAAGAATTGTAGACTTCTTCTCACCTTCGGCACGTAAGATGGCTTCACGGCGTTCACGCTCTGCCTTCATCTGCTTCTCCATTGCATCCTGAATAGCTGCCGGCGGAATGATGTTCTTAAGTTCTACACGATTTACCTTGATTCCCCAAGGATCTGTCGCCACATCAAGAGACGCTCTCATCTTCGTATTGATCGTCTCTCTGGATGTCAGTGTCTGATCTAATTCCAGATCTCCGATGATGTTACGAAGTGTGGTAGCTGTCAGGTTCTCAATCGCCATGATCGGATTTGCCACACCATAACAGAACATCTTCGGATCCGTGATCTGATAAAATACAACGGTATCAATTCTCATCGTTACGTTATCTTTTGTGATAACCGGCTGCGGTGCAAAATCCACTACCTGCTCTTTCAGATCCACTCTTCTTGCCACACGGTCAAAAATCGGAATCTTAAAGTGAAGTCCGGTTCCCCATGTTGCCTGATATGCCCCCAGTCTTTCAATAACCAATGCCTGCGCCTGTCTGACTATCTTTACACAGGAAATCACCACGCAGATAATAATCGCTAATAAAATCAATCCAAAAATCATACTCTACTCCTCTCTGGCACGCACGATCAGTTTCACGCCCTGAATACCATTTACTACAACAACTGTGTTCTTCGGGATTGTTCCGTCCGGCTCATCCGTCTTCGCCGACCAGATTTGGCCCCGGATCTCTACCTGCCCTTTGGCCTTTATCGTATCGATGTCTTCTGTCACCAATGCCTGCTGGCCGATCAGGCTTTCTGCATTCGTCTTCTGTCTCTCCTGATTAAAGTACTTCACCGCAAGTGGTCTCGTCAGAAGCAGAAGCAGGAGCGAAACTACGATAAATGTACCAACCTGAACGCCCAGTCCAAAGCCGACAAACCCCGCACAGAATGCGATCAGTGCGCCTCCGGCAAACCAGATGGTGGTAAGTCCCATCGTCGCAATTTCAATGATCAGCAGTACAATAAATATCGCCAGCCAATAGATCACTTTCATAAGCCGTCCTCTCTTTTCCGTATATATTATTTCTTGTTCACTATATTACTATACTCTGATAAAGAAAGCAATTTTCTTGTGCAAAATGAGTGGATTGTATCTCATTTTATGTAATATACAGATAAATATTCTGTATAAAAGTGGTTTCAGGAGATTAATCTGCCTTCCTTCTCTGTCTTGCAGCCTCGAACATCAGCACAGAAGAGGCGATTGCGGCATTCAACGACTCTACCTGACCAAGCATCGGGATCTTGATATAGCAGTCTGCCATATCTGCAATCTCTCGTCTCAGTCCATTTCCCTCATTCCCGATCAGGAATGCACATGGATTCGTCAGGTCCTCTTCATCATAGGAATGCTTTCCTTCCAGATGTGCCGCATAGGTCGTAATACCTTTGTCTTTTAAATCCTGGATTCCCTTACCCAGATCTTCCACGTATACAAACGGCATACGGTATACCGATCCCATGGTCGAGCGGATCGTTTTCGGATTGTAGATATCGACGCATTCCCTGTCCATTAGAATTCCTGTTACACCGGCGCCTTCTGCCGTACGCAGAATCGTTCCCAGATTACCCGGATCCTGCAGATGATCTAATACCATGATCAGCGGACACTCTGCTGAAGTCAGTTCGCTGATTTTGTGATTCATCTGCTCCACCACGCACAGGATGCCCTGCGGGGTCTTGGTATCTGACGCATGTGAGAATACGGTATCTGTCAGTTCCTCCACTCTTATTTTCGAATCTTTCAGGACTTCTTTTACGGTATCTTTTTCTTTTCTGTAAAAGGATTCAGATACGTAGACTTCTTTTAACTTGTCGAGCGGCACTTCCCGGAACATGCGGATTCCTTCTACAAGGAAGACGCCCTCTTCGTCTCTTAGTTTTCTCTTCTTTTTTAAATTTACCAGACGTTTGATTCTGGCATTGGATGTGCTTGTGATCATATATGTTGTTCCTCGTTTTTTTATTATTTTATATTATCATACCATATTTGTATAAATTTTAAGTTATATATTTTTAAGTATAAAATATTATTTTATATTATAGTGCAATCTACTTGTTACCGACTCCAACAAAAGGTACGGAAAGGAGATGTTTTTCTGGATTTTATTCTCCCATGTAAAATTGAATAAAAACCCCCGGAAGTCTGGTTGGTATGCTCCCCGTCAAGAGGACAATAAAAAATAATAAATTTTTGTATCGTCAG
>OCHC01002678.1_pt1 | contig 10054 bp, 8 predicted proteins | sample 1538641 | NCBI WGS metagenome assembly OCHC01 (sample SAMN04571714, study PRJEB22368) | human gut metagenome | biome: human gut; material: stool | host: Homo sapiens | place: Luxembourg | collected 2012-08-17
AAAGATGGCCTCTCTATCCAGCAGAGATTTGATGACTGTGAGGATATTTTTCATGCCACTCTCCTTCTCCAGTTTCGTGACACATTGCTGAGAATCTACTGAAAGCAAATCAAGAATACGCTGCTCTCTTTCCGACAACGGTGCATCTGCCTCAAAATCGGGATTATATTCTACAATCGTTTCACTCTCCAACTTCAAACCGGAAGGAAGTGCCGCTTTATAAACGTCTCCTTGTGTACAGAGATAGTAATCTGCCAGCCACTCCCAAAACTTAAATTGAGTGGACAATAAAATAGGAGAAGCATCCAGCAATGCAGATATATCCTTCACCTCATACTCCGTCGGAGCACAATAATGAACATTACGAACGATAGCTGTATAAAACTTCTTCCGTCCGAAAGGAACTATCACACGGCATCCGATTTCAACTTCTTCCGCACATTCATCCGGCAGGGAATAGGTAAAGTACTTCGGAAGCGGTAATGGTAATATGACATCTACATACTTTTTCATTGCAAGCACAAAAGTACAATAAAAAAATGGGGATTTAAAAGAGGGAAGGGAACACTGATAAGAAAAATAGTCTGTACACCGGAATTTAATAAAATAGATTCAAGTTTACAGACCAGTATCTTAAACAAAATACCTTAGAATAAAAAAAGAGCCTCCTCTATCGGAAGCTCTTTCTTTTTATGATAAAAAGTAACGGATAGCTTAGAATATATAAGCAACGGATACTTGCCAAGTCTTGGTTTTGTATGAGCCTTCAATGTCTTCAAAGCTGGCAGTCTTGCCCAACGGAATATTATAATTAGCTCCTACTTGCAGATGATTCAGCAACTTCACACCTGCGCCGACATTGATACCGACTTCAGCTTTCTTTTTATCGGTTCTTACTCCGTCTATTGTCTTATTACCGGCAAAATCAAAGTAAAAATCAGGACCGGCAGCCACATAAAGACCTACCAGACTTCCCAGGCCGATGTTATATTTCAAATTGACCGGAATATCCAAGCCATTCTGCTTGACAGTAGCTTCTTCACCTCCATCAGAGATTTTTATACCTCTTTGAGCAAAAAGCAAAGACGCATCGACTCCTAATCCCACAACCGGAATATTGAATTCCGCCATCGGACCGATAAAGAAACCTGTGAAATTATCCTTTTTAAAGTTTTCTTTCACATCAGAAAAGCTTGCTTTAGACAAGTTTAAACCACCCTTTACACCAAAATGTAATTGTGCCTGGGCAGGCATCGCCATACCGATACATACGGCAATCATTAAAGCACCAAAAATCTTTTTCATAAATCTACGTGTTTATAATTCGGGGACAAAGATATATATTTATAATAAATAAACACAAATTATTGCTCTTTGTTCGTTTCAGAGTCGTTGTTGTTCATCCAGTCCGGCTCCTGTACCTTTATATTTACTTTTCTGAAGATTAAACTTATAATGTACCGTCAGCTTAACCTCCTGTGTGTTCCGTTGAGTTTCACGGTATATCTTAACCTTGTTGTCATACTGGGTAGTCGCATCTCTTACCGTATGAAACAAATCATTGCCCTCTACTGTACAATCCAGCCGCCCGTTAAAGAATGACTTATAGATACTTACCCCGAAGCAACTTACAGGCCGTGTAAAACTGTTCTGATATACTCCTTTGCCTGTATAAGTTCCATTTAACCGAAAAATATATCCCATTGGCAACTGAAATGAGTTATTCCAGCGAATCCCTACTGTTATCCCATTCATATTCTTCGTCCCATCCAGATATCCGATGTTGAACCATTGAGACTGAACAGAAGCAACCCATTCCGGTCGCCAGCAACCAATGCCGGGAGAATACACCAAAGAAGCTGTCATTTCATCCCTGTGTTCAACATTGCGGAACTTAATAAGAGTAATCTTCGGATCGGAAGTCGCTTGTTCGATGGAAAACAGAATATCATCATTATAACGATTGTATCCTACGGAAAGCTGCAAATCCCTGTAAGCCGCCCGCATTTCAGCGGTATGTATATAGGTCGGTTGCAAATTGGGAGTTCCGCCCAGATAAGTAAACCGATTCCCATAATGGATTTCATTTTTCAGCTGCTCATAGTAAGGACGGGCCACTTGAATGTGATAACCCAATCCCCAATGCACTTTTCCCACCGAGCCTTTTAAAGATAACGAAGGAAACAGATTACGATAATGTTTGCTCTCGTCGGACTGATAAATACTGTTTTCATAAAAATCGGACTTTACATCTTCATACCGAAGGCCGGCAGAAGCATCAATTCCACCCAAACTCCAAGTACAATTCAAAAAGAAAGCAAGATTCCTCTCCCTGATTTTATCACTGGTTCCGAGTATCTGATTTCCAAAACCCGAGAAATCACTTATACGGTGTATATAGCTATATTCACTTCCTCCCGAAATCCTTCCTTTGAACAACGGATATGCCAAAACCAGTTTACCCGCATATAGTTTATTGCTGGTTTCGCTAAAGGTCGTCATAGAGAGATCGTCATAGTTCAGACTCAGTTCTTTGATGTTCTCTTCTTCCTTATTTTTCCCCACCAATACATCAGCATTCAAGTCAATCTCCAGACTATTTATATCACCATGATAGTAGAAATTAGAATGATGCGTCGGATATGTTTTCTCAATTGAAAACGCATTGGTATTCCACACATCATATAGTTCATGATCGGCATATACTTCTGTCCGGTTATCATTACTCATTTTATCGCGCGGAGCAGATGTCAACTCATAAGTCGCGCCAAAGGAGTGATTTTTATTAATCTCATAGTTGAATCCAAACTGCCCGAAGTAACTGATATTCTTTCCCAAATCTGTAGAATGAGTCCTTTGTTTCCACAAAGTATCTACATCCGTCATTTGTACTGTCTCCCCTGTTTCCTTCAAATGTTGCAGACGATACTGGAAAGTTCCGAATAAGTCCAGCCCATTCTGCCGATATTCCACATTCAGTTGGTCGTTATTACCTATCTTATATGAATAATCCGCTACTGAGCGCAATCCTATGCCGAAGCCATCGATTTTCTTTCCGACCGTTTTCAGTTTTAACACAGCTCCTACCGCTGCTCCATATTCCGCGCTAGGATTCGTGATCAGCTCTACCTGCTTTATATTCTCAGCACTCAGCCGGTCAAGCTCATCCAAATGACGAACTTCCCTGTTATTGATATAAATCAGCGGAGTTCCCTTTCCCAAAACTTCCAACGTACCATCCGGCCTTTTCAAAACTCCCGGCAGGAGTTCGGCTACATTCATCGCAGTACCTGCTTTACTCAGAATGGTATTTTCAACTTTTGTCGTTAACCCACCGTTGTCCAACCGATACAAAGGAAGATGCTGTGTGACGACCACTTCATCCAACATCCTGTCGTCAGGAATTATCACGATATCACCGATGATAGAGGGCATAAGCCTCTGAATACTCCTTTTATATCCCACATAAGACACAGCCAACAGATAAGGCTTACTCTCAGAAACCTCTATTTTAAAAATCCCCTGCTCGTCCGTGACAGTTCCGCTAATCAGCGAAGAATCCGCTACAGACAACAACGCAACTGTAGCATATTGCACAGGAATTTTCTGATCATCCAGCACTCGCCCACTGAACATCTGAGCCGAAGCATTCAAAGAGACGATCAACAACAAAACCAATAAAATACTATATTTCATTTTTCTTTTCATTTTAAAGTTATTCTATAAACAGCTGCCGTCCGAACAGGCACAGACCTTCTCCTGCCGACATCTCCGAAGAGACACCGATACAGATATTTCCATACACACATCTGTCTGAGCATCTGCCGGACGGCAGACAAAAGGAAGAGAATAGTTAGTTAAATAAGAATGGTCAGTAAGTAAGAATATCATTATACAAACCTTCCAAACGTTTACGCAGGAATTTAACAGCATAATGTTTACGGGAAAGCACCGTATTGGCAGGGACACTGATCAATTCCGACACTTCTTTCACCGAAAATCCTTCCAGTTCCATCAGTTCAAAAACTTCCCGCTGTTCAGAAGGCAATTCGGCAAGTGCCACTTTCAGTTCCTGCCACACTAACGAACGCATATATTCCGTTTCGGGCGAAGGTGCCAGTTCATCATCGGCAAAAAGTACCGTTGAAAAGTCACTCAAAACACTCTCTTCCTCTTCATACTGAGAAACAGGCCACTCTTCCTCACTTTTCTTTTTTCCTTTGTTGATAATCGTATTTCTCGTCACTCTATAAAGCCATGCCGTCACCTGCTCAATTGGATTCATTGTGTTATTGACAGCCTTCACCAACTGATAAAATACGTCTTGTAATATATCCTCCGCATCTTCCTTACTGGAAACCCTTCGATGGATAAAGGCTTTCAATTGCGGCTGATGTTCTACTATCAGCCGCTCCACATCGCCTTCGTGCCCCTTTTGCCTATTCATTTTTTACTGAGGGGGCTATATGGACATCCTTTCCTTGAGTTACATCGGCACTCTTACCAAAGTCTGCATCCGTATTCCTGCCAAAATCCTCCCTGTCAAAGAAACGTTCTCTGTCCCACGGACCGAAGCCCATATGTTTCCTTTTCTTTATAAATTCTCTGCGCTGTTCAGGAGTCATATGCATCCATTTTTCATGAACTGGATTCCCACCCCGTCCTGGCATTCCTCTACGACCAAAGCCGAAGCTCCCAAAAAGAATACGAGTCAGGACAAACAATCCCAATGCCTGCCATAAGCTGAGCACAGGCAAACCAAAGATAACCGGCATCAGCCAATTCCACAATAACATGATGATGGCTCCTATGGCTACTGCCAAAACCAACCAAAGAACTACAAAAACAAATGGATTCCTGAAAAAAGGAAACTTACGACTATGTTTTCCCCTACATCCTTTATCACAATCTTTTGTAACCATTATATTCCGATTTTTAATTAATTATTCTTGTTATCTGAAAGAGCTCTCTACTCTAGCAGACAATCAAGACGAAGAAATATTTTATGAAGTTACAAAAAATAATGGATTACCGGAAAAATAATATGCGAATCACCTCTTATCCCGATTTGCCAGCAAGGCTTCCTTAGTTCCCACTGCCATCGAAAGAATACCGTCATTACACGTAACCATACCGCTCTCCTTGCGTCGTGTCAGCCAATCGGTAACAAAGTCCGAAGCATATCCTCCCGTACTGAACTCACCGTCCAGCGCTATTATCTTTTTATAGGCAGACAGGTAATCTTCTTCCGTCGTATCGGGATAAGCATTGGTGTAAAGCCACAACTGGATGTCGTAAAGCAGATAAGAACGTTCGTCGGCATGAAGCGCAAAGAATCCCTTATCTTCCGAATCCACCGTTCCGTATCCACGGGATGATCACACTTTGCGCACAAATCGGACAAGAGCGGTGAGAAAGCTGCGTTCCGAACTTTTTCCAGCTCCATTCTTTCATCTTCTTCCGATGTATCAAAGACATCTTCGTTAACAAGTCCCCGAATAAATTTTTCAAAGTTATCGGCAAGGAAAGTAACATAATAATCATCTTCCTGATCGACATGAACGACTTTCGGTTCACCCTGCGGACCACACTCCCGATAATCAAGAAAAATCATATCATGTCCCGCAGAAGGACAGTCGCAGATGGCCACTCCGATATCCGGATACCCCCATTCTTCAATCATGAAACGGCTGCCGAGCTGTCCGCAAAGAGAATATATCTTATCCTTATCAACTCCCATAATGCCGGTGATAGCCACATGATCGTCCGCCCAACTGGTAGGCTCGTCGCAAGGAAAACAAACATTGAAAGGTATTCCACCGTTATGCTGCTTCATCAGCCAAATATAAGATTCGGGGAGTTTGTATCCCAGTTCACGTTCTGTTTCTTCTATCATCTCTTCTGTAGGAGGCGCGCCAATATATTCATTCATAGCATATTCATCATCATCCCAGAAGTCTGTAAAGTCAAAATTCTCAAAAGGTCTGTTTTTCATAATCGCTGTTTTTAATTTGTATTCTTTTAGTTTTGCTTTGTATGTACACTACTTTTTACGAATATACTAAAAAACAGACATTATCAATTTATTTCCTTTATTTATTTCGTTTTTTTTACGAGTAAATGAAAAAGAATCCAAGATTAAATATATAAAATACACTAATGATACAAAACACAGAGACCAGCCTATATTAACAGGCTGGCCTCTCTTTTTACCCCTATGAATCAATGATTCGGATGAATATCCAGTTTCACCGGTTTAATCATATTTTCCGGTTTCAAGATCGTATCCAGGTCTTCTTTGGAAAGAATGTTATGTTCCAGCACCAGTTCATACACTCCTTTGCCCGTTTCCAGAGCTTCCTTTGCTATCTTTGTAGAATGTTTATAGCCAATTACGGGATTCAGTGCGGTCACTACTCCGATACTGTTGTGTACATCCCGACGGCATTTTTCTTCATTGGCTGTGATACCATCAATACATAAGGTACGCAATGTATCAAAACCGTTCATCAACAAGTCCGCAGATTCAAAACAGCATTGTGCCATGACAGGTTCCATCGCATTCAGTTCCATCTGCGCAGCCTCTCCACTCATAGCCACACAAAGGTCGTTTCCTATCACTTTATAAGAAACCTGATTCATGACTTCCGGAATGACAGGATTCACCTTTCCCGGCATAATGGAAGAGCCCGGCTGCATGGCAGGCAGCAACGAGGACCGGAAGCCATTAGCCTCAGATCATTACAGATCTTGTTCATCTTGACAGCTACACGCCGCATGGCCGAAGAATATCCTACCATACAGGAAGTATCCGAAGTAGCGCCTATCAGGTCATCTGCCAGTTTGATATCCAGTCCGGTAATCTTGCGCAGGGCAGCAATGCACTTTTCCGCATATTCCGGTTCGGCGGTAATTCCGGTTCCGATGGCTGTCGCCCCCATGTTGACCGTCAGAAAATCCTGTGCGGCAAAATCGAGATTCTTCAGTTCGTGTTCCAGAATGCTGGCGAATCCATTAAAGGTTTGTCCAAGTGTCATTGGTACGGCATCTTCCAGTTGGGTACGTCCCATCTTAATAATGTGTGCAAACTCCGCTCCTTTCTTTCGGAAAGCCTCGATCAGTGTTGCAAAGTGTTTCACCAATTTAAGATGGGTATAATACAGACCAATGTGAATGGCTGTAGGATACGCGTCATTGGTAGATTGCGAACGATTGACGTGATCGTTGGGCGAGCAGTATTGGTACTCTCCGCGTGCGTGTCCCATCAGTTCCAGTGCACGGTTGGCAATCACTTCATTGGCATTCATGTTGGTAGTGGTTCCGGCCCCTCCCTGAATCATATCTACAGGGAACTGGTCATGATGTTTTCCTTCCAGTATTTCTTTACAAGCCTTCAGTATGGCATCCGTCTGTTCCTCAGTCAGTAAATCCAGTTCACGGTTGGCAACGGCAGCTCCCATTTTAGTGATGGCCAATGCCTGAATAAACAGGGGATACTCATTCAAATGAAACTTGCTGATGCGAAAGTTTTCAATACCACGGAGTGTCTGTACTCCATACAATGCACTTTCCGGCACTTCACGACTACCTATCAAGTCGCTCTCTGTACGAGTTTTTTTTGATAATTTCTGTTCCATATCGGTTGTTTTATAACAATAACACATTCGTTAGTTGATATAATAACCAGTCAGAGATGTTATTGTTTTAATAAATATGCAAAAACTATTCAATAACTTTTTTGTTGTTTATCTTAGAAACAGAAAAAAAACGAAGATAAATCCTTTATCTTTGTTAGGAACTTATAAAACAACAACCAATGATATTACAATTAGCATTTGTTCTGACAGCCATTATTATTGGCGCACGTTTGGGAGGCATCGGACTCGGTGTCATGGGAGGAGTAGGATTGGGAATACTCACGTTTGTTTTTGGTTTACAACCCACCGCACCACCTATCGACGTTATGTTGATGATTGCCGCCGTTATTTCCGCTGCCTCCTGTATGCAAGCAGCCGGCGGACTGGACTATATGGTGAAACTGGCAGAACATTTGCTACGCAAAAATCCTTCGCACGTCACGTTGCTCAGCCCATTGGTGACTTATCTGTTCACCTTTATTGCCGGAACCGGGCATGTAGCTTATTCCGTATTGCCCGTGATTGCTGAGGTAGCTACCGAAACAAAGATTCGTCCGGAACGTCCGCTGGGTATTGCTGTGATTGCTTCGCAACAGGCTATTACAGCCAGTCCCATCTCTGCTGCAACGGTAGCTTTGCTCGGGTTACTGGCAGGTTTCGACATTACATTATTCGATATTCTTAAAATTACGATTCCCGCCACTATCATCGGAGTATTGGTCGGCGCTTTATTCTCCATGAAAGTCGGCAAGGAACTGATAGAGGATCCCGAATATCAGAAACGCTTGAAAGAAGGTCTTTTCAATGACAAGAAGATAGAGATTAAAGATGTCAAGAACAAACGTTCCGCCATGCTTTCCGTACTCATCTTTATATTGGCAACTGCTTTTATCGTCCTTTTCGGATCTTTTGAAGGTATGCGTCCCAGTTTCCTCATCGATGGAGAAATCGTCACGCTCGGTATGTCCTCCATTATCGAGATCGTAATGTTGTCGGCAGCCGCTATCATCCTTATAGTAACCAAGACGGATGGAATCAAAGCAACGCAGGGTTCTGTATTCCCTGCCGGGATGCAGGCTGTTATCGCCATCTTCGGTATTGCGTGGATGGGTGATACTTTCCTTCAGGGCAATATGGCACAGCTCACTCTTTCCATCGAAGGAATCGTGCGGCAGATGCCATGGCTGTTCGGTATTGCGCTGTTCGTCATGTCTATCCTGTTGTATAGCCAGGCGGCCACGGTGCGGGCATTGATGCCGCTGGGCATCGCGTTAGGTATTTCTCCGTATATGCTGATTGCCTTATTCCCCGCAGTGAACGGATATTTCTTTATCCCGAATTACCCGACTGTCGTAGCCGCCATTAATTTCGACCGCACCGGGACAACAAAAATCGGTAAATATGTGTTGAATCATTCGTTTATGATGCCCGGACTGGTATCTACCGTAGTCGCTATTGTTTTAGGACTGCTCTTTATTCAAATATTCTAATATATTATTAACCTAAACTCATTTCAGTTATGAAACAAATTAAGAAATTAGGCCTGGTAGTAGTAACACTACTATTATCCGCAACAATGGCATTTGCCGCAAAACCGAATATCCACATCCTTGCTACCGGAGGAACCATTGCCGGAACAGGAAGCTCGGCTACGGGCACCAGCTATACGGCAGGACAAGTTGCTATCGGTGCATTGCTGGATGCAGTCCCCGAAATCAAAGATATCGCCAATGTAACCGGCGAACAGATTGTGAGAATCGGTTCACAGGACATGAATGACGAAGTCTGGCTGACACTTGCCAAGAAAATCAACGAGTTATTGAAACGACCGGATATCGACGGAATCGTGATCACTCATGGAACGGATACGATGGAAGAGACTGCTTACTTTCTGAATCTGACTGTCAAAAGTGACAAGCCTGTTGTATTGGTAGGTGCCATGCGCCCCTCTACAGCATTAAGTGCCGACGGTCCGCTGAATCTTTATAATGCAGTAGTTACCGCTGCAGCTAAAGAATCAAAAGACAAAGGTGTACTGGTTGCCATGAACGGTCTGATTCTAGGTGCAGAAAGCGTAGTTAAAATGAACACGGTCGATGTACAGACTTTCCAGGCTCCCAACTCCGGCGCATTGGGATATGTACTGAACGGTAAAGTATGTTATAATCAGATCACACTGAAGAAACATACCACCCAATCCGTATTTGATGTCACCAAACTGACTTCATTGCCCAAAGTCGGCATCGTATACAGCTATTCCAATATTGAAGCCGATATGATGACTCCGTTGCTCAACAACGGATATAAAGGAATCATTCATGCAGGAGTCGGAAACGGTAATATCCATAAAAACATATTTCCGTCATTGATAGACGCCCGCAGAAAAGGCATTGTAGTCGTTCGTTCTTCCCGCGTAC
>OCHC01002679.1_pt1 | contig 10054 bp, 9 predicted proteins | sample 1538641 | NCBI WGS metagenome assembly OCHC01 (sample SAMN04571714, study PRJEB22368) | human gut metagenome | biome: human gut; material: stool | host: Homo sapiens | place: Luxembourg | collected 2012-08-17
TGATCCCCTTAGTCTCTCCAAACGATGACCCTGCAGATGCACAGATCAATGCACTTTACCCAGTAGAAAACATAACGATCAACATGCCCAATATCGGTAGCGTATGTGTATCCCGGGCACAATTCGAAGAATTGACGATCATCCCCATCTCCGAATTGAATTTATTGAGTTATGACGATTTTCCAAGTCCCCAAGCCATAAAAGGAGAAGTAGTCACCCGCTCGGGACAAACTTTCGCCGGTAACCTGGCTTACGATCTGGACGAGAGCTATGAATTTGAAGTGCTCGACGGTAAAAACAATACGATCAGCTACCGTATCCCGTTTCGTTACATCCGCTCCATCGCACCAAAAAATTACAAATATTCCTTTATCACGCTACGGAATAACAGTCAGCTCAGCCTGGGAGAAACTTGTGATGTCAATCAGGATAACAATGGAATTATTATTTTCAGGAACGGTCAAAATCCAGTATACATCCTATGGTCGGAAATAAAAGAAATCAATCTGAAATGATCAGGTTGTAATCATCTGAATAGCGCTTTTCTATTTCATCGAAAACCTCCCAAAGAACGTCGATCGTCGGAGCCTGTAACATTCGGATCCGAAGATCCCTGAAATGAGGTAAACCTTTAAACATAGAGGCCATATGACGCCTCATATGCAGTAATCCACGAACCTCGTCGATCCACTCTACCGATAAGAGAATTTGTTCTTTGATCACCTCGATCTGTTCTTTTACAGATAAATCGGGTAATAACTCACCCGTTTCAAAATAATGCCTGATTTGTTTAAATATCCAGGGATGCCCGATCGTAGCTCTTCCGATCATTACGCCATCGACTCCATACCTCTCGAAAGCCTCTTTTGCTTTCTCCGGAGAAGTAATATCTCCATTGCCTAAAATAGGAATTTTTATCCGGGGATTATTTTTTACCCGGGCAATCGGTTCCCAATCGGCTTCTCCGGAATACATCTGAGAACGGGTACGCCCATGAATAGCCAAAGCCTGAATCCCCACATCCTGCAAACGTTCAGCAATGTCTTCGATAATGATATGCTCACAATCCCAGCCTAAACGGGTTTTTGCCGTCACAGGAATCTTAACGGCTTGTACAATCTGCCGTGTCATTTCAACCATCAAAGGAATGTCCTTCAACATGCCGGCCCCGGCCCCTTTCTGAGCAACCCGTTTCACCGGACATCCAAAATTAATATCTATAAAATCAGGCCGAACCTCCTCCACAATTTTGGCAGCTTCGACCATAGAATCGATAAAACGTCCGTAGATCTGAATCGTAACCGGACGTTCTGTTTCATCGATCGTCAATTTTTTCAACGATTTATTCACCGAACGAACCAACGCATCGGCAGATACAAACTCAGAATACAACCAATCCGCACCATATTTCTTACAAAATTTCCGGAAAGGAGGATTGGTCACATCTTCCATCGGAGCCAATATCAATGGCCTGTCTCCTACTTCTATCCCAGCTACTTTCATTTATTATTCAGATATTTTAAACATTATATTAACGGTCTTCCCGGCAAATACGCTAATTTTACGACAAAAATAAATAAAATGCAGTTGTAAGATGATGTTACTGATAAAAATCAGCCTATTATTTAGCCTGTTATTGCCTGACTCCGGAAAATGGCAAAGAATTCAGACCCCGGAATGTATTTCGTTCCTGTTTCCTAATACTCCTGAAAAGATTGTAAATACAAACAACGGGATACGTTCCACCATTTACCAAACCAAAGATCTGACCTGCGTATTTGGAATTGTTTGTTCAGATATGTCATCTAAAAAGATCAGAATAACAAGTGAATACGCTCAAATACTTTATGAAGAACTTAAAAAAGGGAGTTTATCCATCGAAACGGCGATCCTCAAAGAAGAAAAAACGATTCCTTACGAAAATATGATTATCAAAGAAATTCAATACTCTATCTATAAAGATAAGTATGAGATGACCTATATTAAAAGATTTATTTTCAGAGATAATTATATTTATCAAATATCGATAGGAGGACGTACCCGCCATATGTCTGTCATTCAAAACGAAATGGAAACATTCTTCAATTCTATATCCTTCCACGATCCTACAGAAAAGATAAACGAAGTTCAGAATTAGTTTTATTTGTAACTTTTAGCTATATTCGATCGTCATATCTGCAACATGACGAGAAAAGAATATAATAAATGCGTTGATGATTTCGCAGATGCTTTGTTCCGATTTATCGTAAAATCCAGTCACAACAAAGCATTAGCTGACGATATCGTACAAGACAGTTTCCTGATTTTATGGGAAAATGTCTCCGAAATTGCATGCGTTAAAGCGAAGTCATTCCTTTTTACCACCGCCTATCACAAGCTGATCGACACGTTTCGTCATGAAAAAAAGAATGCAGACTTTGAAAATATAAATCCGACAAGTTATTTGACCGAGGAAAAATTTACCGATTTAAATGAAATCCTCGAATTTGCACTCAATAAATTACCGCCGATACAGAAGACGGTTGTATTATTAAGGGATTATGAAAATTACTCTTACAAAGAAATTGCAGAAATTACTTCTTTATCCGAGACTCAAGTGAAAGTGTATATTTTCAGAGCCCGGAATTTTATGAAAGACTTTATTCGTAAACCGGAACTGATACTTTAATACAAATACTATTATTAACAATATATCATGAATATAAATAGAAATAATTATGAGAAATATTTCATCGACTACTTAGAAGGTACTCTTTCTAAGGATGATATTCATGATTTACGGGTATTTCTTTTGTTTAATCAAGATCTGGCGGAATTATTGGATGACATAGCAAAAATAAAATTAACCGCTCCCTCGGTCCGATATACCCGTAAAGAAAACCTCAAAAAAGATGAACTCCATGCATGTAAAGATTATTATGCGATCGCTATTGCTGAGAATTCGCTCAGCACACAAGATATTTCAGACATTAAGCACTCTTCCCGTAAACAAGAAATAACAAAACAGGCAGAAGTATACCGTCAACTGAAACTAACACCGGACACGAAAATACGTTATACCCGAAAATCCAAGCTTTACCATTCGGCTTACCGGCAATTAGGGTACAAATATAGTTCGATTGCTGCTATTCTCCTTTTGATACTGACCATCGCTATAACAGTCCTGAAGTCCGATGATATTCACCCCCAGGCAACCGAAATAACCATGGTCCTTCCGCCTGCGATCGAGATTCCTGCTATAGATCGGGTTCTATTTATAAAAGAGCAATCTTTGCCCCCGCTTCCTTGTCCAAAGCCGGTTATTCCGGTACAACCGACAAGAATCCCGGTAATGACCATCCAGGAATTACCCATTTGTGGAATAACTCCTACTTCGGTTCAGGAAGCGGCAAAAATCCGGATGAGTTCTCCTGCTTTTAATTCTTCGGAACTTATTTTAACAGAAAATGCGATAGCCTGGAAGCCTTCGGAAAGTAAATTTTTAAGTAACAACCTCTTTTCTTCTATGATCAATACAGGAAAAATGATTGCAGAAAAATTGAAAAACAATATCGGTAAGGAGTAACAAATATCCCCCTTAATCCGTCACATTCGAAATAACACATAAATAATTAAAAATAACAATCATGAAAATTCTACTCGCTATCATTTTGATTTTTCCAATTTTCAATATCGTAGCACAAAATCCGGTTCAACCGAAGGATTCTACTGTAGGAAAAGACGAATTGATCATCATTTCACCGGAAAAAAAAGTCCATTCCGATACCTCTGAATTAATGATTATTAGAGACAGTAGTCAAAAACACAAGGAAGCAAATATTTCCGAATTATTTATCATAGGCCGTAATGCCTATAAACGGGGACATATCTGTAAAAACGACCAATACCCGCCATTCGAAGGACATTGGAGTGGATTCTATTATGGTTTCGTCAATTTCGGTAATACCGACTATTCGATGTACGAAGGCACAGCATATGAAGAATACGGAGAATTTATGGAATTGGATTGGAGTCATTCTTTTGCAATGCAATTCAATGTCTTTAAACACAGTATCAATCTGGTACATCGAAATAACTTCGGTATTGTATGGGGGGCCGGGTTTGAATATCAGCGGCTACGGTTCGAAAATAATTATAGTTCCGTAACCTGGGCCGATCATCAACTTATTCCGATCGACTTACACGAAAATGATAAAATTGCCAGTGTTAAACGTAGTAGTTTTAAAACTTTCTACCTGACCATCCCTTTAATGCTTGAACTTCAACTGCCTGCGGCTAAAAGAAACCGATTCTATATTTCCGGAGGTATTATGGGAGGGGTAAGATTACATTCGAAAACAAAAGTCGTTTATAAAGATAGCAGCGGGGATAAACACAAAAAGAAAGAAAAAAATAATTTCAATATGGTCCCCTTCAAAGCCGATCTCGTCGGAAGAGTGGGCTATAAACGCCTGAGCCTTTGGGGAAGCTACACGCTGACCAATATGTTCAAATCCGATAAAGGCCCGGAACTGCATGCTTATACGGTAGGCATCGGTGTTACCTTTTAGCAAACGATAAAAAGTTTCCGGGAATACAGCAGTCAAATTATTGGCCGGCTGCTGTCACCTGGAAACTTGAAAACACAAACTATTCGTTCATCACCTTTGTTTGCCGGTCGATGGAAGCTTGGTGAATCGCTTTGAAAACTTTTTCTAAAAACTCATTATCCAGTCCCGTCTCAGCTCCTTTGACAAACACCTTTTCCAGGATTTTATCCCAACGTCCGGGTTGCAGAATAGTAATATTATTTTGCTTTTTATATTTTCCGATTTCGTCGGATACCTTCATCCGCCGGGTCAATAGCTCCAATATATCGTTATCGATATCATCGATCTGCGCCCGCAATTCATCTATGTTTTCCTTGTATTCTATGTTTTCCGAATCTATATCCCGGATAATCAGTTTTCCTAAAATTTCCCGAAGAGAATTCGGTGTGACTTGCTGTGCAGCATCACTCAAAGCTATTTCAGGACAAATATGGGATTCGATGATCAGTCCGTCGAACCCCAAATCCATCGCTTGCTGGGAAACTTCCTGAATATATTCCCGTTTACCTGAAATATGGCTTGGGTCACAAATCATCAACATATCGGGAAAACGCCGTTTTATCTCGATAGGTAATTGCCACTGAGGAACATTGCGGTACTTGGATTTTACATAAGCAGAAAAACCCCGATGAATCACACCGATTTTTTTCAGTCCTGCCATATTTAAGCGTTCCAAAGCACCGATCCAGAGTTCGACATCCGGATTGACAGGATTTTTCACTAAAACCGGAATATCGGTACCTTTTAAAGCGTCGGCTATTTCCTGCATAGCAAAAGGATTGGCAGAAGTACGTGCCCCGATCCACAACATATCCACGCCGGCTTTCAGAGCTTCGTACACATGTTTGACATTAGCTACTTCCGTAGAAATTTTCATTCCTAACTCACGCTGCACCCGCTTCATCCAGACTAATCCTTCGGAACCGACTCCCTCGAAACAATTCGGACGGGTACGGGGTTTCCAGATCCCTGCCCTCAAAACTTCCACTCCGGCGGCCTTCAAACCTTTGGCTGTTTCAAAAACTTGTTGTTCACTCTCCGCACTGCAAGGTCCTGCAATAATAATAGGCTTAGTGGTATCTGTAAATAATCTCCAGTCCTCTACTTTTACCAAATCTAATTTTGTCGCTGTCATATATTTCTTTTTTATAAATTCAAATCAGTATTCTTACCGGATGATCCTTTTTATTTTATTAGCCTTATGGATCAAGTCCTTCACTCCTTTTTCATCATAATCTGCAATATGTTTTTTAAATTCCTGCAATTTTTCGATATAGGTATCTAAAACAGTCAATATATTCTCTTTATTCTGAGAGAATATCGGAGCCCACATGTCTGCATTACTTTTAGCCAATCGTACCGTCGATGAAAAACCACCGGAAGCCAGGTCAAAGATATTCTTTTCATTCTTTTCTTTTTCCAAAACAGTCAACGCAAGTGCAAAAGAAGTGATATGGGAAATATGGGAAATATAAGCCGTATGCATGTCATGATGTGCGGCCCGCATATATATCACCCTCATATTGAGGCAATCATACATTTGCTTGACCAGTTCGACGGCTTGCATATCCGAATCTTCAGCATTGCAAATAATGCCTGCCCGTCCGTCGAATAATCCGGGCAAAGCAGCCCAGGGACCCGAATATTCTGTCCCTGCCATGGGATGAGCAGCGACAAAATTCTTCCGGTTCGGATGATAACGAACCATATCGTTGATTTTTTCTTTCGTCGAACAGACATCGGTCACTACCTGACGGTCCACCTTATCCAGTATATCCGGGATCATCCGGATAGCTATACTTACCGGCACAGCTACGACAATCATATCGCTCATAGCAATACATTCTTCATAACTGACGATTTCGTCTACCAATCCCAATTCCTTCGCAGCCGAAGCATGCAAAGCATCCGCTTCAACCCCGACAACACGATCGGCAAAACCCCGGTTTTTCAAATCTACTGCCATAGAACCACCGATCAATCCAACTCCTATTATTCCAACTTGCATATCAACATTTCTTTTTATCCGACATTTACAACTGCTTCAACACCACGAACCATGTTTAAAATGACTCACATGTAAAACCCGGCGAATCCGTCCGGCAGCTTCACGTAATACCTCTTGTTTCGCACACAATGAAATCCGGATATAACGTTCGCCGTTACTTCCAAAAATAAAACCGGGAGTAATAAATACATGCGCTTTTTGCAAAATCATATCCGACAATTTTTCCCCACTCTCTTCCCGGTCATCGATCTTTCCCCACAAAAACATACCTCCGCTATGTTTATCGTATCTCACACCCAACAGATCGAAAATTTCTCCGGCCAATTTCTGTCTTTCCCGGTATTCTGCATTCAATTGTGCATACCAATCGTCTTTTTGGGATAAAGCTTTCACAGCTGCCAATTGGAGCGGTTTGAACATACCCGAATCCATATTGCTTTTCACTTTCAACACCTGGGAAATGACATCTGCATCTCCGGCAATCATCCCGATTCTCCAACCCGACATATGATGTGCTTTACTCAGTGAGTTCAGTTCCACACAGCAGGTTTTCGCCCCATCGATACTCAAAATACTCAGTTGTTCATCATTTAATATAAAACTATAGGGATTATCATTACAGATCAAAATCCGGTGTTTCAAGCCAAACTCTACCAACCTTTCGTATAATGCCATCGTAGCTTTTGCTCCGGTAGGCATATTCGGATAATTTGTCCACATCATTTTTACCCTGGAAAGATCCCTGTTTTCCAACTGTTCAAAATCGGGCATCCATCCGGTTTCTTCCTTCAAATCATAAAGCACGATCCCGGCTTCTGCCAGTAAAGAAGCCGAGGAATAAGTGGGATATCCGGGATTAGGTACAAGCACTTGATCCCCTTTATTCAAAAAAGCCAGAGACAATAACAAAATTCCTTCTTTAGAACCGGCCAAAGGTTGAATCTCCGTATCCGGATTCAAATCTACCCGATAATATTTCTTATACCAGGTAGCAAATCCTTCACGCAGTTCTTTTATTCCTTTATAACTTTGATAAGCGTGATTACCTGGATGCTGAGCCTCTTTGATCAAAGTCAGGATAGCTTCCTCGGGTGGCATCCGGTCAGGGGCACCGATTCCCAGATTAATCACTTCGGCTCCTTGTCGGTTCATCAAATCAATCTCTTGTAATTTTTTTGAAAAATAGTATTCACTGACACTATTCGTTCTGTTTGCCGGTTTAATTATCATCGTTTACGATTTTTGATTTACAACTTATATACTTTCTAATCAACAATAACTTTTATATTCCCCCATCACTGTCAGTTCATCGACCAATGGTCTTACAGCATTCATCGCTTCCAGATAATGTCCGTAATCATCGAATTTCAGATCCACATAAAAAAAATACTGCCATTCCTTCCCCGGTATAGGCAAGGATTGTATTTTCGTCAGGTTAAGGTCATAAAAGGCAAATATGGAAAGTACCTGCGATAACCGACCTGTCTTATGAGGCAACGTAAAGCAAATCGAGGATTTATCGATATCTTTCTCTGATACGGTAATATGGTCGTCCAGGATCAGAAAACGGGTGAAATTTTGCTTATGAGTCTCTATACTAGCCTGAAGAATCTCCAAACCGAATAATTCTGCAGCCAATTCAGAAGCAATCGCACCGATCCGTCTTTGTCCGTTCCGCATTATATCGGCAGCACTTTTGGCTGTATCTTCCGATTCTACCAAACGGATATGTGGATATGATTTAAAAAATTCACGGGTCTGGGCTATAGCCATATAATGTGAATGCACTTCAGTAATCTCTTCTATAGTCTGCCCGGGCAAAGCCATCAGGTTTTGCTGAATCCGAAGGAATACCTCCCCTTTCACTTTGCGGGAATGTTTATGCAACAAAGAATAATTCGGTAATAATCCTCCTGCCACGGTATTCTCGATAGCCATGATAGCTCCCGAAGCTTTTCCCTGATCCAAAGCAACAAACAAATCTTCAAAACTAAGACATTCACACACACCGATCTCATTTCCATAAAACAACCGGGCAGCTTGCTCGTGAAAACAGCCGTGTACTCCTTGAATTGCAATTTTCGTCATTTTCCGTCACTTTTAATTCGTATATCGGTCAATAAAAAACCCCGGACATTATGCCGGGGTTTATATTATTCCATTATTATTATCAGGATAAAATACACAGTCTCCGGCTACTCTTCATAAAATAAAAGTAGAAGTAAAAATAAAACCGGCTGCCAAATCGAAAATACGTCGCCATCTTTGTCCAAATAAAAAAGCCCTGATTACTCAGGGCTTACTTTAATCCTATTTTTTAATCATTACACGGAAGCCCTTTACTCTCTGATAAAAAAGTAAAAATAAAAATAATATGCATTCCAAAATGATTTCATCTCTCTGTTTTTGTTTTGTGACGACAAATATACAAACAAATCTATTTCTTGCAAATATATCCCATTTATTTTTCAGAAAACCGATACTTTTTTCACGGTTCTTTCATTGAACTCAAGCAAACTGAATTTTCGAGTCAGAATACACTCCTCCCGCCCCCGAAGGGGCACGTCCTGAGTCTCCCGTATTTACGGTTTATAATTTTTGATTTATGGTTTAGCTGTTATATCCAACCATATTCTTTCTACCTCCACCACATCCTCCCCTTTCCGTCTCAACTCCTCCAACATCTCCCGCGCCATCCCCGCACACTCCTCCTCCTCTACGTAATAATAACAGTAGGCCAGCAACTTCACACTCTCCGCCGAAACAGCCAAGCGGTCCAGATTCCCGCCAACCACATCCAGCACCTCCTGCAACAGCCCCTCATCACGCGTCACCTCGTAAGCATCCAGCAGTGCCACAAGCAATGCCGGATCCGAAATATCCAGTCTCTGCCCCACTTCCACACACACGCTCTCCAGGGCATTCGCCACATCCCGGGCCTCTTCCCTCCTTTCCGCATCCACACGGCATTCCCCGTACTCCCGGCAAAGCCGTAAAATTTCATCTGATAAATGTTCCATCTTATTCCTACATTTTATCCGTCATCTACCTTTTAACCTACATCCCTTATTAATCCAACATATGGAAACCGAAAAGCATTTCATTCGCTCTTAAACGTCACATCATCCCTCCGCGGATGTACAAACTCAAACTCCAACGTCCGTGCCAGTCCCTCTCCCAACGTATAGGGAGCCTTAAATCCCGTCGCCAAAGCCTTCGAAGCATCGAACTCCGTCGTCGCACAAAATTTCTTTACCCGAACAGAACTAACCGTCAGTTTCTTCCGCGTCACGAAAGCCAACAGGTCAAAACAATATCCCCCAAGCATACCCAGCCAATAAGGAAAATGTGTCAGCGGGATATGCTTATCCAGCACCTTACTCACATGCCCTACCAGCTCATTCATCTTGAAATCAAGCTTGTCGATATAATTGTATGTATCGATCAAAAACCGGAT